>LKMJ01003839.1_pt1 | contig 14045 bp, 19 predicted proteins | sample 643391 | NCBI WGS metagenome assembly LKMJ01 (sample SAMN04112250, study PRJNA286221) | soda lake metagenome | biome: soda lake; feature: Kulunda Steppe; material: water; isolation source: sample PL-Br10 brine of Picturesque Lake | place: Russia: Kulunda steppe | collected 2010-07
AACATACATGCGCACACCCACCCACCCACCCACGCACACTCGCAACCCAAAACTACAACACATATGTATGCTCGAGCATGCACAAGCACACAAATAGACTGACAGACTGACAGACTGACAGACAGATAGACAGAAACGTACATTAACACATAATACAAAGAACCATGCGCACGTACTTCAATGCATGCACGGGCTTGCAAGCTTGCACGCTCAGAACGTACAGTTCGTGAAGAAGAACTTGTGCAACACAGCGCAAATGTTAATGCATCGCACATAGATGCACACATATGCATGCACGCATGTACGCATAGGCATGCATTTGCACAAGCACACGCTGCAACATTGTAGAACACAGATGCGCAGGCATGTTTCATGTTTCATAAGATGAAGGCCTAGGTCCAAGCAGTGCAGAGGGCCCAGGTCCAAGGCCTAGCAGAAGGTGATCTGCGAATAATAGGGGATGAAAGCTGGGTTTATGATTTTCTGGGTCAAGTTTCCTGTTCAAAAATACTCACTCTCCGTTTGGTAACCATGTAATATAAGAACACCGCCAACTCAACTTGTATCCACAAATTCAACACAATCTCGTTTCATCGTGACAAAGTAATTAATAGTTACAATTTATTTAGCGATAGTTCGTCTCTTTCTATCACCGTGAAGGATCGCATCAAGTCTATTAGCGATGGCTAGTTAGTGAGCTAGCAGTAGAAAAGCAGGGCTGCCGGCTGAGTGGAAGGAATACACAAGGTATCCTCTCTACTTGTTCTACAGGGTCCTTTGTGATGACAAGTTGAAGGAGGACAACGTCTGCCTATGTTTTGAACAAGAGGTAGTGGTTCGGGGTTGATTTCCTAAGGTGTTCGACTCATGGCAGTCCTAAGCAGAAGCTTTAAGTCCAGGCATGAGTAGGGTTGGAAAAAGATGGTCCATCAAAATGGCAACGAGGTATTGTAGAGGCCCAAGTAGGCCATATACAGGCTCTTTAGAGCCTGTACGATGGCATGCTGAATCCAACCCTTCGTACAAATCCAAAGGAAAGATTTTATGCAGTGTTAGGACTGGGCATTAGCACCAGGGCGTGCCGTGTTGCATCCATTTTAGTCGCTGTAGTCACAGTAGTCGCTCAATTTTTAACGAGCAAGACAAGCAATCACATTGTTGAGCAGGCAGATTGCTGCAAATAAAAGAGTGCTTGTGTGTTTGCAGCCCTCAACAGCAAGCAGCAAGAGAATGCCGCCGAGCTTGCATCTGTCTGCTGCCTTCTTCTCACACATTACATTGCACATGTGATGCGCAAGCACCCAAACCTGCTGGTCAGGTGACTCATACTTCATATACTGAGAAGTCTACACTCTGACAACAATGTGTTCAGGGCTGTGGACGCAGCAGATATGTGTACGGTTGTCGGCCATCCAGCTTGGCTGCACAACAGTTACAGGTGTGTGGACTGGGTGCTGACCGGCCCTCAGCCTCAAAACATATCATTTCTTCAGCGTGCTCCCCCCCAGATATCAGTAAATAGCTAGCTCTCTATGCCCCAGGCGCCTGTGGCGCCCTGTTCCAGGTACATCTGGTGGTCGTGATCTGACGCCTTGGCAACATTGCGATCTCTTTCAGCCTGCTTTTCATCAAGTCAGTTGATGCTTGCGCCAAGCAATTCATGTACAGTATCTGTGCGGATGGTGCACCTGGCAGGGTGCGGAGGGCATGGATCACGTGTAGCGCAAAGAGCCCCGTCATGGCGCACAGCACGTTCTTGCGCAACGGGCATGCTGATGCTTCGCCCCCCTTCTCTTCCCTCAAGCTCACCCAGGTGACCTGGTGGCTTTCAAAGATTGACAGGCGTCCCATTGCTGCACCTGGTAGCAATCATGCTCCTCACTTGCGTGTTAGTGCTCCAGGCCACTATCTCCTGCGGCCTCAAGCTGGCAGCCGCCGTAGCCAGCCATGCCTCACCGCGATTTGCCTGACGCGCTGACAGATGAATAAAGTGGGGCTGCAGCTTTACGCTTTATGTTGTGTAGCCTTTGTCTAGGGGAGTACCTGCTCGCCCAAAGGGCTCATGCCTGACGCGACACCAGCCTGAAACGCTGTACCTAAGCAGTGAAGGTGGAGGACGTGCATGAGCAGCGTGAGTACATTGACGGGCTGTCGCACGTATGCCCTCTCCTCACAGAATTGCGACGTCAGCAAGCGGCGCCGGTACGGCAGGCTCGGGCAGCAACCGGGCACCGAGCTGCATTGGGACAGGCTGTTCCAGGTGTGGTTGTGGCTGAGCTGTGCCCAGACTGAGTCGGGTGGAGCTGGTCGAACCAAAGGCCTTGGAGCTAGGATTGGCATTTGAAGGCGGCTGAGCAGAGGCAGAATGTCTGCAAGTAAGGGTTGACCGCCAGCCTAGTCATTAAGCCGTTTGTTGTGTGTCTGGTCATTGCCAACAAAATGGTAGGCCATGTCTGAAATGAGGAAGAAATTGAAGGCGCCTGAAAAAAAGGACATGCACCTCATCTTGCAGAGCAGCTAGCGCCTTGAAGGCCATAGTTATGCTGCTTGAAGAGAGGCAGATGCGCGTGTGATGAGGAAGGGCTTTGGGAAGTGTGCCCTAGGGCGCCCAGCACGCAAATGTGCATGCCATGCGGCTTCCTGGGAACGGGACTTGCGTACATGGGCACGCGCGTGCGTCATGCGCCGTACATCATGGACGGTCTTTTTGGCTACCAATTGGCTACCAAAAAGTAGTCATCATTTGTGGCGATGACCAGCCACGAACCAATTAGCCTAAGGACCAGGCTGGTGGTTGACCCTGACTTGTAATTTTATGTGCCGGCCGACACCTGCCTTGTGTACCGCCTTAAAGCGGTGCATCCCTTGCCTTAATGCAGAGTCAGCGCCACCAGGAACAACCCCTGTTGCTCTACATGTATGTGCGTGTGTGCGTGTGCGTGTGCGTGGGCTGGTGCTGCAAGGGTACATGGCACGGTCCATGCGCATATTCATCTGTGCTTCGTTGAACCCCGAAGGCTGCACTCCAGTGCCCCACTTCGAGGAAAGGTGTGCAGGGTTCCCCGAACGTACCCTTCCAACAGTTTCGATTTATTCCCTACCTCCACAGGACCCCAGCCGGCCGCTGGTAGTGGACATCGGGTGTGGCCCCGGACGCTGCTTGCTGCTGCTGGCGCAGCAGGCACAACATGCAGAGCAGGGGGTCCAGCAGGCACAGCAGGCACACTCTGGAGGGCATCAGCATCAGCAAGGGCAACCTGGCATGGTCACGCCATTGGCGCTGCACACGCAGCTGGGCTTGCTTGGAGGGGACCCTTCACGCGTGGGAGCTCATTCTGGGACAGCTGGCCTGCATGGAAGGGATGCCGGTGCCTTGCAGGGTGTGGGCCAGGGGGCCAATTTCCTGGGGTTGGATGTGGGGGCTGGACTCTTAGACCAAGCCAACTCCTGGGCAGCGGAGCGCGGGCTGTCGCACCGTCTGCAATATGTCGCAGCAGATGCCTTGCTCGTCATGCACCAGCTGAAGGCGTACCCTGGGCATGTTCGGGCTGTTGCGGTGCAGGTAAGTTAAGGAGGCACAGGGGCTTTGGGGTCACCAGCCGAGTGATTTGTCAGGCTGTGGCTGATCTTTGCTTGGGAAGCCTGCAAGCGCTACAATACAGGTGCTACATTTTCTTTTGTTCACACCTTGGGGGAGGTGTTTTGCACATAGGTGTAGTGTCGCGTGCATACAAGATTGCACAATCAACTCGGGATGTTAGGCTTATCCGTTTCAAATTGGCTATTGCAGGCTGTGGTAAGAGCTCAGAGGGCGTGCGCACATGCATGCGTGCGTGTGCCTGTGTGCATGTGTGTTTTTGTGCGTGCACTTGCGCGCATGTGTGTGAGCGTGTGTTTACGTGCAGGAAGAGTGCTGGATCCACAACTTTATAGGCAGCTCAGTATGATAGCCCAATGAACTAGATGATTAACCAAGAGCTTCTAAGCCCGTAAATCAGGCTTTGAAAGCAAAGACTCGCATTCGCTGCACCAGCAGTAGCTGGTATGGTCCAGTTGAGCCTGCAATGCATAACTGTGAGTCCAGTGTCTGCGTGATTAAGTGGTCAGGTCCACTCATCCCAAATTCCATGCAGACACACACTTGCACTTCATGGCACCTCGATGGCTGGTATCATCCACTTCTTTGCCAACACACTCCGTGTTTGCAGTTTCCAGACCCGCACTACAGAACTGCACGCCACGTGGTCACCTCGTCTTTTGTGCGCGACTGCGCGTCTGTATTAGACACAGGCGGCACTATACTCTTACAAAGTGACATAGAGGGGACTGCGATCGCTATGCGCAACACTTTCTTTCATGTTGGTGGCCGTGAGTTTGAGCCGCATGCTGCACATTCCAAACCACCCTGGGACACATGCAGCAGCCGAAGTGATGGCCGCCCTTTGCGCGCTGTCTTGGATGCGTGGAGTCATCATCATGAACAGATGGGTGGTGCACACGCCAATTCAGTGCCTCTGGTACCTCCAGAGCTTGGAAATCTCCTGGAGGCTGATCAGCATGGGTGGTCTGATGCTGGATGGCTAGCACATAACCCATGGGGAGCACCAACAGAGCGTGAAGTATACCATGCTCAAATAACCGGTGCTCCAGTCTTTCGAATGCTGCTGCAGCGGCAATGATACTCGTGACTGTGGGGTATACAGCCTTTCATGTGGCACGGAATAATGCCTTTTACAGCCAGCTGTAAACTTAGTTGTTTGAATTGCTGTGCGTGTATGTGTGTGTGTGTGTGTGTGTGTGTGTGTGTGTGTGTGCGCGCGCGCGCTTGCACGCGTGTCTGCGAGAAAGAGAAATGTCAAACGATTTACATCAAAATTTCTAAGGAACAGGAGCAGACAGGCCAAACAACAGCCACATCAGGTCAGATGGCACAGATTCCATTCATCATTTTGTTTTTCACTCAAAATCTTTTTCAGTATTTCTTAGACGTCAATTACCATCAATAGTTTCATCACCAGCTCCATTGTACTTTATTGAGGTATTCGTGGAATGGCAACTTCTTTAATTTTTCTGTCTTGACCAAAAGTTTTATAATTGTCCATCGCATCGCAAATTTGGGCTGATCGAGGCATAGAAGAGCAATCGTTCCCCTTTGAGTTCCCTGTGAGAGACAAAGGATTCCTGGGAGAAGGTGAGCTTCTGTACTTGTATACATTCCTAGCTCCACTCGCAAGTAGATGCATGGGTTGTGTTGGCTTTGTGCCTGTAGGCAAATCCAATGCTTCCAGGCCCCTTTAGCATGCTACCATCCCATGGGGCTTTGCTGTAATCATGGCATATCATTTTGCTGGGGTGCATAGGTAGAACATCTAGGCATGGGTCAGGTGGTTGATGGTGCTCAACAAATAGATCAGTCCCGTCCTTGCTGGTGCATTTGGCTCGCCTGCTTTGCCTGCTCATGCAACTCAAGCATCCAATATGATGGACTGCATGCATCTTTTTTGGTGATTTGTGGGCCCTGTGTGTTCCATCGTGAGCGCGCAAGCCTTGTGCAAGGCCAACGCCGAGCGTGACGCTTAACTGGGATTGGTATAGCGACCAGCTTAAAGCATTTGAACTCCCCGCTCGATAATCTCTATGGGTTGACGCGAGATGCCCAGCTTCCTGTTGCTCGTTCCGTTGCTCTGTTGGGCTACTGTAGGAACCGGTGCCTGAGGCTGGAGCAGCTACCGAGCAGAAGCAGGTACCAGCTACGGCGAGTATTGGTGGGAGCGTGCAGCGGGAGAGTGCGAAAAAGGCCGATCCAATTGCTTTCAGAGGGTTGGGTTTGTCTGAGGGTCCACCTTCAGCACCCTGCAGAACTCGGAGGAGCCCCTATCTGAAGACTTGTTGTACTCCTGGGACACTGGGGAGCAGCACCATGTAGGCCACCAGGATATGGACATTGGGCACAGCGAGAGCTCAGCAGGGAAAGCGCACGCACAGCAGGGGAAGGAGGGTGTCTCGAGCATGGCCGCAGGGAGCGGCATCTGGGGGCTGCAGCAACAGCAGCAGCAGCATGCTCTGAGGGGAGGCGCGGGTACTGCGGTGGCAATGAGCATGGATGATGTACCTGCGCACTCTGCTGCGGCCTCAGCCTACACCAGCGCCTTCCATCGCTACGGAGCCCCAGGAGCTGTCCCGCTGGCAATCCAGCAGCAGTTGCTAGCCCAGCAGCAGCAGCAGCAGCAGCAGCAACAACAGCAGCAGCAGCAGCAGGCACAAGTACAGGCACAGGCCAGCTTCATGCCAGCAGCAAGCAACGGCAACTCAAACAGTATGGTTGGGGAAGCAGCTGGCCCTCTGGGAGCAGATCAGCTGCCGCCGCCGCAGCAGCAGCAGCAGCAACGGAGCGGGGTTGCTGGATCAGCCACCGGGGGGGGCTCTGTGATATCCAAAGTGACCACGCAGCTGGTCAACACGTACCAGGTATGAGCAGGAGCACACTGGAGGCAATGCGCGGCAGCTCATGCCTGCGCCTGGTGCGCATGTTCTGTGCCCCACTTGTGCGCACTCCCTGCATGTCTCATGCTGGGCAGCTGAGCTTCCTGCTGGCCAGCCTATGGATGAGGCTGATCGAGGGTTGAGTCTGACAAGGGCTTTGCCAAGCCGCTGCGCAATGACTCTATGACCCTTTGTCCCCTCAGCTCACCTTAGTAGCCCACTCAACCACCCATTGGCCTCCTCACAATGTGAATCTCCACCCATTGGCCTCAACCACCCATTGACCTCAACCACCCATTGGCCTCAACCACCCATTGACCTCAACCACCCATTGGCCTCCTCACAATGTGAATATCTGCGCCAGTTGCTTCCCTGCCGTCCCACTTTCCCCCTCCCCCTCCCTGAGCTCAGCATGCCCCCCTGTCTGGCTTTCGCCACCCTAACGCATGCAGCGCACACGGCGCTCGTCACCCTTATACGTGCAGCACGTATTGTGCTTGCCCTTGAACAGAAGCATGCGTGGCTTGAGAAGCACTAAAGACTGAAGGGTGGGCTCAAGGGGGGACCCAGCCCTGGAGGCATAGCACCCTGGGCTGCCCGCTTTGTGCCAACTTGTCACAGGCCTTTGGCCCCCGTCACGGAGCACAAGCAGAGCAGCTACTCGCGTGCAGGTCTTGCAGATAAGGTACCTGAACACACAAGAGCACATGCACATGCGCAAACACCCACATGCGCACACCCAAATGCGCGCACACCCACATGCACGCGCGCACACACACACACACGCACACACGCACATACACACACACGTGCGCGCGCACACACACATACACACACATGTGCGTACACACATACACACATGCGCATACACACATACACACAAGCATGCACACACACACATGCACACAAGCATGCACACACACGCGCACACACACACGTGCGCACACACAAATACACACAAGCAAGCACACACACATACACACACATGCACATGCAGTTGGTTGCACGCGCGCCAAGCAAGGGCTGGCACCCTTGCCAGCTATTCATGCATCCAACGCTTGAGCAGCATTCATGCACGTCCTCACCTCCCAACCATGCCCCCTGCCTGCTCGCCCCCCCTCCCTCAAGCATGGATCGCCTTTGATGCCTTGTTTTGTGAAAGCAAGTCATGTATGCGCTGCGCCTCCCTCAAGCATGGATCGCCTTTGATGCCTTGATCTGCGAAAGCAAGTCATGTGTGATGCGCTGCGTGCACACTTGCCTGTGATTTGAGGTGAAAGCTCACGCGCGTGCAATTGCCTGCAGGCCACCAACCAGGACTTCCAGTACACACAGCAGGCCAACCCAAAGCGCGCGCTGACGAAGCCCAGTGAGGGCGTGAAGAATGACGGCCATGACAACGAGCACAGTGACCTGGTGCTGTACGTGTCAGACGTGCTGGTGCACAACAACCCCAGCAATGGCACCAGCCGCACGTACACCATCCAAGAGATGCTAGGCCAGGTGCGCGCAGGCGCAGGGGGGCAGGTGTGCTGGCGGGCTGCTGCCCACAGGCGTGGCTGGCAGCTACGGCGGGTTGGCGTCGCCATTGTGGGTGCATGCACGGAGGCTGGCATGAGCGCATGAGCAAGGGCGCACATGTGCGTGCTAATGAGCGCACGCTTTTCTTGGGCAAGGGACAGCGAGGAAGGTGGTGGGGCTGCAGGGAGGCAGCTGGAGGCCCCCCAGCTCATAAAAGTGTGGCACAGCCCGGTGGCATGTGCATTCGCCTTCGCAGCCTGCGCAGCTCTGACGGTGCCGCCCAGCCTGCCTGGCCGCCCCCCTGCCTGTGCGCTCGCGCAGGGCACATTTGGCCAGGTCGTGAGCTGCTGGTCGGACGACTTCGGCAAGGCCGTGGCTGTGAAGGTCATCAAGAACCAGCCCGCCTACTACCACCAGGTGCGTGCGCGCGGCGGCGCGCAGTGTGCTAGGGAGGCGGCAGGGGAGGGGGCTGCGCATGTCTGGTGGCGTGAGTGTTGCAGGAGCTGAGCCGCCCAGGCCCTTGCCCCTGGCCACCTGCTGCGTGTGTACGATTTCTAGTGATGCCAAGCAGTGCTCTCGTCATGGACAGTCGCTCGCTCAGTGCCGCTGACCGGCTGTTGCCAGCCCCCCCAAGTACTATGAGCAGCCCTTACTTCCACGCCACTGGTGCAGAGCTGCGAGCACTCCCCAGCCACCCCCGTAGCTCTGCTGCAGACACGAGCGTGCTTGACCGAGAACTGCACTGTTTGGTAAACCACTGCAGGCGCGCGTGGAGATTGGCCTGCTGCAGCTGCTGAACACGCGCTGCGACCCGCGCGACGAGCGCCACATCGTGCGCATGATCGACTTTTTCTTGTTCCGCAAGCACCTGTGCCTGGTGTTCGAGCGCCTGGACGTGAATTTGTTTGAGCTGCTCAAGCGCAACGCGTTCAGGGGCCTCAGTCTGAGCCTTGTGCAGGTGCGGAGTGTGTTTGTTTTTGGGGGGGGGGAAGCGGCTTGAGTAGGGAGTGTGGTGTGAATGTGGGGGTCTGTGCATGCGCACGCGCATGTGTGTGCGTGTGCTCCATGAGTAAGGAAGGTCCCCACAGCCTCTTCAGCTGTGGCGCACTTACAAAATGGGAACCGCCTGCGCGCGGGTGCATGTGCACACACCCTTTCGCGTGTGGAAGTGCGCCAGTTGGGCGCAAAGACCTGCGGCAGTCGATCCACCCTGCAGTGTATACGTTTACATGCAGCAAGCTGCATGTCAACATATACACAGGGCAGCATGCCCTCATCCCTCACCGCCATGGGCCATAGGGTTAAGGTTTAGCTAACCTAAGCTGGTGACGCAGAGGCCGCCCCCAGGCTGAGCGGGCGGGGGCCTGCGGTCGATGTACACGGTATGCCTACGTTGAGCATGTAGGACACACCCGCACTCTTGCAAGCACATTGTGCGCAAGCACGCATGAGGCACACACTCCTTATGGGGGCATCACATGGGCACGCACAGATGTTCCTGCGCCAGCTCCTGGACTCGCTGGCCGTTTTGCGGGATGCTGGCATCATACACTGCGACCTGAAGCCGGAGAACATCCTACTCATGAGCCCACAGGTGTGTGTGTGTGTGCATGTTGGTCTATCTGTGCGCGCACGTGCCGCGTGTGTATGCGTACGCGGAAGCGTGTGCGTGCATGTGTGTGTGTGACCATGCAGTGCAGGAGTGTATCACGGGCTTGCCTGCCTGCCACACAGACCTGCGCTGCTCACCGCCGCTCTTCGTGCACAAAGCTGTGTGCCTCAGCCTTTCTAGACTACTTCCTGTGCCTGTGTTACCCTACTACTTGCTGTGCCTTGCCCTGCCTTGCCTGTGCCTTGCCCTGCCTTGCCTTGCCTGTGCCTTACTTGTGCCTTTGTGCCTGTGCCTTGCCCTTGCCTTGCTTGCGACTTGCCTTGGCTTGCCTGTGCTAGTGCCTTGCCAGTGAAGGTCCACTGCCAGCAGGACCCTTCGGGCATTAAGGCTGTTAAGAAGGCTGTTGAGCATGCGTGCATGTGCTGTTACATGGTCGTGGAGTTTGCATCTGCATAATAAACCGACAGCAATGCTCCTCAGCTGTGGTGCCACTGCTCTATATTGCTGCTGCCGCTGCAGAGTGGGGCCATCAAGCTCATTGACTTTGGCTCTGCATGCTTCGAGAACCGTACTGTGTATAGCTACATCCAGAGCAGGTGCGACATCACAATGCCGTCTCGGTTGAGGGCACGAAATGTGCGCTATGTGTTGCATGTATGCGCTCCATGCACGGCCTCCGCATGCAGGCCGTGCGATGTGGTGTGCCTGCTCTTGTGCTCCTTGGGGAAGCAGGCTACGTGCGTGTCCCCAGATGAGGGAGCGCCCTGTGCCACGCTGCTGCTTGCATGTGCTACTTTGGTGCTGACAAGTGGCTTAAAACTTAATAAAGGCATCATAGTACACAACATGTGCTCGCGGCTTTGCCATCTGGTGCACCACCTCTGCCATGTGCCTGGCAGACCTAGGCAGCCCTGGGGAGCATTCACACCCACCCTCCCTTCTGGCATGGCCAAGCAGCGTGAACAGCCCACGGAAGGGCGCCATTGCGCCTGATTTACTGACAGTGCATGCACTTGGCTCAATTCCTGCACGTGACACTGGCCGCGCTGTGTTGCCTGGCCGATTGCAGCTCAGGGGGCTGGCTGTGCTTGTCCCCAGAGACGGTGCAGGCTCCTCCAACCCTTGGAAACCCCTATACATCACCTCCATGCCTCCCTCACCCCCCTGCCTCGCTCTGCGCCCTGACCTCAGGTTCTACCGCTCCCCAGAGGTCGTGCTGGGCATCAACTCCTACAACATGGCCATCGATGTGTGGTCACTGGGCTGCGTCGCGGCAGAGCTGTTCCTCGGCCTGCCTCTGTTCCCAGGTGCGCAGATGCCTCTGCTGCAGCCTGGTGTGGCGTGTGCGTGTGTGCGTGCGTCTGCTTGTGTGTGTGTGTGTGTGTCTGTATGTGTGCTTCATGCACCTGACCACAAGGCATTGTGAGGTGCACATAAGCACACATACACACACGCGCGCACACACAGGCACACACATGCAAACACATGCACGGTGCAGTGCGCAAGCACGCCCCTGATTCCGTGCACATGGGTCATTGCAGCGCATCCTGGTGCTGCGCATATGTACCTCCCTTGTTCATGAGTTCATCCTGGTGCTGCACATATACCTCCCTTGTTCATGAGTGCTTAGCCCGATGGGCACATGTGCTTGGTCCAAAGCAAGACAGTGGCAGAGGACAGCCGCACCAGGCAAGAGAGGTCAAGCGTGCTCTTCTATCAATTGTGATTCCTTTCTTGCCGCATGCTGTTTGGTCAATCATGATCGTTCTCTTGCTGCGTGCTGTTCTATCAATCGTGATTGCTTTCTTGCCGCGTGCTGTTCGGTCAATCGTGATTGCTTTCTTGCCGCATGCTGTTGGATGAATCAAGCGTGATTGCTTTCTTGCCAGAAGACGTGAATGGCGGCAGGGGCCCCAGCAGCTATGGCCTTCCCAGCAGGAGAGCCTGATGAGGCAGCCGCAGGGGGTGCCACCCTGGAGATCAAAAAGGCAGACATGCATAATGGATGCATTCGTCCCCCCTCCTCCCCCTCCCCCTCTCCTCCTGCCGCTCTGACAAAGCCCAAGGTCCTTCACACCCATCCGTGGCACAAAGGCGACTCTCAGCACCTGATGGACTTGCATGTCATGACCATGTCGCAATGACCTTGCGCACAATGACCATGTCGCCGTATGCACGTGACCGTTGATGATGAGATGGAGATGCCTCACTAGCACATACGTGTCCGGATGCTCAGCTGCTGTTCCGCCGCAACACACCCTGCTGTGTAGGTGCCAGCGAGTTTGACCTGCTGGCGCGGATCACGGAGACCATTGGACCACCCCCGGCGTGGCTACTGGCTGAGGCGAAGCATGCAGGTGTGCACACGCACACATGCCCACGCACATGCCCGTGCGCAGAAGTATGCAAAGCACGCACGCACGCACATAACAAGCACACGCACAATAGGCATGCAACTAGCCCATCCATTTGTGTATGCCCGCTTGCGTACACACACAAAAGCACATGCGCACACGCAAAATCACACGCACGCACACGCGAATACACACGCACGCACATGCGAAAACACGCACACATGCACGTACACACAAACTAAGCAAACAGGTATAACATGGCATGTGACTTCCCGTGTGTGAATGTGCGCCTACACGCGCATGCACGCACACAAATAACGCACTCAAAAAACCACAGACATGCGCGCGCACACATCCACACACACAACTGCACACACCTACACACTGATCAACGCCCAGGCAAGTACTTCAAGCGCGTTCCCCCTGCTGGCGGCGGGGGCCACGACTTGAAGGAGCGCAGCGATGCAGGGGGCGCGGGCCTCATGGACTTCATGGGCTCCTCCGTGCCCCGCCAGGTGGGGACGCACGGAACGCTGCACGCCTGTGCGCGCACTCAGCTGTATGTGCTTGGGTGGAGTTCTCACTGAAATTGCGAGGGTGATGTGTGGGTGTGGGTGGGAGGGGGAGCGCACACTTATGCAGGCGCGTGAGTGCGCACTCTACCTGGGGTGCCTGCTTGCACAGCCTGTGTGCGCGCAAAAGCATGCGCACAGGCCAGGGGTGTACGAAAGCAGCCACCGCACAGGCACAGGAGGTTGCGCGCCCCAGCACTGTGGTGCGGATGCCTAACCCGAGAGTGGGATACCTGCAGCTGTGCAGGTCGAGAGCTGTGCATGTCAAGAGCCCCTGTGTGTCTCATGTGTGCGTGCGCATGCCTGTTCGCGCACATGTGCGCAGGGTGGCGGCGGGCCGCTGCTGGCATTGCAGCAGCAGCAGCAGCAGCAGCAGCAGCAGCAGCAGGGCGCTGGCCTGGGCGGCGCCAGCTTTGGCAGCGGTGCCCTGCTGGGCAGCAGCCTGGGGGGCATGATGGCGTCGTCGGTGCCCGGCCATGGCTTCGTGGGCCCCACCGGCAGCGGCGGCGGCGGCGGCGGCGGAGGAACTCCTGGCCGGGCAGGCCCTGCGCAGTGGCAGTACCAGCTGATGAGTCAGGCAGAGTTTGAGGCCAAGAACGGCGTCAAGGCAGCAGTGGGCAAGCGCTACTTTGCGCACACCACGCTGGCCGATATCATCGCCAACTACCCTATGCGCACTGGGCTGCGGGTGGGTGCACGTGTGCAGGGGCACCCGGGGGGGCTGCTGTGGACTGCTGTGGCTGTGCAGATGGTTGTGGGGGTGGATGGAACAGAATAGGAGAGGCGGATGTGGGTGGGTGGGTGCGCCGCATGCATATGCTCAGGTGAGCACACTGCAAGCATTTGCACACGCGCACGCTGCAAAGAGTACACAACTGACGCACACAAACATGCAGGCAGACATACAGACACACACAAGCGCATGCATACACACGCGCACACGCACGCACGCACACTCACACAAGCACATGCATACACACGTACGCACGCGCACACGCACACACACACACCCCACCACCACACGCATGTGCGTGCGCAGGACGAGGACATTGCGCGTGAGCGGCTGGCACGCGAGTCGTTCACCGACTTCCTCCGTGGTGTGCTGGACATGGACCCACGCACGCGATGGACGCCGCGCCAGGCTGCAGGCCACCCGTTTGTGCGTGGCGCCCCATACAGGGGACCCTACCATCCCCAGCCAGGTGCGTTCGTTGCACGTGCGTGTGTGTGCGCGTGTTAATATGCACAGGAGGCAAAGCAGTGTGCATATGTGAGTGTATGTGCGTGTGTGCACCTGGCGCTGCTGTGTGGCTTTTCATGCTGGTTGCCCCACATGCACCCCACAGAGGCTCTGTGCACCAGAGAAACAAGAAACAAGAAACAAGCAATCGCTTTTGGCGCTGCAGCGAGCCTGACCGACTCAAGGATGCCATGGCAAAGGCATGCACCGGCGCTCACACACACACACACACACACACACACACACACACACACACACACACA
>LKMJ01003840.1_pt1 | contig 14042 bp, 30 predicted proteins | sample 643391 | NCBI WGS metagenome assembly LKMJ01 (sample SAMN04112250, study PRJNA286221) | soda lake metagenome | biome: soda lake; feature: Kulunda Steppe; material: water; isolation source: sample PL-Br10 brine of Picturesque Lake | place: Russia: Kulunda steppe | collected 2010-07
ATGCACTCACCTCGGCACCCATGCACTCACCTCGGCACCCATGCACCCATGCACCCACCTCGGCACCCGAGGCCATGAAACCACCACCTCGGCACCCATGCACCCATGCACTCACCTCGGCACCCGACGCCATGAAACCAACCACGTAGTAGTCCGTGGCCACCAGCCCCAGCAGCGGCTCCTTGAATGCCAAGGACGACCTGCGGGGCAGCAGCATGTACCAGCATGGGCCAAAAAAAGCAGGCACAGAGGATTGCGCGCAGAGGACGGGCTTTGAGCATAGGCCCGCCAGCCCCAGCTGCTGCAGAGCAGTCTTGCAAGCACACATGTGCGCGAGCAAGCACAGGTACACACACACACAACCATATAAGGTATCCATGCCAGGGAGGAGCAAGTCCTAGAATCCGTGAGAGTGAATGAGAGGGGCGTAAGGAGGGAAGGGGGTGTGATTTACCTCCCAGGCTTACAAAAATGGGAGCGCTACGCGCGGCAGGGTGCACCCATTGCTACCATCCCTGTGCCCAAAAATCCTTCTCCAAAGGCCTTTCAGCAGCTGTGCTCAGGGTTGGAAACGGTTGCCCAGCTGCAAAGCTGTGTGCAAGAGCAGCATAGAGCGCATGGATGGGGCACCTGACCATCAGGGAGGAAGAGCAGAGGGTCTAAGGAGGGAAGGGAAGCGTGCTGAGAGAAAGAGGCTGGAGGACGGGCGCCATGGTGGTTGTGTCTGTTGCCCTGGAGGCCTGGCAAACAGAGGGCAGGCAGTTGCCCCGAACGCGAGGCCCATGCAAGCACACATGCAGCACAAACACTCTGGCGCATGTTGTGACAGGGTCTGCCCCCAGACAATTGAAGGTGGCAGGCAGGCAGGCAGGTAGGCAGGCAGGTCTGATCAACTGATCAACCAAAGCAATCACCCACACACACGTGCGCTGCATGCGTACAACTTGCTGCCCTGACAGCACATACACCACATGACAGTACATTCACCAAACAACAACACACACCTCCGTGAAGGCGCGCCAGAGGGCGTCAAGAAGCATGCTGAGCTGTCACTCGCCAGCAGGACCTCCTCCCCACTAGGGCACACAGCAATTGATGGGGCCAGGGCGGATCCGACAGCACCCACGGGCACAGCCGCGAGCGTTGCGGCCGCTGCCTGCAAGTGCACAAAGAGCAGTGCACTTGGAGACTTGCGCACTAGGATTGACAGTAGCAAGGCCTGGAGCAGAGCTGAATGCACCCTTACAGGCACTGCCGGATGCAGCAGTGTTTGAAGGATCTAAAAGTCGTCGTGCTGCCCTGCCTGCGCTCGTAACAGCATGCGTGACGGACCTTGGCGGCAGCTGCGGCAGCTGCAGGCGTCGTGGCAGACTCAGAGGCAGCCGTGACTGAGGGGGTAGAGGTGGAGGGCATGGCAGACAGCACGTTGGCCATCAAGTAGTACTGCTTCCTGCTGCCCAGGAACAGGTTTGAGCCTGCATGAGCACGTAAAGAAAGAGGTTGGGATGGCCACCGGCTGCAATGCAGCAGTTGCGGATCGGCTCCAGCATGCGCATACTCAAAGCAGGCAAAGAGTTGCTGCTGGTGTTATGTGCCTTTGCGGACCAGGTGGCGGACAACCAAAGACCCCCTCAGGTAATGTTGGCGTTCATGGTGGCTCCATTCTGGATTGGGGTGGTGCCAGACGCAGTATATTGATTTGCACTTAGCTGTGGCAGTGGACCCTTAAACAAAACACATGCTACCCAGGTTGAATCACAGGCTCTGATGAACAGGATTTCCTTGTGCATTTCTGGCTTCTCAGTTGCTGAACAGGTGCATAATTTCCGAAGCTTGTTCCATGCGTTGGTGCTCCCATTGTCAAAAGCAGCCCAGGCGACAAATGCAGGTGACCCTTGAGCAACAAATGCACGCAAGCCTCGTGCACCTACTTAAGTACACATAACGCGCAAAGGGCACAGCCCTTCCACCTGTTGCAATCACCAGCTGCATCTTTGAAGCATGCATTACTGTGTGGCACTTGTGCGCACTGTCCCTCTTTGCGCCTCTTTAGCATTCAGCACTATATGCTTTTTACATATTGTTGGACGTGAGGCTCACACCTCCGGCAGACGTCCATGCACAGCGCTCGACTACAAATCCATCCAATATGCACCAAAACCCCCTCACCTGTGAAGTGAATGGTGGTCATGATCTCAGGCAGGGGCAGGTCTGCCACCTCCTCCAGGTCCACTGTGCCCTTGCCGGTCCCTGCAGGCAGTGCATTATGTTTGTGGCAGGATGAGTGTATTTGATCTGCAATTACCATGCCTGCTACTGAGTGCCTACCAGTCCATCCTGCACTCCTCTGCCGGTACCTGCAAGCAGCATGCTATGTGCGAGTAAAGACACATATGCATGTTTCCATGCCCTATACTTACAAGTAGGCAAATGATTTTTCCCCTGTCTGATTGACCTCAGCTACTCCTGCTCTGTGCATTTTCCCTGTCTGATCGACCTCAGCTACTCTTGCTCGGTGCATTAATCTCCTGTAATAACAGAACGCGCAATCTGCCTCTTTAAAGGGCAAGCAACATCCAGCTAAGAAGAACAACAGAGTGCAGCTCTGTACCCCGGCAGAAAGCCACATCCAAAGCAAACCAGCCTTTGCATCTAAGTCACTTCTTTTGAACATCTTGCAGGATGTGATCATACAGCACAAGGTGTGCTTCATTTAGCACACAATAAACACGTACCTCCATGTTGGGCGAAGGCAGCAATTTTCCAGCTAGAGACAGGAAGGAGCCCAACGTCACTTGCACCCGTCTGCACAACCACTGGGCAGCTTCTGTGGTGGCTGTCTGGAGACCATAACACCCCCCACTCTTACAGTTTCCGAGAATGGTCCCGCCGCAATTTGCCTTGAGGCCCTTTGATGATGCCATGCTACATGATGGGCAACTTCTCTTGCCTGCTGACCATATGTACGCCACATGTTGGAACGCATGAGGGCAACAAGACAAGCATTCCAGCCGGTTGCTAAGCCCAGAGCTAGATTGTGAAACGCAGGCATGCACATTTCTGAATGTGGCTCACCCTTGCGACCCTCCGACGCAAGCAGCCGGAACAGCAGGAGACGCCGCTTCACCGCCACCGCCACCGTGTGCGTGCCGGCGTGCCATGCAAAGCACGTGGCCCCCTTGGTGCGGAGCCCCTGCAGTTCCCAGGAGGAGCTGGTGTCATGGTCAGCGAGTGGAGCGAGGCGCAGGGCGCGAGTGTGGTGGGCATTCAGGGGTGGCGCTGAGGGAGGCGACCAGGCTAGCGCGCCCACGACCTATGTGCGAGCAATTGCTCATGCACCCAAACATAGCTCGGAGCTGGCAGCTCCCATGGGGGCTGTGATACGCACTGCCCTGCGCCGCATCCGTTTCATACTTGGCAGCCTCTCAGCCGCTGGTATGCCCTGGCACATAAGTTCATGTCCAGTGCGATTGGACTCGGCGGTGCACCAGGGCGATTGGAATTGGCGGTGCACCAGTGCGATTGGACTCGGCGGTGCACCAGGGCGATTGGAATTGGCGGTGCACCAGGGCGATTGGACTCGGCGGTGCACCAGTGCGATTGGACTCGGCGGTGCACCAGGGCGATTGGACTCGGCGGTGCACCAGGGCGATTGGACTCGGCGGTGCACCAGGGCGATTGGACTCGGCGGTGCACCAGTGCGACCGTCGGCGGCATTGAAACAGATCATGGGCCGGCATGAGCTTGCACCATCTGATCCCAGTGAAGGGTCTGGGGGCAAGCTCTCCCCACTGGCTGCGCAGCCGCACCTGGCAGCGCAAGCGCGCATTGGGCAGGCTGTGCACATTCACGCCGTCGGCAGTCAAGGAGAGGAGGAGGTGGCTGGCTTGGGGGCTTGCGTACGTGCTTTGCGTGCTGCCAGAACTGGCCCCAGTGTCTTGTGGCGCTGTTGGAGGCGGCCTGGCTGCAGAGGGTATGCTGATGGCGAGCATGGCGGACACAGCTTTGCGCTCCACATCCCTGTGCGCATCTGTCACCTGGAGGGAGGGAGGGAGGGGGGGGGGGAAGCAAAAGAAGGTACCGCTGTGAGACGTGCCTCAATCACTTGTGAAGCGAACGCCATGAGTAAATCCTTTAAGTGAATGGGGCTGCTGTAGAGCTGCCGCTAACTGCTCAGCGGAGGGGAGCGTGGGTTTCTGAGACCTGGCTGTAATAGCGACGAGCCTACACTGAAGCACTTGCATGATCATGCTGCCACAACCCCAGGACATGCCAAGCACCATAAGATCAGGGCAGCATCTGCTAAAGATCAAGGTCGGCATCTGCTTACAAACTCACGCAGAACGAATGAGGCCCTGGAATTAGTGAATCTGAAGTTCATCAATTGGAGCAAACCGCGACAAAGGCATACTCCCCAGGTGCAAGCAGCTTCAAAGCGTTGTGTAGGAACAGAGGGGGCGGTATGCAGGTGCATGTGTGCTGGAAAGCCATCAGCAAAGCTCGTAACAGGTGAACAGCTGAGTGCAGCGTGGTACTGCTAGCTGGGTGATGATGACAGTTGCAGCACGCACACATCTGACCTGCCATGCCAGGCTCTCAGCCTGAGTGGAATTTCCATTTTCTTCATCTGAGCCTGGCGTCAAGCGCTTGAAGAACAGTAGGCTGCCCTCTTGTAGACCTGCCAGCAGCTGCTTCCCCCAGAGGCAAAGCGTTTCAACTTTGCGTGGGAAGTCCTTGACCACCACTTCTGTGCGATAGGCCTGCACGTGATGGGTGCATGAACAAGTGCAGTGCTACAGGGTGCTGCTAAGACTGATCTGCTGCGCAACTGACCGCACCCCAGTAGCGAGCCGGTGCGCGCACATCTATATACAAATTGAGAGATGCATGGATCCACCACCACCTGCAAGGCTCCTGTCTCCATTCTAGCCTGTTGGAGGCACAACACTCAGTCTCAGTCCCGATCCCTTACAAGCAGCTGACTTCATTTCAAACCATACATCAAGATAAATATACCCTCACCTTATTCATTTCTAGCAATCTAACGAACCCTTTCTGAACCACAGCCCACCCTTAAGTCAAGTATTTATAAGAGATTAGTCATATATGGCTCGCTTTTGTCGAGCCTAGCTAACTGTAGCTGCACGGGCCCTGCGGGTAGAGGTGTGCGCAGAGCGAGATGGCCGACCAGGAGTTTGAGCAGGATGTGGTACGTGTTTTAGCTGTCAACCTGCAGTGCGGTACTCTTTGGGCGATGCCAGCTCGCATTGACCTGGTTCTCACCCAACTCCATCTGCCTGCCTGCTTGCCTGTCCACCCAGGAGGAGACCACCCCCCACGCACGCCTGGATGGGCTACAAGGCCTACAGGATCAGTTTCAGGTGAAGAGGTGCCAGGTTAATGCAGTGGATGATGCGTCCAGGGCACCAGTGCTGCGGGTGGAAGTTAGGACATGTGTGCTTGCACGCAAGCCCTCCCTCCACCTTCCTTCCGCAAGCGTTTGCTTGTCTCACCAGTGCCCTTGCTGCCGAAATCCAGATGTTGAAACAACAGGTATTTCAGCAACCGACCCTGGCTTAAACCCTCCAAGTAACACACCTTGCATGTGCAGGTGGAAGCCTTCTCCAAGGCCTCCAAAGGCAAGTTCGCCGCAAGTAACCTGCTCGCCAAAATCCCATCGCTCAGAAGAACGCCCAGCAAGACAAGCAGGCCGAGCGAAGCGGGCGCCGGGCCGGGGCTGGAGGACCTGCTGGTCTTCACAAACGTGAGTGACATATACGCGTTTGACCCCCCTCCAACCCATCGAGCATAGATGCTTCAACACACACCCCACAGGCCAAACAGTGTGAAATCCACTATGCAATCTGATGGCAGCACCATTTTGGGCTGCCAGAGCGGAACGTCATCCAGCTCTTGCGAACTGTTTCCACCCTGCTCTCTCGCAGGAGCCCATCCCCACCTCGCTGCTAAAGATGAACTCCGACCACATGAGCCGGGCCACCAAGATGTTTGCGGGCATGCTCAAGTACATGGGGGAGGCTGGGGAACCTGCGGAGCCTGCCGTGGGCATCGAGATTGCGCAGAAGCTGCTGCACCAGGGCTTGAAGCGCCCAGAGCTCAAGGACGAGCTGTACATGCAGCTGCTGAAGCAGACCAGGGGCAACCCCAATGTCAACTCCCGCATCAAGGCTTGGGAGCTGTTCCAGCTTACAGCCGCAACCATGCCACCCAGCAAGGTGGGAGAGTCACGCAAGTGCGGGCACGTCTGAGTGCTTGTAGGCGTGCGCGCAAACGCAAACACGCATGCATATGTGCACCGCCAGCGCTCTCACACACACACACACACACACACACACTCAATGTGCGAGCACTTTTTACTCACACTTCTCACCACGTGCTCAAATGAGAGCGCGATAAATCTCACAAATCAAATGCATGCCAGATGTTCCTTAGTATGCCTTAGCGTGCAGGATGTGCATACGTATAGATGTGTTTGATAAGGGCTGAGCCGATACTTTCAATCCTGCACCCCTTTGTGCAGGATTTTGTTGGCCTGGTGTCTGAGTATATCCATGGTGTGGCGCATGATGACAATGAGGCACAACCTGTGCGCACCTTGGCTAGCAAGACCTGGAGTGCCCTCAAGCGCTCTGCAAAAGCCGGGCCACGTCGCACGGTATGTGCCAGTTGTGCTTGCTTTGCTGGCAGCTGTTTTAAGTATCAAGTGCCAGCAAAGGAAGATCTGGGTTCGGGCTTTTCCACGCGTCATAAAGCATGGCTTGTGAGCTGTTGTTACCAGAGCATGCATTCGCACTGTAGAAGTGCAGCCATGTGTCTGTCTGGCAGCCTTACCAACCAGTCAATGCATTCCAGCTGAGGGAGATTTTCCCCCAGCACAGGGATGACGTGTGCGTTTTGGGCTGGCCTCCTTGCTCCCATGTGCAGTTGCCCTCCACAGAGGAGATTGAGGCCATGTTCATGGACCGCCGCCTGAACACCATTGTGTTCTTCCTGGATGAGACATTTGAGGAGCTGTCCTATGATGTCACAGGTGGGGGTGCTTTTTGCTGGCAATCCAGATTTGCCTGAACCAGCTGTGTTTTTAGCTGGCACAAGCTTGTCTCGGCTCAGACCCATGGTCTAGAGATGCATGCATCAATGCGGGAGCAATCCTCTAGCAGCGCCAGAGCAGGGGTCGGTCCTTGTCCCTGCGCGCGCCATGCTCAGTTGCTCCCAGAGAGGCCATCATGCTGCCAGGCGTGTTGCAGACACTGCTCAGGCATGTCCCTGGCATGCGCCTGCCCGCTGCACCCTCCAAACGTGCACTTGGTCACCTCCATGCATGCCTTGTGCACTACGTGCGCTGCGCCTATGCACCATCTCACCATCACACACGAGGTTCCAAGAACCATGTGCGCTGTGCCTGTGTCCGCCTGCAGCAACCGTGCTGGAGGCGGTGGAGCAGCTGGCTGGCCTCATCAAGCTGCAGAACTACAGCACCTTTACGTTGTTCGAATGCCGCCGCCCGCTCAGCAAGGCCGCCCAGAGCTCCATGCTCACCAATGAGCCCATCACCGACGAGCACCTGCTGCTGGACGACAACAAGTGCGTGGCATGATGTGCGCGCCAGAAGGGGCGAGGGGGGCATGTAGCCTGCTTTGTCTCATATGCTTCGTGTTGATGGGTGCCACGTGGGAGTGCACTGCTGGCCCCAGCTGTGCTCTGACAGCTGTGGTAACAGCCATGCTGCCCACCGCACCCGCTATGCCGCGGTCATGGCATGGGCCAAGGAATGTCAGCTTACTTTTGATGCCAGCGTGCACGCGCTGCGTGCAGGCTCTGGAGCCTATGTGCAGCAGAAGGGGCCCACATGCCGCCCTACCTGCCTACCTGTCCTCCCCCCTTCCCAGCCAGCCCAGCATGCCCACACACGCCTGCGCCCTATGCCCTGCGCTCTGCTGCAGGTACATCGCGGACGTGCTGTGCGAGTTCCGCAACTCCAAGATGGCCAAGGAGGGCTGGCAGAGCCGCCTGCTGTTCAAGAAGCGCATGTTCCGCGAGACCGACGAGTCCATCACCGAGCCCCAGTTCGTCAACCTGTCATACGTGCAGGTGCGTACCTGCTTGCTGCTCCCCACTGCTTCATCCCCTGTGCCACAGGCGGAGCGCCCGGCCCATACTTATCCCCATTATGGCCTGCAGGCGCTGCGGCAGCGCGCAACTCAGGCAATTGGGGCAACTGCTGGGTTAGGGTGGGAACTGTGCAAGCGTGGGTAGGGGGCTGCCGCCGTCTGCACCGCAAGCAGCACAGGGCCCGCTCTCACGGGGGTGGGCAACGACCCCTAACAGCCGCCCGCGACTCACTGCAACGCAGGGCCTCCACTGCCCACACTTCCCAGGCCTACTCGCTTGGGGCACCTGGCTGAGCAGCGTCCTTCCCTGACACTAGCCTCATCGCCTGGCCTGTACTTTTGTGTGAGCTCGCGCAGTAGCCCACAGCACGCCCTTTGCCTTGTGCAGTGCCCATCCAGTGCCTCTCAAGCAGCTGACTGTCCCATGCGAGCCGCTGCGCTGCTTGGGGTCTTTCCCGCAGGCCCAGCATGACTACCTTATGGGCAACTACCCAGTCGTGCGCGAGGACGCCGCCCAGATGTGCGCCCTGCAGGTGAGCGCGCGTGCGTGGAGGCGCTGCGCATGGCGGGTGCTTGCATCAATGGGCTTCGTGCTGGCGCGGTACCGCTCAATGCTGGCGCTCGACGCCGAGCACCAGCGGCGTGCACCTACTGTAATCCTGCTGTGACCCACTTTCACAGGACTAGGTGTCATCTGTGTCATGTGCTGGAGCCTGCTGTGTCTCATGGGTGGGCTCTGTCTGGCTGTGGGTTCCCCCCACCCAACCTCACTGTCCCGCCCCAACCCCGCATTCGTTGTGCTGCGCAGATGCAAGCCGAGTTTGCCAGCTCCCTGGGTGATGATGAGGAGGGCCTGCTGTCTTGCATCGAGCGCTTCATCACTAAGCAGGTGCGCTGTGCGAGCTTGGGAGAAAGGTAGCAGAATACTCAAGGACACGAGCCGCTGTCATGGGGTTGTGGAAAGGTGGATGAAAGGGAGGTGAGCTAAGGCAGCTGGCTGCCAGACCCTGCACTTCACGCCTGTGTGCTGCCTGGACTATCCCATGCCTGGAGCAGCCCCCTCCATCTTTACGTTGCTCCTGTGCCCCTGACCGCCCCAGCTTCCCATCCCCTAACTCTTCCGCCCTCCTCCCCGTTCTGCGCTCCTCCTGCAGGTGCTGATGACGCGCCCGCGCGACGAGTGGCGCTTGGATGTAGGCGCGCGCTACCGCACGCTGGAGCAGTTCTCCAAGGAGGACGCGCGCATGCAATTCCTACGTATCCTGCGCTCCCTTCCATACGGTGCGTGCGTGTGCCAGCCAGCTTGTGCGCGCGCCGTGCCAGTGCGCAAGTAGCTGTGCAAGGATCTCGGGCTCTGGTGCAGGGCTGTGCGGCTGAAATGGGGTACGCGGTTGCCAGCACCAACATTTGGTGCTGATGGGGTCCTCACCTTTTCTTGAACCCCATGGTGTGCCGTGCACACCTCCGCTTTGGCAGCTGTGTGGAGCCCGTTGTCAAGTGCTGCCCAGGGTCGGTATGCTTCCCAACTGCACCAGGCTCACACATCATCTGGTGCCCCAGACCTAGGAGACTCTTTGAGTGTCACAAGCCGCTGGTCTCGCGCCAGCCATGCATCACTCACCTTGGGCGTGCCAGGCGCCTCGCAGACTCTGTACAGACGGCCACTTGAGGCCTGTGTGGCCTGCGCTCGCGCAAGTGTGCACGTGCACGTGCGCTTGCTGGTCTAGATTTGTGAGCCAAGGTGCTGCGTGCTGCGCTGTGTGCCCGTGCGTGCGCAGGCAACTCCATCTTCTTCCCAGTCAAGCGCATTGAGGATCCCATCGGCCTGCTGCCCGCTAAGCTCATCCTGGGCATCAACAAGCGTGGCGTGCACTTCTTTAGGTCTGTGCGCGTGTGTGAAAGCAAAAAGAGGGGAGGGGTGTTGCTTACCGTGCCTGAGATTTGGCGCTCCTGTGCACACGTCTGGTGCATGCGCCGCGCAAGCCTGTGCGCTGTCTGCTGCTGCCCCAGGCTGGGAAGGTGGGTGCAGCGCGTGCACATGCCGGTCAGGGCCCTGCGCTCCATCTTTTCTTTGTGTCGCCGCAGACAGTGAGCTCCCCAGGCGCCCTATAAACGCCCAGAGCACATACCACCCCTGCACGCACTCGTGCGCTGCCTGGTGGCCTCAACATTCCTGCCGTGTGAAAGTTTCTGCCCAGCTCAATCCATGGCTTATGTGCGGTCCCGTCACTTCCACGCGCGCAGGCCCGTGCCCAAGGAGTACCTGCACTCAGCGGAGCTCCGTGACATCATGCAGTTCGGCTCCTCCTCTACGGCGGTGAGAGTGCTGGACACGCACGCACGTTCGCACATGCACGCGTGCGAGCTGGGTCACCGCCTGTGTCGCACGCTGGTGCCCTGAGATGGGCCGTGCCTGTGCTGCAGCGTGCGCACGCTGATGCACTGATTTGCTCCACTGGCTGCATGTGTCCACTCGCAGGTGTTTTTCAAGATGCGCGTGGCGGGCGTGCTGCACATCTTCCAATTTGAGACGCGCCAGGGCGAGGACATCTGCATGGCCCTGCAAACCCACATCAATGACATCATGATGAAGCGGTACTCCAAGGTGGGCCTGCTTTGGCAGGCGTGCTTGCAGGCAGGAACCTGCGGAAGGCGGCAGCTTGCTGCATGCAATGGCGTCTGCGCTTCCCAGCCTGTGTGCTGTGGGTCCGCAGCGCAGCCCAGCCTAAGGCCCTGATGTGGCTTGCAGGCCTGCCCCCAGACCTAAGGTTGATGGGCTGGCGCGTAAACCAGTGGTCTGTCAATGCCCATTGACGCATGGCTATACATGCCTGCGCGCACGCACGCACACACACACACACACACACACGTACACAAACACTCGCGTGTGCGCCCGCATGCACGTGTGCGCAGGCCAAGGCCCTGTCCGGCGACGGCAAGGGCGGCACCGCGCTGGGCCTGGCGCAAGCCAACTTTGGGCCCAAGTATGAGCAGCACGTAGCGCAGCTGCAGAAGTCCTTGGAGGACGCGCACAAGAAGCTTGAGGCCCTGCAGCGTGAAGTGGATGAGGCCAGGTGGGGCATGGGTATGCGCGCGAGGGCAAGGGCACGTGGTTTACGCGCGCTTCCCTTTTTGCGTGGATCCCAATGTCTTGCTGCACTGCCTCTCCCAGTCGCACCCTTGTGCAGTATTGTAGCATGAGGAACAGGGAGCGTGCATGTGCATGCATGAGTGCGTGTGCGTGTGCCCATGTGCTCGTCCCTGACCCATGTGCACAACAGGTTGGAGAGGAGGTGACAACTGTGCTCATGTGAGACTGCATGTGCGTGTGCGCGCACAGGTATGCCAAGGACCAGGTGGCAGAGGAGCTAAAGGATGTGAACGACCAAATGAAGAAGGAGGAGGAGTCCAAGGGCGCGCTGCAGGTGCGTCGTCAGTGAGTGTGTGTGGGATCAGGACTGGATGTGCGGTGGGGTCTGGCTGAGCGCTCTCACCAAGCGTGCATGCAAAGAAGCAAAGGCGCCTGTCCCGAACCCTCCTTGCTGCCTGCCTCCTCCCCTACAGTTTGCCTTTCTGTGCATGCAGCCATTGCTCAAGCGCAGCCCATGGAAAAATGGACCATTCATGCACGCATGCTCATGCTGAGAGCCAGGCGCAGACACCTCTCCTGCGCTTGCACTGAGTCGCCTGCCTGAATGCTCATCCGCTGCGTGTTCACTTCCCCCCCGCAGGACCACATCGCGCAGCTGACAATGGAGTGCGACGCGCTGCGCTCTGAGCTGTCCCTGGCAAAGGCCGCTGCCGAGGCGGCCCCGCCCGCTGGGGAGGGCAGCGCTGCCGCCGGCGAGGGTGGCGCGGCCGGCGGCGTGAATGCGGCAGGCCTGGCAGAGCTTGAGGGCGCAGTGGAGTCGCGCACGCGTGAGCTGTCCGAGGCCACGGAGAAGTAAGTCGGGGTGAAAGGGGTGTGGTTGCGGCCGAGGGGTACAATGGCAGCAAGGCTGCAGAGGGCGGGGAACAGGCAGGCTGTTTGGGGGCGTGCCTTCGTAAGGTCAGGGGCCTGTGGCTGTCAAGCATGCACTGCGAGGTATGGTTTTGTGGCACTGCTTTAGAATGGATGCACGTGTGTGCGTGCAGGATTGCCACCCTGGAGAAGCGCGTGAGCCAGCTGACCAAGGAGAAGGAGCTGATGGAGAAGAAGATGCAGCGCCTGGAGCGCGCCAAGGACCAGGTGCGTGCGCGTGTGCGCCTGTCTGGGCAAGCATGTCGTGCCTGGCTGCTATGTGTCGCGAGTGCGTGCGTGCTCGCGGCCTATGGCACAGGCGCGTTGTCACCTCGCCCATCACTGCGGTTCATGTAGCAGCAGGCAGCTGTTGTGCTCGAGGCAGCCTTGGCCTACCTTGCTGCCCCAGTCTCCCGCGCACCTGCGGATGTCCTCTGCATCCCCTCGCTTTTGGCTCTCGCGCTCATGTGTGGGTATGACCCAGCCCTTCCCCCCCCCCTCATTTGCTGGCCACCCCCTGCCCTCGTTTGCCTGACTGCACGACGTGCGCGCTGCTGGGGTTGCGCAGGAGACCGCGGAGCTGCGCCTCAAGCTGGACAACTCGCAGGGCGATGTGCGCGGCCAGCTCAAGACCAAAGACGACAAGATCAGCGAGATCCTGGAGGAGCTGGCCAGCATCAACGCGCTGTACAACGAGCTCAAGGAGACCACGGAGACGGTGAGTGGGGGGGCGCCCATCGCAGGTGTGCATGCACATACAGAGCGTGCGCGTGTGCTGCATGCCCAGAGGTGCGCGCGCGCTTGGCTTGCCACGTCCTTGCGTGAGGGTGTGTCCTGAGCGCAACAAACTGGGCCAGCTTTCCGCAGCTGCATGCACATGCGTGTGCTTGGGTGGCTGCCTGTGCAGAACAAGTTCGACGCAGCTGAGCTGGAGGAGCTGCGCGAGCTGAAGAACGACATCGAGCGCAAGGACAAGCAGCAGGCGGGCATCATTGAGAACCAGGTGCGCTGCCAGATGCTGCGCGCACGTACACACAAACACACACACACACACATTACGGACGGACCACGCAGGCAGGCACGCATGCGCACATATGGGATACTGCCACGCTCGCGCTGGGCTTTTTGTGCACTGTGTCTGCCAATTCGCCCATTGGGTCTGCAGCCCCCACTGGGCTTCTTGTGCTCTGTGTCGGCCAATGTGCCCATTGGGTCTGCAACCTCCGCTCCTATCCTGAGCAGCGCCGGTCCACCCCTGCAATTGCTGTGAGCCTCAGCCGCTCCTTTGTGCCCACCCGGCCCTCCCTGCCACCCCCCTCTGTGCCCCTCTGGCGCACAGCAAGCATGCTGGCCATGCCAGCCAGCCGCTGAGTGAGTGTGCGCCCTCCTTAGTGCTGTGCCGTTGTCGGACGCGCCCCCCGCGCAGGCCAAGCGCCTGGATGAGCTGGAGAAGCTGTACCGCGAGGAGCAGGTGTCGCGGAAGCGCGCGTTCAACATGATGGAGGACCTGAAGGGCAAGATCCGCGTGTACTGCCGCGTGCGTCCCATCCTCAAGTTTGAGCAGGTGCGCGCGGCCTTCCCCCGGCCTCTAGGATGCGGCTCCGCACTCGTGCCATCTTACCCTTCCAGTACCTGCACACCCCAGGCAATGCTTCGGATGCTGGAGTGAGCAGTCCTAGCGCCTGCATCTATCACACAGGAGTGCATGCCTTCCTCGAGGGGCCACGCGTCTCCTCCTTGGTCGGTGCCACCCTGTACGGACGTGTCTGAGCCTGGAGCGCTAGCCCCATGCAGCACATGCCTGCCAGTGCTGCACCTGGTCCTCTTTACACCGTGCACACGCGCGCGCGCACATTCACACACACACACACACACACACACACACACACACACACACACACACACACACA
>LKMJ01003841.1_pt1 | contig 14041 bp, 11 predicted proteins | sample 643391 | NCBI WGS metagenome assembly LKMJ01 (sample SAMN04112250, study PRJNA286221) | soda lake metagenome | biome: soda lake; feature: Kulunda Steppe; material: water; isolation source: sample PL-Br10 brine of Picturesque Lake | place: Russia: Kulunda steppe | collected 2010-07
GGACAAGATAGCCTGCGAGCGCGAAGACAAGTCCCGTCACTTCTCGCTCACTCTCTGAGAGGTGTTCGATCGTATCCTCGTATGTAGTTCCATCAGCTGCAGTCCGAACAATGTGGAGGTCAAACAGGGTTCGAATCACTTTCCGACGTCCTTCGCGAACATCTGTCTCACGTCGCTCGATCCAGATCCGCTCGAGATTGTCATACTCGAGGAGATTCAGCACCGTCTCCATATGTTCGTTGAACGACTCAACTGCATCCTTCTCGATACGGTCGACTCGGGTCCGAAGTTCGGTTAGCCGATCCGAGAGTTCTTCGCGATCTTGCTTGAGAGATTCCCGCTCTTCGATCGCTGCTTCGCGTTCCTCGATATCTGCGTCAATATCTTCGATTTCTTGTTCAAGCCTCTCAACACGGAGTTCGATATCGTTCACTTCGCGATGTAACTCGAGTACCTCATCGTGATCTTCCAGTTCGATCGACTCGGCCTCGGCTTCGAGCTCCTCGATCTCTGATTCTTTCTGTTCTACCGCAGCCTTGAGGTTATCAATTCGGTCCCGTGTGGATTCAATTTCTGATTCAACCTCCGACAGTCGCTGCTCAGAACGCTCTCGTTCACGCTTTTGCTGCTTCAATTCAGACTGACGATCGTTTAATTCGGTTATCTTCGTTCGAATCTCGTTTCGCTCATCGAGTTTCGCCGACCTGATATCACGAAGTTGATCGAGCGTGGTCTCAATCTGTTCGGTATCAACTTCAGACCCACATGTCCAACAAACGGTTTCGTCGCCAGCTGGTAGTGCCGCTGTAGGATCACTTGATGTTGAGTCATTAGTTAGAGCATCGTCAATGCCCAGACTTTTGCCGTCGAGCGTTTCTTCGTTAAAACTAATGACGCTTCCAAGCTGGTTGATAGTGTCGCCTACAGAGCGCTTACGTTGGCGTAGCTCATCGAGGCGCCCCGTAATTTGATCGAGATTCTCCTCAGGCTCACCGGATTTGGCACATGTTTCTCTGAGGTCTTCGCGCTCGGTTTCGAGTTCTGACAGCGACGAGTGCTCAGTTTCGAGATCAAACTTGAGGTCTTCCAAGACAGATTGTGCGTCGCGAACCCGTTGGAACGCATCCTCGAGTTCCTGCTTTCGACTATGACTTTCTTCGACACCAGCATCAAGTTCATCGAGTTGCTTTCGGACGGACTGCAATTCCTCACGTGCCGTTTCGAGTTCTTCTTGCTTCTCTCGACGGTCAGATCCCAGTCCAGGGAGTTCTCGTTCGAGCTCGTCAAGCCGCTTGATTTCTGTCTCTAGGTCGTCACGCTTCTGTCTACACGCTTCTATCTCTGCCTCGATACCGTCTGTGTCGATCGGCCGCATAATAATCTCTCGAAGATCGTCACCTCGAGCGACGGCTCGGCGTGCTTCGTTGCTCTCAAGTAAAAACGCAAACAGGTCCGCCAGTTCTGGGTCGTCAAGATATGGACTTCCATCAAATACGACTGTTCCGTTTCGGCGAGCGAGCGTTCGAGTGTAAGTCTCATCACCAAGTACAAGAGTGACAGATCCCTCATCAGCGTCACCCTTCAGTGAACTTCGCTTGCTTCCGAGTCCGGTCATTAATGCTTGCAAAAAAGAGGTGCGGTTCGTCGCGTTGCGCCCTGCCAAGATAGAGACACCTGGCCGAATATCAATCTCAGCTTCGTCAATCCCACCGATGTTTTGGACATTGACACGAGCAATAGATTCTGAAAGTTGGTTCTTCACCATGGATAAAAAATGTACAATCAACAATTTAAATCTGCTTCTATAGGAGACATAAGAATCTTGGATGAAATATTTATGCCATGGACAAAACTGAGAGTATTTCTTAAGATTTCTGTATCACAATCATTCTACAATACTGGTAATGTAGTCAGATAGTTTCAATTCTTTCCGTAGCGCATGTTTACTTCGATGACATTCGTTGTTTGTAGAATGAGTTCTGGAAGTTCCTCAGTAAACCATGTGCCGCTCATCCGACTCTCGGGGCCTGAAACACTCACTGCTCCAACAACTCCTCCATTAACAATTATCGGTGCTGCTACACAGCAAAGCCCCTCAAGACGTTCTTCACGTTCGAGCGCAAACCCACGCTCAGAGATAGTATCTAACTCAGATCGCAGTTCGTCGAGATTAGTGATTGTTTGGTCTGTCACGGCCGGAAGCCCGTGTTGTTCGGTGATTTTGTCAACCCTCTCTGCTGATAAATGAGCGAGGATTGATTTTCCGAAAGCAGTGGTATGAAGATAAACGCGTTTTCCAGCGTAGGTATCCATATGGACGGCATCAGATCCTTTCGCCCGGTATAGAAATACACCTCTACCGTACTCTTCGACGTTCAAATTGGCGAGTTCGCCTGTTTCTGTTGCGAGTGAGTTGATTTCGGGTCGGGCGATTTCGAATACTCGATTGCGAGTCCGAGAGTATTCACCAAGACGAAGAAATCGCAATCCGATATCGTATTCGTTGTTTTCTTGAACAATATATTCTTTTTGAATAAGGGTTTGTAGATGGTTGTGCGTCGTACTTTTCGGAATACCGAGAGTGGAGGCAAGTTCTGAAACACCTGCTCCCTCTAAGTCTGCCAATGCTTCGAGGATCTCGAAGCTGGTCCCGATCGCATCTACCGTTTGGGATTGGTTGTTAGCCATACAGGAGAATCTATAATAGAAAGTTAGTATTTTTCGGTTAAAACAATTGTTCAGCCAGAGCGAACAGCTATCTGTATATCCTGTAGCGGAACGGTAGCACAAAATCGGAATAAAACCCGCAAATTACGTATTGCATATCAATGATAACCCTCTATGTTGGATTTGTTATCGTTAAATTTGTTCACCCAGACTGAACACCAATTCATAACTAATTATAGTCGTAAATGTCTAAAATACACATAATGAGCTATGTTCGGATTATAGAGTCGAAAAAGATGCTATATTAGATAGAGTAATTAATTCGGGCTAACTGAACTGCTGTCTCTACACGCCGAAACTTATCATAAATAATTACAAGAATAATAAGTATATGGCAAACAGATTATTTTGCGAAGTTTATAAAAAATTTTAATAGACAATTATATTAGCGGTGATAAATCTGAATCAGAACGGTTCCTCGAATATTTACTCTATATGTGTGTTCTATTTCAGGAATAAGAAAAATATCCCCCGTATTTATATTCGTCTAAATGAAAAGTAGAATAATGTCAGTTGATACAGCGCTTGTTGGTGGGACACTCGTTACCGCCCAAAGTACATTTGAGGCGAACATCGGGATTAGAGACGACCAGATTGCAATTATCAGTATGTCGGTTCCCGAAGCCAATCGGATAATTGATGTTACGGATAAATACATTTTCCCAGGCGTTGTGGATCCTCATGTCCACATTGATGGGTACTATTCTCAAGATAGCTACGAAACAGCGACAGCTGCAGCGGCATTGGGCGGTGTTACAACGTGTATCAATTTTGCATGGCAAGCGTGGGCAAATACTGGCTCGGAGTCAATTAGTATCTGGGAGGAAGACGGAACGCTCCTCGATGCGGTTTTGCGGCAGAAACAAAAGGGAGAGGGCTCGCTGATCGATTTTGGCTTGCATGGTGGAATCACTCGTGAAGACCCAGCCGTCTTCGATGAACTTGATGACGTTGTAGCCGAAGGAGTCCCTTCGTTCAAGATGTTCACTGCGTATGAACAGGGTATTTCTAACGGGTTTATCAATCGAGTATTCCACGAAATTGAAGACCGTGATGCCATCGCGGTAATGCATACTGAAGATCAGTCTGTAATCGATGCACTCACAGAAAAACTCAAGGCCGAAAATAAATCGGATTCAAAATGGTATCCGGCATCTCGACCACCGTACACCGAATCGATGGCTGCAGACGATGCACTCCGGATGGCCGAAAATACGGGTGTCAACTACTATGGACTGCATACCTCCTGCCGAGAAACCGCGGATGTTATCGAATCATATCAAAAGGACGGGACACAGATTCGGGCAGAGACCTGTACGCATTACACCGCACTTACTGATGCTGTTTACGACGAAGGGACATTACCAATTATTGCACCCCCGTTGAGGTCTGCTAACGATGTCGATGGTATCATTGATCATCTGCACCATGGCGCGTTGAGTGTCGTATCGACCGATCACGTGGCGTTTAGCCGTGACGGGAAAGATGTCGACTGTTGGTGGGACAGCGCGTTTGGAGCCAATAGCCTTCAACACAGTCTACCCGTGTTTCACGACGTAGCAATCAACAAGTGCGGACTCTCGTATCCCTTCCTCGTCCGCGTTATGTCGACGAATCCGGCTCGCACGTTCGGCTTTACTAACAAAGGAACACTCGATATTGGTACTGACGCGGACCTCATTGTGTTTGATCCGAACAAGGAGTATACAATCAGAGCGTCAGATAACGCCTCAGATGCCGACTTCTCGATCTATGAAGGACGGACAGTTACTGGTGCTGTCAGCAAAACATTCGTTCGTGGGACGCTCGTTGCCGACGACGGCGAAATCGTAACCGAACCTGGACACGGCCAATTCATCCATCGCGAACCAGTCAACTGGAAGCCGCTCGCACATGAATCATAAACTCACGGTCGCGTCTGTGAGTGAGATGTGAAGTATACGGCGTGACATGCTGCAGATTGACTTACGACGGGCGGGGAGGTCCCAGCGGCACCGATTAAACGAGTCTATCAGTGGTCTGGTCAGATGGACCCAGCCGGCGGCATCTGTGCTCATTACTGTTTGTCGTTGCAAGAGTGCCTCTGTGGTAATCAAAACAGATATTTATCTACGCTAGTAACTGAACATCTGCACTCTATGCCAGAGAAGCTGAACATAACAGTTGACGAATACACGTTTCGTGGAGAAATGTTAGTCGACGATGCCCCCGAATCGGTTGCTGTAATGCGGGATATTCTCCCACTGGAGTCGACGCTGATGCACGTTCGTTGGAGCGGGATAGCGACGTGGATCAATATCGACGAGATCGAACTCCCGGAGGTTCCGCGCGAAAACCATACTGTCTACCCTTCTCGAGGAGATGTGCTTCTGTATCCAGGGTATCGGAACGAACAGGAAATCCTCATTGCCTGTGGACCGACGTGCTTCAAAAGTCCAGCCGGCGAACTTGCTGGCAATCATGTAGCCACACTCGATGCCTCAGCAGAACGGCTCAAAGAACTCGAACAACGAACGCTTCAAGAAGGAAGCTTCGATGTGACCGTCTCAATAGAGTGATCCACTGCTGAGCGGCCGTTCGAGTTTGTAGCCGTTAGGTTTGAACACCAACTGAACGAGTAGCGGTTCAGTTAGCTACAGTCGAGTAGCTTCGGCAGTTCTTCAACGGCTTAATTATGAGATTGTTACTGGTAAATTATATTGGTGTACGCTGAGCAGAGTCTTGAGAGCCTGTGGTTTATATTGAAGCCACCGATTTGCTCACTATTCTATGATGATATTCCAATAGGCATGAGAGCCGTTACGACCGGTATACTGGTGAAGCATGATACTGCTTTTGAGTCGATAATAAGTATTATTATAATATTATGCAGAGTGGCATAATTGAGATAATCAAATGCAATTCGGTGTCCTTGTATATTTGTATTTAAAATATCTGGTGGTGGAATTTTTAAAATACGTATCTATTTTGGACGTACAACACCTTTATCAGTAGAGATAATGACGATGAGGGTGTAATGCGCAAAATTAGCTCTAGGTTGAGCAAACGTGACGCTATCAAAACGCTCGGTGCAGCTGCAACAGGAACCACTATTGCAGGATGTCTTGGTGGTGGCGGAGACGACGGTACGATTCGTGTCGGCGCGAGCATGGCATTAACTGGTGCCCTCGCACAGGAAGGAGAGTGGCAAGAACGCGGCTACGAGCTTTGGGTCGACACACTAAACGAACAGGGAGGACTAATCGGAGACGATACTGAACCCGGACTTCTCGGGAACGAAGTAGAACTGGTTGTCTACGACGATGAATCTGACCCACAGCGGTCAGTAGACTTGTACACGCGGTTGATTGAGGAAGATGATGTAGATATCCTCATGGGTCCATACGGAAGTTCGATTTCGGGAGCGGTTCTTCCACGGATCGAACAGGAAGGTATGGCATGTCTGATGCCATTTAGCTCGGGTGTCACTGTTTTCCGTGAACAGGAGTTGAACTACTCCTTCCAGGCTGTCGCCCCAGCTGAAACGTATTTGGAGGGGGCGATCGAAATCGCTCTGGAAAACGGGGCTGAGACGGCAGCACTAATTTACGAGGATACCGCGTTCCCGACGGATGTGGCCAGAGGGGCAGTGGAGTACGCAGAAGAACAAGGTCTGGAAGTGCTCTACGAAGAACCGTATGCTGAGGAGACCGATGACTTCACTTCTACCCTCACGTCATTCGAGGATGACGATGTCGACGTTGTGCTTGGGGGGAGTTTCACACCAGATGCAATCGGCCTGACGCGCTCAGCGGAATCAGTTGGTCTCGAACCAGGTATTTTCTCTTGGATGGTTGGTGGAACACTACCGGCCTTCGAAGAAGCAGTCGGTGATTCTGTTATTGGAATGACTGGTGACCTGTTTTTCGATCCAAATCAAGAAAGCGAGTTCATGAGCGATTTCGTAGACCTAGCCACTGACGCATTTGACGATGTAGACGAACCGTTCGACATTCAGTCCCACGCGGCAGGTGGATTCGCTGGCGGACTCCTGTTTGAACGGGCGATCAAGGAGGTTGGCGCGATTGATCAAGACGCAATAGCCGAAGAACTGCGATCTTTCGACACCCGAGAGTCGGACTTTACACTTCCGTTCGGCAACGGCGAGTATGCTGTCGATGACAACGGTCTGCAGGTTGCTCATCGTCCATCGCTTGGACAGTGGCAAGAACAGGATGATGGCGAACCAGGACTTGAAACCGTCTGGCCTGAAGCCGTTCGGACCGCGGAGCCCGTCTACCCACATCCGGGGTGGTAAGCATGCTTTCGACCGCTATAACACTCCTGTTGCTTGGCCTGTTTCTGGGGACGACCTACGGGCTTATCGCTCTAGGGCTATCGCTGATTTTCGGCGTCCAATCAGTTGTCAACCTTGCACACGGTGAGTTCGTCATGTTGGGCGCGTACAGCACATTCTTTATTTGGTCAGTTTTCAATCTGCATCCGTTGATTGCGACGATCCTGTCGTTGCCACTGCTGTTTGCGCTTGGAGCGTTGATCCAAGACCAGCTCATTGAGCGAATCACACACAAGCCACAGGTAACATCGTTGATCCTTACGTTCGGACTCTCGATATTCCTGATGAACACTGCTCAAGGACTGTTTACAGCCGACTTTCGGACAATCGGCTATCTAACAGGACCCGTGGAGTTTGGTGGCGCGAGTTTTGCAGCAAACAGATTTGTAACATTTGCTGCAACTGGAGTGGCCCTAACAAGTGTGCTTGGATTCATCAAGTACACTGACTGGGGGAAAGCGATACGCGCGACTGCACAGGCTCCGGAGATCGCCAAAGCCTGTGGAATCGATACAAGACGCGTGAGAATCGTTGCATTTGGTATCGGAGCAGCAACGGCTGGGTTCGCTGGGAGCTTCATTGGAATTATGTACCAAATATTCCCGGATATGGGGTTCAACTATCTAATCAAAGCGTTCGTCATCGTCGTTCTTGGCGGACTTGGTAGTATCGTTGGTGCCGTTGTTGGTGGAATCCTGTTCGGCATTGTTGAAGTGTTCGGCAGCTATATCTGGGACTCAACAACTGCTGATGCAGTCGCGTTCGTTTCTCTCGTATTGTTACTACTCGTCCGACCGCAAGGACTGTTTGGCAAAGAAGATCCTGCTGTTGGAGGAAAATAACATGGCTACAGAAGTTAATGACCACTGGATATGGAACCGCATCGGAAACGTGTCGACAACCACAAAGATGGTTGCCGGACTACTCACGCTGGCTGTTCTGATAGTGACGCCACTGGTTGCTCCGTCGGGATACGCCACCCAGTATCTGTTCACGATCTTTTTCTTTACAACGTTGGCACTGGGCTGGAACATCCTGTCGGGCTTTACAGGCTACATTAATTTCGGTTACGCAGGGTTTGTTGGACTCGGAGCGTACGCTGCAGTGCTGCCAATGACCTATTTTGGCGTGCCGTGGTACGGTGGTCTCGTTATCGCCGGAGTTGCGACAACGATTGTTGGTGTCTTGATTAGCTATCCTCTGTTACGGCTGTCAGGAGCCTATTTTGCGATCGCGATGCTCGCGCTTGCGACGGCTGCTGGACTCGCGTTCAGCACACAGTATCTGAGTCCAGTGACCGAAGGCTCAACCGGTATCTCGTTTTTCCCAGAGGTTTCGGGTTTGATGCTCTACTACACCATCACTGGCTTGATGATCGGAGCATGGTTGCTCACCACCTGGATTGCAACGTCTCCGTTCGGAAAACGTCTGATGGCTATCCGGGAAGACGAGATGCTTGCTGCCTCACTCGGTGTGAATACGTTCCACGATAAGATGATTGCCATGGCACTCCACAGTGGGATTGCCGGGCTCTGTGGGGCAATGCTTGCGTTCAATCTATCGTACATTGATCCGTCGACAGTCTTTGATATTCAGTACACGGAGTACCCAATTATTATGGTGTTGTTCGGTGGGCTTGGAACTGCTGTTGGGCCGGTTTTGGGTGGAGTCACCATTGGAATTTTGAGAGAATTCTTTTGGGGACAGTTCCCAACGTTCCATCTCGCCATAATGGGCGGGCTAATTGTTCTCCTTGTTTTGTTCCTTCCTGAGGGGGTAGTTGAGAAAGCAAAACAGTCCGAATACATTCCACGAACGAGGTGGTTATAATGGGAACAACAGAGAGTTTGTTGCATGTCGATGGGGTAACAAAAGAGTTTGGAGCACTGACCGCAGTGAACGATGTCTCCTTCGAGATTGATGACCCTGGGACGATGGTTGCGCTGATCGGTCCAAACGGAGCAGGAAAAACAACCATGTTCAATCTAATTAGTGCTGTACACCCAACGACGAAGGGGAGCGTCCGGTTCAAGGGAGAAGAAATCACGAACCGTCCCGTCCACGAGATCGCAAAGATGGGTCTTACCCGTACCTTTCAGGATACACGCGTTCTGGGACGAATGACAATTAAAGAGAATTTATTGGTTGCAAGCCAAGTGAGCGATGCAACCGAAGCGCGCGCTGACGAACTCATTGAACTGGTTGGGTTAACGGAAAAATCAGACCATCTGGCGAGGGATCTCTCATTTGGACAACAGAAGCTGGTGAGTATTTGTCAAACGCTGATGCTTAACCCAGAGTTGGTTCTTCTTGATGAGCCATTTGCGGGTGTGAATCCAAACATGGAAAACAAGATTCTCGAAGTTATTCATACGTCCCTCGATCAGGGTGTGAACTTTCTACTTATCGAACATGATCTAGACATCGTGATGGAACACTGTACCGACATTCTGGTTATGGACGCTGGGAATCTGATTACCCGCGGGAGTCCGACAGAGATTCAGAACAACGATAGAGTTGTTGAGGCATACTTTGGTGAAAAATAGCATGACAGAAAACACAATCCTCAATGTAGATAATATCTCTACAGGATATGGAAAAAACAAAGTCGTAGACGGCGTCTCACTTGATGTTAACAAAGAAGAGTCGGTTGCAATTATTGGACCGAACGGTGCCGGAAAATCAACGGTACTGAAAGCGATTACTGGATATCTATCCTGTTGGGAAGGGACAGTCACATATAAAAACGAAGAGATAACGGACACCACCGTCCACGAATTGGTTACCGAACAGATTGGGATCGTCCCACAGGGCCGGATTATATTCCCAGATATGACGGTTAAAGAACACTTTGATCTTGGGTCTTGGACGATCAGCGACGATGCGTACGAACGAAATCTCCAGAAAGTACTCGACCTCTTTCCACGGGTCGAAGAGCGATGGGAACAGAAAGCAAGCACGATGAGCGGCGGTGAACAGCAGATGGTCTCTCTCGGAAGAGCACTCATTACGGATCCCGATCTACTGGTTTTAGACGAGCCATCTCTTGGGTTGTCACCGAACCTCGTCGACGAAACGTTCGAGTTAATCAGTGAAATCCAACAGTCGGGAACAAGCGTTCTTATGGTAGAACAAAACGCTGTTCGTGCACTGGAAAACACGAACCGAACATACGTCATCGAAATGGGTGAAGTCGCATATGAAGGGGCGAGCAAAACTCTCTTAGAGAGTGATGAAATAATCGAGATGTATCTCGGTGGTCACTGACCACGCTGAGATGTTGTTGCTGGTAACGGTGTACAAACCATCTCTCAGATAGAATCGTCCCACGTTTGTACCCCATCTCTCATTGTTGTGGTTCTGCACCAGCTGTCTCAGCGATTGCAGCCGCAAGCACGTTCGTTGCGATTGTACAGTCATCCCAGTCAGTCCGTTCGAGGGGGCTATGCGAGTAGCCACCACGTGACCGAGCGAATATCATACCAACGTCTGTAACTTTGGCCACCTGCATCGTATCGTGTCCGGCACCAGAGTGAAGCGAGATGGGCGTGATACCGCATTGTTCGGCGGCCGTTCGAAGTCTACGGGAAAGTCGATCAGTCATCGGCTGTGGCGGAATATCGTAGCCACGCTCGATTGTCGTCTCGACGTTTCGTTCGTGCTCAATGCGATCACACGTTTGTTCGACAGTATCGATTATGTGTTGGATAACGGTTGCGTCGACGTCTCTGATGTCGACAGAGAGTTCAACAGAGCCAGGGACGACGTTGGTCGCTCCAGGGTCGACAGACAGCGAACCAACTGTTGCGACCGCCGATTCGCTTTCGTTGGCCGCAATGTCGTGTGTCGTAGATTCGAGTTTGAGGATGAACTCGCTGGCTGCTGTGAGTGCATCCCGCCGCTCTTCCATAGGTGTCGTCCCTGAATGATCACTTTCGCCTTCGAATGTAATGTGACATCGGGTTGTTCCAGTAATCGAAGAGACGATGCCAACGGGGACTTCTGCGCGCTCAAGTCGTGTTCCCTGTTCGACGTGGAGTTCAAACCATGCGTTCCAGCTACTGGCATCAAGTCGACCATGACCTTTGAACCCAACATGCTCGAGTGCCTGTTCGAGCGTCTGATCACCATCGGAAAGCGACAGTGCTTCTTGAACTGATAGCTTTCCTGTAGCGACTGACGAGCCAAGAACTCCATCAGCAAAGCGCGTCCCCTCTTCACCTGTAAAGCAGACAACTTCGATTGGACGGGTGACTGTGAGCTCGGAGTCGTTGATTGCACGGACACTCTCGAGGGCAGCATAGACGCCCAGCGGCCCATCAAAGATACCTCCTTCCGGGACAGAGTCAAGATGGCTTCCAGCAACAACGGGAGCCGCATCGTCGTCAGCACTCGGTGGAGACCAACGACCCGAGATGTTTCCGACAGCATCAATACTGACTACGAGACCGGCAGCCGTCATCTGTTCGATGAGGTACGACCGTGCTTGCGCGTTCGACATCGTCCCCGGGAGAGCTGTTCTACCACGACCCTCTGCACAGTCGACCGAACCAAAATTGGCCGTCTGCTCAATATCGTTCTTTATTTCAGTTCCTTTAATTTCCAGTTGGTTATTCATTGGTATCGTCTTCCAGTGGTCGTTACGTCTGGTTTGTCGTATGGTGTTGAATACCAAAGACAGATATCGGTATACGTTCGGTTCATTACGGTTGTTTTGGTTTTGTACTATTTATCCGCGTCAGTATTGGGGTTTTATTTGTGCTTCTACGAGAAAGTAGACACAGTAGATTAAAACATGTATATTATTTCTAATTCAGCACTCTTGAGTGTTCGGATTGAATTCGTCGCTATCTGACGGCTAAGATCTAGCATACTCTTGCCGATAGAGGCTTAGTCCTACTTTGCCGGCGACGTATACTGTCGACGTTGGCATAGCGTTTTAGAAACCACTTTTTGAGGAGTATATGATGTAGCGTTGTATTTCATGCCAAATCAAACCCTGCTCTGATAAATGCGGGAGGTTTATATATTTCAAGCATAGATACGTTTACACAAATAGTACTTACTATGTATACACTCAGAAACAAAGTCGACAGCACACAGCATACAATTACCACACTACACAACAGGGATGCGGTGACCGATGACTGACATCGTTGTCCTTCACCACAAAATTCACGGCCTCGACCCCGAAGAATACGCAAACACTATCCGCGGGGCTCGTCCTGATTTGGATGTTGCTGTCGCACGGACGCCAGCAGAAGAACAAGAATATCTCACGGAGGCAACGGTTGCAACCGGCTACCAGATCGATGAAACACTTGTCGCGTCATCTGAAACTCTTGAGTTGTTTGCCTGTACGTTCGCTGGTGTTGGCCATCTTCCCCTCGACGCATTGGAAGCGGCTGGAGTGACTGTGACGAACGCCTCGGGAGTTCACGGTCCGAACGTCGCCGAGCAGGTCATGGGGTATGTGCTATCAGATGTTCGCAACCTTCGCCGTGCGTGGGAGCAAAACGAACGGGGCGAGTGGAATCATTTTCAGGGTCGAGAACTTCGCGGGTCGACAGCAACAGTCGTCGGTATGGGTCCCATCGGAACGGAGATTCTTGCCCGGTTCAACGATTTCGATGTCGATACTATCGGTGTCCGGTATACGCCCGACAAAGGTGGGAACGCGGACGAAGTTGTTGGATTCGGAGAAACAACTGCTGCCGCTGCCCGCTCTGACTACCTCGTCCTCGCCTGCCCGTTGACTGAGACAACGAGCGGACTCATTGATGAGCGGGTGTTCAACGCGCTCTCAACAGATGCGATGCTTGTCAATATCGCACGGGGGCCAGTCGTCGAGACAGACGCCCTAGTGGCAGCACTACGTGGAAACGATATCAGGAGTGCCGCACTTGATGTCACCGACCCAGAGCCGTTGCCCGTTGATCATCCGCTCTGGAAACTTAGCAACTGTCTTGTGACACCACACAACGCGGGGCACACTCCCGAGTACTGGCGTCGCTGTACAGAGATACTCTGTGATGCTGTCGACGGGACTTCGTTGGTCTAACGACCTGGACAAAATACACACATCCAGAATAATCCCATCTACGCACGCCGGTCAGTAACTCACCTACTGATGGTTGTTTCACGTGAGATCTCGAAACGACCCGTATGGTTGGTCAATAGAACCCCAAATAATCAAAAACCTTCGTAGCTGTATCCAGAATATATTTGTTACAACGCTTCCTCATATTCTTATGAGAATTGCACGGTTGCAGACTCCCAATGGAACTGTCACAGGGAACTACGAGGATGGTGTCGTTGTGACCACCGATGAAACGTATGTCATTGGAGATGATGGGAATCTCACGTATCCATGTTCGCCATCAGCTGTGTATTGTGTTGGACGTAACTACACTGAAACACTCAGCCAGATGGAATATGATCGGCCTGATGTTCCAGATTTTTTTATTAAGCCTCCGACCGCACTCATTGGCCCCAACGCCCCGATCCACTACCCCCATTGGACCGAAGAGCTGACTTATGCTGGCGAACTGGCGGCCGTCATTGATCGATAATGTCATATGATCACCCCCGAAGATGTTCCAAGTGTTGTTCGTGGCTATACGATATTGAATGATGTCGACGCCCTCGATCAGCAGGGAAGGACGGCTCGCAAAGCCTTCGATTCATCTGGTCCGCTAGGACCTTGGATCAAGACGGATATCGATCCACACGGTATCAAAATGGAGACAACAATTAATGGAGAGCAACGCCAGTCAGCTACAACTGACCAGATGTTGTTCGACCCGTATGACATCATATCATTTCTTTCGAAACGGGTTACATTCCAACCTGGTGATGTAATCTCTTTTGGCAGTCCAGCGAATCCGGGAACTATCGCTGTCGGCGACACTATCGAAATTACATACAAAGGAGTTGGAACACTTTGTAACACCGTTAAATCATCCAAGTAATTGTACC
>LKMJ01003842.1_pt1 | contig 14040 bp, 19 predicted proteins | sample 643391 | NCBI WGS metagenome assembly LKMJ01 (sample SAMN04112250, study PRJNA286221) | soda lake metagenome | biome: soda lake; feature: Kulunda Steppe; material: water; isolation source: sample PL-Br10 brine of Picturesque Lake | place: Russia: Kulunda steppe | collected 2010-07
AGCGTGAAAGGACGTACACAATCGCGGTGGCTGTAGCTAGCTAGCGCTGCAGCAAGACCATGGACATGGTGTTTACCTAGTTTTTTTAGGTGCCTCGGTGTCGTTAGGTGAGCCGGGAGGACTTGGATGTTAGTGAATGCATTGTCTGTTCGTTAATTGTTGATCGCTCATCTGATGATTGTCGGTCTTATTTGGAGTTCCTAATTGCAGGCATGCCTGAAGGCGTCAGATGTTCTAAAAACACTGTCACAACCTTGGTGCCAAAATTTCAAGGGGATCATCAGAGGTCCTGATGGGGCCCCCCTTGGAGGCACACGCGCGAGTGCACCAAGCATTTTGCCTGAGAGGTGCCCAGCATTCCACCCCATAAATTTCAGAATCTGAGTATTCAGATGTTCTAAAGATATCCTATGTTCATAGCTACCAAAGTTTCAGGCAAATCCAGCACCTCCCCAAGTGCAAGCCTGAGAGCCCAGCAATTGCTGAAATTGCTTGTCCCACAGAGGTGGCCCACTGGACAGCCTGGGTAGGTTCAACTGTTTCACTCCGTACCATAGCCTGGGGGCGTACTTTAGGTACCTCGGTGTCTACTACAGTGGTTGGGAGGCCGTGGCCTCCTGCCTTTCCTCATGAACACGGGAACCCTGCAGACCTTAAATTCATCGCGATATTTAAAATGATTCAATAAAAAATTCTTAATGTGAATGGTGCAGAAATCAAAAGGAGGTCCCCTTGTATTATTCAGGGCACCCCTTGAAATTATTGGAGCAACTGAGTAATCAGGATAGCGAAGCTTAATGGTTTAAATTAATACGATGGATTTTTTGCGGGTGAGCAGCTTTCTTGCTGCACCCTTTGCCGTGTTAGGTGCTGCTTCTCGCTTATCTCTCCTGCAAGTTGATCCTGAGCCTCCTCAGCACCATCAAGAACCAAGCACTGTGACTTCTGTCAGTCTCTGCCACCAGGATGGGCGCACAGGGGTAAGTGCATAAGCCCTTAAGGTGCTGTGTGCATGCAAGATGCATGCGAGACAGGGTTGTTGCTGCTTGCATGCATGTGCTCGCACGTTATTGCTTGCTGTAGCTGTAGTGCATTTACTTGACACTTTGACATTGTGTAGGCAGCAAGCAACAGAGCAACCTCTTCCTGCCAGCAGCAGGAGAAGCAGGGGCAATTGACAGCAGGGACCTCAGGATGCTGCGCAAGTCAGGATCCTGCCCATAAGCCACAGACAGATGGCTGTGGCTGCGCATCAAGCATGCCTGCCGTCAAAGCTGCGAGCAGCTCGGGTGTGCACCATGTGGTCATCTTATATGGGTCTCAGCTTGGCACGGCCCGCAGGTGATCCGCAGCTGTGTGTGTGTGCGTGCGTGTGTGTGTGTGAGCAGCTGTGTGTGTGCGTGTGTGTGTGATATGTGGGCAGATAGGGCAAACGAAGGGCGAGGCAGCTTGAGTCTCCAATCAGCGCAGTGCATGTGGGCATCTCCAAGGCCCGGGGGGTGTTTGGCCTTGTGGATTGGCCGGCAGATCTACATCCGTGAATGGGTGCATGCACCCTTTGTGGAACATCCTGCTTGCCTGTGCCCTGTGTGCACCCTGACTGCGTGTACTCTGTTTGGCTGCGACCCGCAAGAGAGCGAGAGTGTCCGCAGGAAGCTCAGCTTTTGGTTTGCTCTGTGGTTTAATGCTATGCCGCACCTCCCTGCCCCTGGTGGTCACGCCACAAGAGAGGGCTGGGTGGAACGCTCTGCTGCATCTGTCTGCCCCTGATGGCTGTGCTACAAGGATAGACCGGAGTCGGGCCCTTTCCTGCATCCTGCTACCAACCCTTGGAGGCTGTGGAAAAAGAATAGATATAAGAGCCTGCTTCAGCCTGTCTACAGAAATTTCCGTGCAGAGGTGTAGGCTGCAAGGTGCAGGGTGTAAGGAGCGGCCACAATTAGGGATGCCCTTGCCTGCATTCATGGATGAGGGGCTTCCACAAATTGGTTGGCAATGCTGACATCGTGCTCTCGCTCACTGAGGCGGAGCTGGTGCTAACAGTTGGGACGGTTGGGTGCTGGAGGTCGTCTCTCACTCTTGGTGCTGCTCTCTGTGCAGTTGGAGGTTGCGAGGGGAGGGGGGTGGTCTGGAACATTTTGTAAGGTACTGGGCTGCACAGGCCTGAAATGCGCGCCCTTGAGTCCGCCTGCTCATCCTCATACGAGCTCCTCACTCCTCCTGTGTGCGTCCCCTGGCGCTGTCTCACAGGTATGCTGAGCAGCTGGCGGTGGCATGCGTGGCGGCAGGCCTGCCAGATGTGAGCTGCTGGGACATGGCGGCATGTGACGCGGAAGCCCTCCTGGCCTCACCTGCCTCCAAGGGCACGGCACAGCCCGAAGACGCAACGGACACGCGCGCGGCAGCCGAAGGGCGGCAGCTGGGGCTGACTGGTTTGGCGCCGGGCACTGCTGTGCTGATGGTGGTGTCCACTTATGAAGGGGGTGGCCCTCCGGAGAAGGCCAAGTGGTTCTGCAGGTGTGCGCAGTGTTACCGGGGAACGTATGCTGGCAGAGGGGCCAAGAGCTTGTGTGTGTGCGCGCGTGCATGCACGTACGCGTGCGCATGTGAAAACACCCTGAAAGCCGTATGCTTTAGACCGCCTCAACGCATAAACTGCGTTGACCCCATAAGTTGCCCTATTGCATAGATCTTTTAGACAACATAGATTGCATAAACCGCATAGATCGCATAGACTGCCCGGACGCATAGACCGCACGGACGGCGTTGACGCATGGACCCTTGCGACTGGACCGCTCTGCAAGCAACCTGCATCTCAGTGCAAGACCTATATTCCATTCTGCGGACAATATGTTAGGTGCTGTCTAGATGAGAGGGATGATGTGTCAATCAACAGGGGATGAAGGGGTATCGTGGCTGTTGCTTGATGACACGTGCATGTGTACGTAGAAGCATACATCCATGACATTAATGCTTGCACGTGCCTGCCTGCGCACACTCTCATTTTCAATTTGCGCCGGTGATGCATGCTGCAGGGGCCTGGAGGAATGCAGCAGCGACTTCCGCGTGGGCAGCGCTGCGCTCTCGCACCTGCATGGATTTGCTGTCTTTGGCTGCGGAAATTCTCTGTACAAGGAGGTAACGCAGACGTCCCGCTTATGGACTCCTGCATGAACACGCCGCAAGTGCAGAACACCAGGTCTTGCATGAACTGAGGTCTTGGATCAGGTCCGAGGAGTCCATTCCCTGGCAGCCAACGTTGTGCCTGGCAGCCGCTTTTGCGCCGGGCATCCACCTGTTGCTTTGGGTGTAAGAGTCCTGACTGCAGCACTGGAATGTGCATGCGTTGATGCATGTGCGACAGCGCACGCGCGTGATCAGGGGGGAGTAACTGGTGTCTGGAACTTCAGGCGCTTTTTGGAGCAGGTTTGTCAATTAAAGCCTGGATGCTGGGCACACACTTGAAAAATTACAAATGCTTGCTGCTTCGCAGCCTGTGTCTCATTGATAAACCTGCCCCCCCAAAGTGAAAATTGACAGTGAATCCTGGAATTATCGACATTTGGGATCATGCATACCACCAAAGTGTGCCAATCTCTTGTTTGGGTGTCTTTTCATTGATACATGGGGATGAAAAGGTGCATGTGTTGGGGGTATGTGTGTTTGGGACTGCTTTGTCTCTGGGTAAAGAGGGGAGAAAATTTGGACCCTGCCAAAATACATACTTTGGCCTGCATAGGGATCAAAACCGATGCATTTTTGGTGCAAAGGGGCCAGCCGTTGGGGTTCCTTGATCCTTGTCTGCATACAAAAAAAAAAGAAACAGCTTCTGCCTCTGACCTTGGGCTCTTATCTGCCAAAGTTGTTTTTGTCCCAAGTCTGTACTTTAGCAAGCAAATGATGAGCATGCCTTGGCAAAAAAGGTGCAGCCATAGGGCCCCAGAAAAGCTCAGTATGAAGAAAAAGCGGACTGAAGTTGCACCCCCCTGATGTGTGTACCAGGTGCACACTGAATGCAGTGCTTTAAGAGCATACCACTCTGCTGAGTGTTGTGCATGCTTGTGCATGCTCTGTGCCACATGGAGACTCAATTGCCAAACACTGTTGCACTCTGTGTCATGCTGAAGTCCGCAAGCGCAGCCTGAGCGCATGCTCTTTTTGCAGGCGCATCACACTTCAACTCCTAGGCTTCAGATAGGGAGGGCAAGAATTGTCATGTGTGGCTATTGCACTCAGTGTATGCTTCGGCATAAGGTCATCTGTTTTTTTGCAAGCTTATGAGCTTGTGCCATCAATGACACGGTGATGAGGTGACTTTGAAAAGGGGAACCTCCAGTGGCGCCTGCGAGCCTCACTACGATTCTCGCGTATCATGCATACACACCCATATACACACGCACAATACTTGCATTTGCGCGTATGGGTTCGCAGCTTGGCAACTTCAATGCGTGCGCGCTGCGCATGGACGCGGCGCTGTCAGCACTGGGAGCCCAGAGGCTGAGCCGCGTGGCGATGGGGGATGAGGACACTGGCAGCATGGACACGGCGTTCAAGGACTGGAGCAGCGCCAAGGTTGGATCGGTTTCCTCTGCAGACTGCTGCTGGCGTGTGTATTAACTCAAGCTGCACTCGCGTTGGTGCACAGCATGACCCAAAAGCTCAACAGGGCTGTGTTGTGTGCCATGGCTTTGTGCGCCATTGTCTTGTGTGCCAAAGGGCCACTACTTGATTTGGCAAAGGGCTGCCCTGTGTGACATGGATGCATGTGTATGTGTGAAGGGGTGTGTGTGTGTGTGTGTGTGTGCACGTGGTCGTCTTAAGCGTTGGCGTGCGTGTTGTGTATATGCGTGTTGTGTGTATGTGTGCGTGCGTGTGTGTGGGTAGCAGCTGGTGAGCCACCTGCTTCCCCAATGCCATATGCAGCTTTTCCACCCCTAAAACGAGTGTGCACTGAGACGCTCTTGCAATGCAAGCACACTTGTTTGTGCATGTGCTTGCATGTGAGTGTGTGTGTGTGCGTGCGCGTTTGCGAGCACGCACGTGGTCGTACACCTGTTGTTTACAGGAGGAGCCGAGAGTACGGGTGGGTGATCATAGGGCTTCAGGTCCCCTGCCTGCTTTTTTGGGGTCTTCATCTCACACCTCTCCCTTGTGTGTTGGACGCATGCTGCAAGCCCGTGAGGTCCGACCAAAGCCTTCTGCATCCCATGCGCCTTCAAACCATGCACCACCAGGTAACAAAGCTACTGCGAAGCTTGGACGGCAGCGCTAAGTCTTCGCCAGCCCAGCTTGAAAGTGGGAGCTCGAAGGGCAGTGGTGGCGAAGAGGAGGAGGAGGAGGAGGAGGAGGACCCCAGCGAGTCTGAGGGAGATGCTAGCTCAGGAGGCGAGGTGAGTGCATGCGCTCTTGACAGCATGACCAGGTGTACGTACGGGGTCGCTACCTTGTCACTGTGCAGGGTTTTTGGAACCGAGGATGCGCATGTCGTTCATTTTCTATGTCGTAGGGAGGAAATGAGTGGGCATTCTAGGGTCTTTTTAGAGCACAGTGTCACACAGACACAACTTGTACTTGGACCTGTGCACGCAAGTGCACGTGCCCACACAGGCATTCAAACATACGCGCACACAGGCACTACCAAACACACACACACAGGCCACACATAGGAGCACACACACAGACACATGTACACGCACACGCACGCACGCACGCATGCACACATGCACACATAAACACATGCACACACACACACACTCACATACACAATGGGGATGCAGGTAGACATGGAGGACCTAGGAGGGGGGGCTGCCGTGGCTGCCGCCAACTATGGCCTGGCAAAGGCTGGCGCTCCACAGGGAGGATCAGGGAGCCCACGCAGCACTGCGCGCAGAAAGTCCCGCCCGCCGCAAGTGCTGCCCAAAGCAGCTGGGGGGATTGGGAGCCAGCAGCAGTCGGGACAGCCCTCAGGTGGGTCTGCATGCCGGAGTGTGCATGTGCCTTGTGCTGTGTGTGTGCGCGCTCAGTGCAAGCAGGCGGTAGATGTGTGCGTAGCCCTGCCAGGAAGGATGAACATGGGCAAGCAGCAGGTAGAACTACATGGGGGACCTGGAATGATTTGCATAATACCCACGTGCACACACAAAAAAAAAACATGTATGCAAGCACACGTGGCACCTCAACGCAGTTCTGTCCCAAGACGCGCCCCCCCAGATGCTGAACCAAGTGCAAAGGGCAAACCTGACAAAGCAGGGCTACAAGCTGATCGGCAGCCACAGCGGTGTGAAGATGTGCAGGTAAGAGTTGCTGGCCGATCGGCAGCCACGGCGGCGTGAGCATGTGCTGTGACGTGCGCGCTGATGGGTGTGTGTGGAGCTTGCTAGCTAAGTGCTTGCGAGTCAGCAAGAGTCGCGTTCTTTGAGCGGCAGCTTTTTGATGGAGCACTGCACCATCTTGTTCACCATATACCCCAGCACTTCGCTCGCAAGTTGAGCTTAGCCAGGATGACCACGCGGTGCCTCGCTGGGATGAGGGCCTTGCTGGGATGTGGTGGGATGTGGTGGGATGGCATGAGGGCCTCGCTGGGATGCGGTGGGATGCGCTAGGATGCGGTGGGATGCGGTGGGATGGCATGAGGGCCTCGCTGGGATGCGGTGGGATGGCATGAGGGCCTCGCTGGGATGCGGTGAAATGCGGTGGGATGTGGTGGGATACGGTGAGGGCCTTGCTGGGATGCGATGCCTCGCTGGGATGAGGGCAAGTTGGGCAAAAGCCTTGTAGTGGCGCGTGCCTGTGCTGAGCTGGCCGGCGACACAGACCCGTAACAGGGCGTGGCCCTGTGCTGAGTAGGCACCATGGCGCGGCCCTGTGCTGGGAAGGCACCATGGCGCAGCCCTGTGCTGAGCGGGCCGGCGACACAGACCCGTACCAGGGGCGGCCCTGTGCTGGGAAGGCACCATGGTGCAGCCCTGTGCTGCGTAGGCACCATGGTGTGTATCCCTCACTCATGGTCATGGCGTGTATCCCTGCCGTGCATTTTCTAGCAGCACTCATGGTCGTGGCGTGTATCCCTCATTCATGGTCATGGTGTGTATCCCTGCCGTGCATTTTCTAGCAGCACTCATGGTCGTGGCGTGTATCCCTCACTCATGGTCATGGTGTGTATCCCTGCCGTGCATTTTCTAGCAGCACTCATGTCATGGCGTGTATCCCTGGCGGGGCCAACTCGACATGGACTTGCCGCCTTTCACTCACCTGCCGCCCTGTGCCCATTCTATCTCCCAGGCACATGGCTCCTGTTTGTGGATCAAGGCATAACCGAGGCTCGTCTTGAGCACCGCCCTCACCTGCTGCTTCTATGTCCTTAACTTGCCAAAGTTGTGCCGAATGCACGCATGGAGCGAGGTCACGCCTCGCTGACCTTGCACCTGCGCCGCCTTGTGTGCCCTCTGAAGTCCGTCACACCTCGGCTGCCGCTGGTCCGCAGTGCCCATGCTTACTAAGTAACTTTAAAGACTTTGAAGACAGCACTTTGTTCTGAATGGCACGTCCCAACGGTTGGTGGCTCCCTATGGCTGCCTCAGGTGGACCAAGTCCATGCTGCGCGGGCGGGGCGGCTGCTACAAGCACTCCTTCTATGGCATCGCCTCCCACAGGTCAGTCACAACGCGGCCGGAAGCCCACCAGTCTCTGTCAGTCACTGCGCAATTGGAGGCTGACAGGTCTCTGTCAGTCAAGTTACTACGTGGTCAGAGTCGCGCAGCAAATGCGAGCTTCGTGACTGTGTGGTCCCGGGAGCGGCGCTTGTGTGCATAGGGGCGTCGCACGGCGCGTCATCTGTGCTGTGCAACTCTGCGTGGCCCCAGGGCCTGTTTGCCTGGGGGCCTTGTTCGTCCCTACAAGAGCTCTCAAATGTGAAGCGTCTTGCGGCTCTTATGGTCCTTCTCTGTTGGAGCTAATGGGTGCCTCGCTTAGGGCTGCCGCGCCATTATTGCATGTTGCATGAGAGCCAATCATCTCCCCTGCCGGTCGTGCCCTCCCTCCTCATGAACACTGGGTGATGCAGCGCAAGAGCCCGCACTTTTGTGCCTACGGCTAGCCTTCTGAATTGGCCCGTGGGTTTCCCGTTTCAGGGCGCCGGAGCATGTTACATTCCTCTGGCGCATTTTGGCTGGTTCACCCGGCAGATGCATGGAGTTTACAAGTTTAGAGTGAACCCTGGCTGGCGCACCCTGCAGATGTATGGAGGCCACACCAAGTCTAGCCTGCGCCAACAAGTGTGTCTTCTGCTGGTGAGTGGCGCCTGCCCCTTCATTGTAAATGAGCTATGTTCATGCGGAACGCCAAGTTCAAGGTATGCCATGCACGTGCTTTTATCCTGCAAGGCTGCACGTTAGTAAGCAGGCCCCCTCACACGCGTGGAGCAACTCCCCTCCCTCTTTCTCCATCCATCAACCTCTGTTCCTCTCTGACGTCTCGCCCTGCCTGCCTGTTGTCCCCTGCTCTCAACACCACTCACCCCAGCATCCTAGGAAATCGACCAGCTCCTTGTACAGCGTGCACCGCCACGCTTGCCACAACGCACATTGCATTCCAATCTCAACATAGCAACACCTAGCAGTGACACCTGAACAGCGACACCTAGGCAGCACCTCTGACGCTGAGCACCCCAGCCTTTTCCTCTGTGCAATTTTGCCTGCCATCTCCTTAGCCGCTTCATGCCCTCCAACCCAGATGCATCCCCTATGCCTGCAGGCGCCACCACACCAACCCCGTGGGCCGCTCCTGGCGATGGGCCATGGACCCGGCACATGAGATTGTGGCTCGGGCGGTGAGGGTTGCATGAAAAGCGCACACCTGCATGCACGATGCACCAGAACCTGTGTGCACCCGCTTGTACAAAGTTGGCATGCGCACACACATACATGCACAAGCGCAAACACGACCCATGTAAAAAAGTCTATCCGCCTGCGGATGCTTGGGCCAGTGGTTTGGCTGGTGCTTGTGCGTTGCATGCGCTTGGTCGATGTCTTAGTGGCTGTATGTCTTCCTGAGCCGCGTGGTTTGCACTTTGCACAGGGGTGTGCATGGTTTGTGCGGTTGCATGCACTTGGTCGATGTTTTTGTGGCTGTATATTTTCCTGAACCGCGTGGTTGCGTGCACTTTGCACAGGGGCGTGCATGGCTTGTGCGGTTGCATGCGCTTGGTCGATGTTTTTGTGGCTGTGTATCTTCCTGAGCCGCATGGTTGCGTACACTTTGCACAGGGGCTTGCATGGCTTGTGCTGCTTACTGCAGCATGAGATATCAAAGCTGCAGGCCTTGAAGCTTCAGCATGCCTCACACTACAAGGTCCCCTATAGGCTGTATGGGATTAAGAGGCAGGAATTGCAGCTCAGCACAGCGGTCCAGGTGCCTGGGGTGATGGAGCAAGCATGCCATTCTGTGCAAGCTCGTTCCCTCTCGTAATCAGGCAGGGCAGGTTGTTGTGTTGCACTCCTGTGTGTGTGAATGCTTTTGCACAACCAGGTCGAACTTGCGTGCTGAGTGCCTGTGCGCACAGCTGCAAGACCTCCTCGCGGCCTGGTGTCCTCCTTGCGCAGGTGTCGCTGCATCGCGGCATGGTGCGTGAGTACGCGGGGGCCCCAGGCGTGAGCGCAGAGCGTGTTGCAGAGGGCATGGACATCAGGCACTGCGCGCTGTCCCTGGTGCGTAACTAACTATTTTTGGTGGCCCAAGGGGAGGGCCAGATTCATGAGTTGCGCGCGCATGTGTGTGAGCATGTGTGCAATTGTGTGTGTGTGTGTGTGTGTGTGTGTGTGAAAACGTGCGAGTGTGTGAAAGTGTACATGTGCGTGTGATCGTGTGTGTGTGTGTGTGTGTGCATGTATATACGCTTGCATTTGTGCGTGTATGTGTGGTGTGCATGTGCATGTGTTTGTGCTTGCAACTGGTGCGCTGACAGCGCTGCGCTGCGATGCAACTGTCACCTTCACCACCCTTGTCACCACAAAATGGCAAGCACTGTGTGCTGCCTCTGAGAATTGCAGCTAGGCGCCCGGGATGCCGAGAGTCCCACTCGCAGTCACTGCTTTTGGATACCTAGCTTGTGTGTGGGTGTGTCTATGTGTCTGTGCACGCCACTTAGCGCTTGCCTTTTGTGTGCTTCTGAATGTCTTGTTTTCTGAGGTTGTGGAATTTGCACATGCATCCACAGGTGGGAGAACCCATCATGTACCCTGAGATCAATGCGCTGGTGGATGAGCTGCATGCGCGCCGCATCTCTAGCTTCCTGGTCACCAACGCGCAGTTCCCCGATGCCATCCGCAACGTGGGTGCAGGCACGGGTGTGAGGTGTGCTGGAATAGGTGTAAGGTGTGACCATGTGCCGCTTCGTGTGTGTGTGAATGTGTGTGTGCATGTGTATGTGCATGTGTGCGTGCGTATGTATGTGCATGTGTGTGCATGTGCGCTCCATCAGCCAGTCTTGTGGCCGTGCTCCCCATCAGCTCACTCCGTATGTTTCAAAAGCTAAGCGCTCATATCACTTTGTTTGTATGCAATAAATCGTTGTACGTTATTTTGTGTGCTGTCTACATACAACAATTACTTGCACACGTACTTGCGTACAACAATCTACTGTCGTGCTACTTACCGCCTACTTTTGAAGCTGCACATGCGGCCCGTGACCCAGCGTATGTGCTGTATGTGCTGCAGCTGCGGCCCGTGACCCAGCTGTACGTGAGTGTAGACGCTGCCACGCCGGAGACGCTCAAGGCAGTGGATCGTCCCCTCTTTGCAGATTACTGGTGAGAGAGGGATGCAAAAGCATGTTCTGATGCAGGCTGCTGGTGACCCTGCAGACTGCTGATGAGGGGGATGCAAAAACACATTTTGCTGTAGACCTGCTGCAGCAGGAGCTCGATGGTGGCAGGGGCATTGGGTGTAGGCAATTGTTCTGCTGCACCAGTGTCCAATTATGGGCATTTTGGCCTGCTGCAAACGGCATGCAGTGGGTAAGGCTTTGTGTCGGAAATCTGCATGATTTACCCCTTGAAATGCGCATTAACATGCGCTTCAAGAGTCTATCTGAGGCTGGCTGTCTTGTGGAGGTATGTGGTGAGGCTTCCCCCTTCAAAACATTTTCCCACATCCATCCCCACAATCGTCCCGCTTCTTGCGTGAGATCTTGCCCTCCACGCCTTCCACCCTCTATGCCTTTCATGCTCTTCACGCTTTTCACCCATGGGAAGATCCCTCTGGCATCTAAATCTACACTCTTTATCCTCAAGACAGCGGGATTTGCCTGTATAAGCAGGAACGCACTTTCAGAAGGCTTTCACGCCCCAAGTTGGTGACAGCCTGCAAGCACAATCATTCCTCGCCAAAAAAAGAGCTTGAATACGTGCAAGGACAAAAACCAGTGCTGTGCCCACATATGCACACGCTCATGCATGTCACCCTCTGCTGCAGGGAGCGCTTCACAGAGTGCCTGAGGCTTCTCAGAGACAAGAGGCAGCGCACAGTTTACAGGTGCGCGGGACTTGGGGTCGGGGGCGCAAGTTTGGCGTAGGGAAGGGTGCGGGAATGCTTGCAGCAATGGACTGCTGCACGCACTCGTAAGAGCCCCCAGCACAATTTGTCTTGCTAGCAGTCCTCCTGATGTAATGTGATGGCTTTCTTGGCAGGTCCACCAGGCGACAGCCGAGTTTGGTGTGCATGAGGCTTGGTGCACTACTTACGCTTTGTGGAGCGAACCTGGGTGCACATACATGCAGGCTGACCTTGGTGAAGGGCATGAACATGAATGATGTCCTTGCATACGCTAAGCTTCTTGACCTTGGGCATCCAGACTTCATCGAGGTTTGTGCACGTGTGGACAGACTGCCACCATGGAGTAATCAGTGCTTGTTTAGAGCTGCAACCTGTACATTATTGTGCCCAAATGCATGCTTGGCATGCACTTTATCAATGGGTGAAACTTCATGAGCTCCCACACATTTCAGGCAAGGCAATAGGCTCGCTTTTGGGGGTTCTGTATGATTTAGCTGGCGTCCGCTTGATGCGTGACATGTCTGTGCTCACATGTGTACTTAAGTAGACTGCCACCTCAATTGAAGCCCTCTGATCAAGCCCCTGCTTTGTTTATCGGATTGCTTCCACAGACTTAGCTACCTTCTCGCAATGCGCGCTGTCAGTTATCTGGTTGGGCTAGACTGTGTCCTTGTTTTGCGTTCATGCATGCAGAGGGGCTACAGTTCGCATGCATGGCCAGCTTTTTTTGTTTAACAACATTCACAGAATCTAGTGTTGCTGTGAAATGCAGTGTGTGGCCTACTTGGTCTCAGTGCTAATACATGCAGTTTAACAGCATTCACAGAATCTAGTGCTGCTGCAAAATGCAGCGTGTGGCCTTCTTGGCCTCAGTGCTAATATATGCATCGTCAATGGTTCAGGCGTGCCATGCCCCAATCTTGCAGTGATTCAGGCGTGCCATGCCCCAATCTTGCAGTGGTTCAGACGTGCCATGCCCCAATCTGTGTTTTCTGCGTTTTTGCATACAGGCGAGAGGAGCAACTAACTGGCAAGCTTTTTTCCTCAAGCATGCCTGCACTTCTGCATAGGCAGATTGATTGCACATCTTTTTCTGGTGACCCATGCGCTGACTTCCCTTCTTCCATTTGTAGATCAAGGGTGTGACCTACTGCGGCGATTCACCTGCCAGCGGCCTGACCATGGAGAAGAACGTGCCCTGGCACCACGAGGTGCGTTCATGTATGTATTAATGTGTGTGTGTTTGTGTGTGTGAGAGTGTGTGTGTGCGTATAAATGTGTGTGTGTGTGTGTTTGTGTGTGTGTGTGAAGGCGTGCGTGCGCGTGCGTGCGCTATAATGTGGGTGTGCCACAGCTCATATACAAAGGAAAGCTGGTCACGCGTGTGATGAAGAGGTGAATTATCGCAGGCCTATGTGCACCACAGAGGTGTTGCAAGCTGTAATGCACTGACATGCCCGCCTCCTTGGCTCTGGCTGTTACCTAGTATGCCTTTGTTTCCTTCCCACTGCTGCAGGTGGTGGAGTTCAGCCAAGCACTGTGTGATGCCCGCAATGGTGGGTGGCAAAGCAGGCGTTTAATGGATGGTAGCCCGACTCAGCCTGCAGGCGCATGCGCAAGTGCAAGCAGATGATTATGCATACACACGCATGTACACACACGCACAGACACGCGCACACACGCAAGCTCGTGCATGCTGACACGCGTCCCACATACATGACGCCCGACGTGTTTCAACCTTGCACGTTGCTTGCTGCCCTTCGCCTCATGCCCAGGGGAGTATGCGCTGGCATGCGAGCACGCACACTCTTGCTGCGTGGTGCTGGCCCGCCCTGACAGATTCATGCGCGATGGGCAGTGGCACACGTGGATAGACTATGACAAGTGGGTGGCACACGTGGATAGACTATGAAGAATATGACAAGTGGACAGACTATGACAAGTGGCACACATGGATAGACTATGACAAGTGGCACACGTGGATAGACTATGACAAGTGGATAGACTATGACAAGTGGGTGGCTGCGTGCGTGGCTCTTGCCTGGGTTGGCACACTTTTGCTTCTTTTTGCGAGCTGGTCACAAATGCAAAAAGGTTCGGCCGCAAGAAATTCAAGTCGGCCACAAGAAATGCAATAATCCATGTGGCAAGACACCTGGCCTTGTTGGTTTGGGTGTGCTCTGCTTGTACTTGCCTGCTGCACGCCTTTCTGAGGCAAGCAATTGCCATGTCCGCATCAAGTTTGGGGTTAAGGTTTAGCTTAGGGCTTAGGGTGTACGGTTCAAGCCAATCCCAAAGGCTCTTCCAGCAAAGGGTGCCCATATGTACGGCCAGCAAAGGGTGCGCATATGTACGGCCAGCAAAGGGTGCGCATGCCATGTACGGCCAGCAAAGGGTGCCCATATGTACGGCCAGCAAAGGGTGCCCATATGTACGGCCAGCTAAGGGTGCCCATATGTACGGCCAGCAAAGGGTGCCCATATGTACGGC
>LKMJ01003845.1_pt1 | contig 14033 bp, 12 predicted proteins | sample 643391 | NCBI WGS metagenome assembly LKMJ01 (sample SAMN04112250, study PRJNA286221) | soda lake metagenome | biome: soda lake; feature: Kulunda Steppe; material: water; isolation source: sample PL-Br10 brine of Picturesque Lake | place: Russia: Kulunda steppe | collected 2010-07
GGTCTCGATTCCACCGTATGACCACTGTTGGGATGCTCCGACGCTCGCTTTTGGCCCTTCCAGCCAACGAGCGTCGGTTACTGAAACAGGCCGCCGAAAGCGCCGCTGATGAAGTTATTTTCGACCTCGAAGATTCCCTCGCACCGGGTGAAAAACAGGCCGCTCGTGGGGATCTCATTGCCGCTGTCCGAGACCATGACTGGGGCGAAACCAACCTCAGCTACCGGATCAACGCGACACATACCCGGTGGTGGTACGAGGACCTAATCGAGCCGCTTACCGCGGTTGGGAGCGATCTTAGTCAGGTTGTTGTACCCAAGGTTCGGAACGAAGAGGATGTCCATGCGGTGGCGACCTTGGTGGACAGCATCGAGACCAACGCCGGACTCGAGCGGAACTCGATCGATCTCTCGGTTCAGATAGAGACTGCTGCCGGGATGAACACCGCAATCGAAATCGCAACAGCTAGCGATCGGCTGACCGCACTGATTTTTGGACCGGCCGATTACGCTGCGTCAGTTGGTGCCATTAAGGGCGCAGCCGAATATCCCGGTCACTACTGGCATTACCCGCTCTCTCGGGTCGCCCATGCCGCTGGCGGCGCAGACCTGCTCGCAATCGGTGGCCCGTACCCGACAGCCAATGATCCACAGGGATTCCGTGAGGCGTGTACGTACGAACGGGCGCTTGGCTATGATGGAAAAATGGTCATCCATCCACAGCAGGTACCAACAGCAAACGACGTGTTTTCGCCAACCAAAACCGAAGCCCAACGGGCCAAACAGATCGTCCAACAGTACCAGACGACCGATCCGGATGATGTTATTTCCATTGATGGACGCGTCATCGACAAGGAAACCTATCGGATGGCACAACGGATTCTTTCGAAGGCCGAAGAAGCCGGCGTCATCTGATCGAGGCGGTGCATTGTCGACGAGGCTCTCACCATGCGTTCTACAATAGAGAACGAAGCTGTGTCTGTATGCAAACGTCTATTTTTATTCTCTCTTATCACAAGGTGTCACGAAAAGTGTTACAGACGTATGTGTGTAATGATTGTCTGAGAAGCACTGAAAAGACGGAGTAATCACCGCGCAGTCTATCGGTTTCTATATCGTAGAACGCTCTTCTCGTTCACACAGACAAACCGTTTATATAATCGGACAGTTGAATGAGAGACAATGACGTACAACGCAACAAGGCGGGTTGAATCAAGTGTTCGGACGTTTGCGATCGTAGAACACCTCGAAGCGCACGGCCCAGACGGCATTTCCGCGATTGCCCGCGAACTCGATATGAGCAAGGGGATTGTCCACAATCATGTAAGCACACTTCGCGAACTGGGATACGTAACAAAGCGTGGAGCGCAGTACCAGCTCTCATCGAAATTCGTCCAAATCGGGCAGCACGTACAGACGGAATCAGCGGTGTATCAGGCAGCCAATAGCCTCCTCGACACATATGCCGAGCGAATGGAGACGGGAGTGGTTTGTCTTCAGCAAGCCGGCGACATGGGGATTGTCACCAGTAGCTACCGACTGTCTGCAACCCATGGGCTCGCGGTTGGCACTGCGATTCCACTGTCGCGGTCCTTGCTTGGCGTTATCCTCCTCATCGAAGCTGGTGAGTCACCGACTGCGAGCTCAACGTACGATACTGATGCAATCGCTGAGAGCCTTACTGCCAAGGAGCCAGTCCACGGCGAACTTACCGCAGACAGCGAGACGCACTGTATCGCCTTTCCGATTACTGACAACGCGTCCAACTGCCACGGGAGCGTCGGGATCATCCTCCCAGTAGCCGATCACGACGACCAGCGAACCCAGCTGGATGAGACCGTAAAATCGCTCCGCGCGCGGATCGAAACACGGCTTACACAGGACGACACGGTGGAGCGATCCTTCACCACTGAAAAACACTCGTGGATCGACGGCTAAAGACGATGTTCGCCCTGGCAATCAGTTGTGTGCATGTATGTACAAATAGCACAGATTCTATTCCAATCGTAAATATAAATTCATAGTGTGTGTATTATTGTGCCACCCACGTATTAAGAAATCTTTAAGTATCGAGTTACGGTTACAGTTGCGTGTTGCATGAGTAGAAAGCCAAACATACGTCACGCAGATACTCATAAAAGTAGAATAGGTCCTTCCAAGAACGGCATCTCTCGCAAGAAACACAATGTAGAGGTGACCAACAGTGCCTCCTGTTGACCCACTCTACTGGAGCCTCGCAATTATTCCGCTTGTCTTGCTGATGGTAACGCTGGTTGTGTTTCGCTGGAAAGCACACGAAGCAGCCTCAGTTGGTATGTTTGCCGCGATTTTGATTGCCTTTGGAATGTATCAGATGGATATTGCAGATATCGCCGTTGCAAGTGCGGTCGGCGTCTGGGAAGCAGTGGCAATCCTGTATATCATTATTCCGGCACTGATATTTTACCACATTATCGACCGGGCTCGTGGCTTCGATGCGCTGCGTGAGCAAATCAAGTCGTTCACGAGCAATGAGCTCTTTCTCGTGTTGGCCGCTGGATGGGTGTTTGTCTCGTTCATGCAGTCAATCTCCGGATTCGGAACCCCGATCGTCGTCGTCGCCCCCATCTTGCTCGCACTTGGCGTCAAGCCAGTGTATGCGGTCGCAATTCCACTTATCGGCCACGCGTGGGCCAATACGTTCGGGACACTCGGCGTTGCGTGGGTGACCCTCGAAGGCGTCGTGGATATGCAGGAAGTGTTGCTTACGGCCCTCAGTGCCGGCGTCTTGCTCTGGATCGCAAACGTCATTGCCGGACTGACAATCGCGTACATTTACGGCCGACGGAAAGCGGTCAGCTACGCGTTGCCGATGGTTGCAGTAATCTCGTTGGTTCACGGTGGCGGACAGCTTATCGGGATCTACTTCTGGGAGCCAGCGTTTGCGAACTTCTTTGCGGCGACACTCGCGTTGCTCACACTCGCACCGCTCTCGAAGCTCTCGATATACGCATCACCAGCTGATGGAATCGAGACTCGCCCAGCAATGAAAGATGACTTTTCGGGCCTACGCGGCGAGAGTCCAGCTCCGGCGGTTGCTGACGGCGGGACGGCCGTTGACGACTCGGCAACTGAGCCACGAACTGACGGCGGAATGGCCACTGCGTCCCGCGTTGTCGACAGCGACCTGATGAGCCTCAAACTCGCGGCACTGCCGTTTGGTGTGCTCGCGGTGTTGGCGTTCGTCACGGCAGTCATCGAACCGATCGGCGAGGCACTGGCGACTGTCGAACTCGCAGTTCCGTTCCCCGGTGTCGAGACCGGCTTTGGCGTTGAAACCGGTGCCATCGGAGCCGGTGACGGTCTCGCGTTGATCAACTATCCTGGGATGTTCCTGTTAGTGAGCGCGCTCGTCGCCTACCTCGCCTACAGCTACACCGGCCACTATGAGAAAACCCGACAGCTCACCGACGACGACCAAGAAGGCTTTCTCGCAGTCGTCCTCCGGACGGCCATCCCTGCTTCGATTGCGGTTGTCGGCTTTCTCGTGATGGCGCTGGTTATGGATTACAGCGGCCAGACGAGCGTCCTCGCACAGGGACTGGCAACGGTTGCAACGTCCGAAACCTACGGGTTCCTCTCGCCGATTATCGGCGCGCTCGGTGCGTTCATGACCTCAAGCAACACGGCTTCGAACATTCTGTTCGGTGGCCTCCAGCTTGAGACCGCAATTGCGCTTGGTACCTCCGAATCGTGGATTCTTGCCGGCCAGACTGCCGGCGGGGCCATTGGAAACGCCATGTCGCCAGCGAACGTGATCCTCGGGACGACGGCGGTCGGTATCGTCGGCAAGGAGGGTGACGTGCTCCGCAAAGTCATTCCGTGGGTCGCGGCGGTCTGTGCCATCGTCGGCGTCGTGATTGTCGCCGCCACTGCGGTTGGCTTCCTGGGGGCGATCTAAATGGACGCCATCAAAGCCTACACCGCGGCGTTCGTCCTGATCGCACTCGCGTTGCCACTGATAAGCTATGGCTCGACGAGCGGTGCTGAAGCGCTCTCGACGGCCGGCTTTGCGGCGATTGTCGTCGCCGGTATCATCCCGCTCGTCGTCCGGTATCTCGAAGACCCTGCGACGGTCTGAGGACAGCGGACAAATTAATCACACCCTTTTATTTAGTCGCACGATCCACGAGAGACATACACACAGTTGCGAGACAGCGTACAAGCATCAAAAAAACCAAACCAAGCAGCCGCCGTCGGACAAAAACACACCCTACCCACTCACCGATTACCACAGAACCTGATCATACACGTCATGTACACACACCATCGACCCGGCCGCCCGCCGACACGTGCACAGCGCGGACTCGTTTGCAGTCCTCACTATCTCGCCAGCAGCACCGGACTGGACATCCTCCGCGATGGCGGCTCGGCCGTCGACGCCGCCGTTGCCGCCAACGCCGCACTCTGTGTGGTCTACCCACATATGGCCGGATTGGGCGGCGACGGCTTTTGGCAGATCTGTGCGGACGGCGAAGTCAGCGCGATCAACGCCAGCGGGCCCGCCGCAAGCGCGGCAACCAGAGAGTACTACGACGAGTTAGGCTACGAAGAGATTCCCGAACGTGGCAGCGCCTCGGCGTTGACCGTGCCAGGCGCGGTCGACGGCTGGCGGCTGGCCCACGAGAAACATGGGCGGCTCTCCTGGAGCCGATTGTTCGAGGACGCCATTACCTACGCGCGTGAAGGCGTCGCCATCACCGATGATTTCGCCCGCTGGATCGCCGAGGATGCCGACGTACTCGCCGAGCAGCCGACCGCCGCCGAAACCTTTCTGACCGACGGCGAGGCCCCCTCGGCCGGCACCATCCTCCGGCAGCCGGCACTCGCCGACTCCTTGGAGACGTTGGCCGACCACGGCCCACGCGAAGGGTTCTACGAGGGTCCGGTAGCGACGGAGTTCTGCGAGGGACTGGGCGAGCAGTCGCCGCTTGCGCCAACCGATTTCAGCGAGTACACTGCCGAGTGGGTCACCCCACTCAGCACCGAGTACCGTGGCTATACGGCCCACTCGCTGCCGCCGAACACTCAAGGAATCGCCGCGCTCCAGATTCTGGGGTTGCTCGATGGGTTCGACGTTTCGGCGTGGGGCGACGGCACGGCCGACTACTATCACCACATGGCCGAAGTAACAAAGGTCGCTTTCGGCGACCGCGACGCCTGGGTGACCGATCCGACGGCCATCGCCCTCCCGGCCGAACAACTGCTGTCGTCGTCGTATCTCAGCGACCGGCGGCAACTCATCGACCCGTCCCAATCGCTACCGGCCAACGTCGAGCCGGGCATTACGCCCGAGGGAATCGACCCGCAGCCACAGGACCCTGGCGGCGACACCTGCTATTTGTCAGTTGTCGACGACGATGGACTGGCCGTCTCGATGATCCAGTCGATCTACTTTGATTTCGGTAGCGGCGTTGTCGCCGGCGATACCGGCATTATTCCACAGAACCGCGGGTCGTTCTTTTCGCTTGATCCGACACACATCAACAGCCTCGAACCTGGCAAGCGGACGTTCCACACGCTGATTCCTGGACTGATCACGAAAGACGGCGAGCCGTGGCTGCTGTACGGCACGATGGGCGGAGAAGGCCAACCCCAAACCCAGGCCGCACTCGTCTCGCGCATCGTCGATTTCGGCTACGACGTCCAGACCGCGATCGAGGCTCCGCGGTGGCTCTTCGGCCGAACCTGGGGCGACGAGTCGCGGTCGCTCTCGCTTGAGGGCCGTATTCCAGATGGCGTGGTCACCGAACTCCAGCGGCGGGGCCAGCCGGTGGCGATGGCACGGGATTTCGACGACACAATGGGCCATGCGGCAGCGATCAGAGTTCACGACGACGGCACGCTCGAAGGCGGCGCTGACCCACGCGGCGACGGAGCCGCACTCGGCTACTGAGGAAAACCAGAATGTATACAACAGATACGGGAGCAATCAGGCAGTATATGAACAGCACAGTCGACACTCGGTCTTTCAGTGACAATGAGTAGTGTCTATCCGGAGGATATCGACGCGGTTGCACGCGATATCCTGGGCTACTCGCGGTGGTGGCAGATCGCCGCCGCAGCCGCCATGATGGCGCTGGTGAGTCCCTACCAGTACGTCTGGTCGTCGCTCGAAGGGCCGCTGGCGGCCGAACTCGACGCCTCGCTGTCGGCGCTGGGCTTCGTCTTTACGGCCTACGTGGTCATCATGGCACTCGTACAGTTTCCGGCCGGCTGGTGGCGTGATCGACACGGACCGAGCGCTGTCACGCTCATCGCGGGCGTGCTCGCCGGCGGCGGCTACGTCGGATTGGCGTTCGCAACCGAACTGTGGCAAGTATATCTCGCCTACGGTGTCGGTGCAGCCGGGGTCGGGATGGTGTATACGGTCGCGGTCAACACCGCCGTCAAATGGTTCCCCGACAAACGCGGGCTGACCACCGGTATCGGAACCATGGCGTTTGCGGCCGGCAGCGCGGCGTTCGTCCCATTTATTCGGTACATGATCGCTGGCGACGCGCTCGTGACCGGTCTCTGGAGTATGGGACTGCTCATCGCAGTCGGTATCGTCGTCGGGACAGTCGTGCTCAAAGATCCGCCGCACAACTGGATCGCAGACGGGATGTCGAAAGCCGAAACATCGGGCTCCGACGCTGAAGCGGTCACCGACGGCAGCGGCGGCCGCCGACACTACACCTGGCGAGAGATGGTTCGGACCTGGCAGTTCTGGGTAATGTACTTCATGTTCTTCGCGGTGAGTGCAGCCGGATTGATGATCACCGCCCGGACGATTCTGTATGCCGAGGCCGTCGGGCTCACGGCGGCGACAGCGACGATTGCGGCGACATTGCTCCCTGTTGGCTCGGCGGGTGGTCGGCTCATCGTCGGTGGGCTCTCGGATCGGTTCGACCGCGAGCTGATCACGGCTGTCTCGTTCCTCCTGTGTGGGGTTGGAACCCTTGCAGTCGTCGTCTTTGGGAGTCTCGGCAGTGGCGCTGGCTACATTATCGCGGTTGCCGTCGCGGTGTTTTTCTGGAGCTCGCAGTTCTCGCTGTTTCCCAGTCTGGTCGGTGACTACTACGGAAGCAAACACTCTTCGGCGAACTACTCGCTGGTCTACTCGGGCAAGATGTGGGGCGGCGTCTTCGGCGGCGGTGTCGTCGGCTGGCTGGTCGTTATTATCGGCTGGGATGCGACGTTCATTGTTGGCGGCGTCTTGGCGCTGGCTGCGGGAGCGGTTGGATTCCTGTTGCGGCCACCGGCGGCTGGCACGTCTGGCGTCGAAACATAGATTTATGTTTTCGTGGTTGCCAGCGCTATACACGCAATGGTACACCAAGCAGCTGCTCGAAAAGGTGGATGCACGTCGAATATAGCGGGTGAAACAGCGTATGAGTAACACACAGCAATCGTCGACGCTCTCGGGGACTGTCCGCGACCGACTCACCGGAAACGTTCCTATTGTCGTGTCGGTGATCGTCGTCTTCGTCGGCTGGAACCTTGCGGCGGCAACGACGCCCTCGTACATTTTCCCGACACTTCCCGAGTTGTTGGCAGCCTTCGGCGAGGCCTTCGGCCCTGAGGCGGAGTTTTCGGCCATTGACAACTACGGGATGACGCTGGCACGGGTGGCTGTCGCAAGCATCTGTTGTCTCACAGTCGGCGTGGTTGCCGGGATTCTGATGGGCACGAGCGATCGGGCTGACGACTATCTGTTTGTCTATGTGTTGGGCACGTTCGCGTTTCCGTCGGTAATCTGGGCGTTTCTGGCAGTGATCTGGTTTGGACTGACGACGTGGTTCGTGGCGGTATTTACCGTCTTTATGATCGTTACTCCCTATGTGGCAATCTCGATCAAAGAGGGAATCGAAGAACTCGACCGGACGCTGCCGGAGATGGCCGAAGCGTTCGACGCCTCGCCGTTTTTGATCTGGCAGAAGATCTACATCCCACATCTGTATCCACACATCTTTTCGAGTGCGCGTCTGACGATTACGCTCGCCTGGAAAATTACGCTTATCGCCGAGATTTTTGGCACCCGCGTCGGACTGGGCGAGATCATCAACTTCTATTTTCAGGCCAACCAGAACCACATGATCATCGCGTGGGCCCTGCCGATGATGGTGCTCATGTTTGTTGTCGACCGCGGGCTCCGCCGCATCGAGACCGAACGCTACTCGTGGGGCAGTGACCGCGAGCAGCCGAACGCAGCCTAAACACCCGTCGCGGTCGCTGTCGTCGATCTATTTTCGGCTTATCGCGGGGAAGGCTCGTGTCGTTACTGGCTCACCCAGTTACGACAGCCGAGTCGGGTCTGTCTGTTGGCCGTCGACTATACTGAATCGGCTGTTGATAACTAATCAACTAGTGGATGCTGAACCGGCTGATCACTGCTCATAGGAGACCGGTTTCCTCACCGCCAAACAGAATATAAGGATATCCATACAGCATATACAATATGCATTGTATAGTGGTCGTCCACACAATATATTGTGACCAAACCCGACCAAAAGTATAACAATACACGACTCATCGACCCAGATGTAATGGTAAGCAGCCGATTAAGTAGACGTTCGTTTTCGAAATTAGCCGCATCCGTTGGAACTGCCACAGCAGTCGGTCTCGCCGGCTGTCTGGGGGGCGATGACAGTGATGGTGACGGGATTGAACTCCTGACGCCGGAGGGCAACCTCAACATCATGCATCTGTTGTCGGGGACAGAGGAAGGGTTTTGGGCAGACGAAGGGCTGAATTTCAACCCTGAGGTCGCCGCCTACGGCCGGTTTGTCAACGCACTGCCCGACGGCGGCAACGACGTGGGACTTCTTGAGTACAACAATCTCGCCCAGTACACCCAAGCGGGCGAAGAGCTCGTCCAGTTCGGGCCCTGTATGACACAGATCAATTCGATTTTCGTGCCAGTTGACTCCGATATCGAAGACGTCACTGATCTGCAGGATATCACCTTCGGCCATCCGGGCTGGTCGACCGGTACGGGCACCTACACACAAGCAATGATCTGGGAGCAACACGGCTTCGACATCCGCGAAGAAAACGACGATATCGAATCCGATCCGTCGACGCTCTACAGCCTGATGGTCGACCAAGACGAGGTCGACGCCATGCTACAGTTCACCGGCCAGACCGTTCGCGGGCTCGCTAACGACGACGAGGTCCGGCCGGTGTACAACGCCTGGGAAGAGTGGGAGGCAGAAACCGGCTTCCCGCCGCTTATTACGCCGTGGTGTGCCCAGCGAAGCTGGCTCGAAGCAAATCCAGACACTGCACTCTCACTACTCGCCGGCTGGAGCAGTGCCCAACAGCATATCGAACAAAACGCCGAGTCGGTCGTCAGCGAATACGGCCAACTCGCGGGTGTCTCCGAGGGCGAAGAAGCGGCCGTGATCGAACTCGCCGAATCCGGCGCACTGCATCTGCCGGTCGACGAGTACACTGAGGAGCTCATCGACTCACAGTGGCAACTCGTCGAGGCGATGGCCGATCTCGGTTCGATCGAGGCGATCCCACCGCGTGAAGACCACATCATCTCGATCGGTGATCTCCGCGCAATGGCCGAGGAGTAATGACGGGTCCTGAGCACTACAGGTTACCTATCCAATGAGCAACTCTGCACCGACAGCTATGAGCCAGCATACTGCGTCTGCGACCGAGACCGTGATCGAGTTTTCAAACCTTCGGAAGTCGTTTCCAAACGGCAACGAGACGTTCACCGTCTTCGAGGACCTGAACTTTGAGATTACCGAGGGCGGTTTTACCTCGATTATGGGGCCCTCGGGCTGTGGAAAATCGACCCTTCTCAACGTGATTTCCGGGCTCATCCCGCCGGACGGCGGCGAAATCACACGGAATGGTGAGCGCGTCGAGCCGGGATCGTTCTTCTACGGCTATGTGTTCCAGGAGCCACGACTGCTCGATTGGCTGACGATCGGCGAGAACATTCGGTTCGCCCTCCGGGCCCAAGAGGTACCCCCTGAGGATCAATCCGGGCGAATCTACCGCTATCTCGAACTCGTCGGTCTTGAAGACAAAATCGACAGCTACCCACAGCAGCTCTCGGGTGGGATGCGACAGCGAGTCGGTATCGCACGGGCACTCGCGATTGACCCCGACATCTTGTTTATGGACGAACCATTCAGCAGTCTCGACGAATTTACCGCCAAGGAACTGCGGCAGGACCTCCTCAAAATCTGGCAGGAGACGGGCAAAACGATCATTTTCGTCACGCACAACAGCAGTGAAGCGGTCTTTCTGTCGGATTCAATCCTGATTCTCGACGGCAACGGTAAGCTGTTCGATCAGGTGAGCGTCAATGTTCCACGGCCGCGGCAGATCGGCGACGAAGCGCTCATCGAGACCGAGTCGGCGATGATGGAACGCTTTTTCGCGCATCTCGAAACAACGCCAGCTGACGACGAACAATGAAACCGACACGGCTCGGCCGAATTGCGATTTCGATCGGTGCGTTTCTCGTGTTTTGGGCCGCCCTGTCAATCTACGACAGTGGTATGTTCCCGTCGCCGACACTCGTCGGCAGTCTCATGGTCGAATTCATCGTTGACGGTGATATCGACGGTCGATCCGCACTCTACCATCTGTGGATCACGTTCGGGCGGGTGCTGATGGCGACCGCGCTTGCACTCGGTCTCGCACTCGTGATCGGCGTGGCGATGAAGCTCAATGATGGCGTCGCTAAGGCCTTCGAGGCCTGGCTGCCGGTGTGGATGACGCCGCCGGACGTCGTCGTGATTCTCATCGTTATGGTGATGGTTGGGTTCAACACCGAAGCGGTCGTGCTGTCGGTCGCGTTCGTCTACACCCCGTTCGCGCTGGTGACGATCTGGCAGGGGTTGCAGGATATCGACACCGAACTCGTCGAGATGGCAGATTCCTTCGGGGCCAGCCAGCGACAGATCTGGCAGGCGATCTTCCTGCCACATCTGCTTTCGTACGTCTTTGCCTCGCTCCGGCATCTGTTCGGGATGACGTGGAAAGTTGCAGTGATCGCCGAGGTCTTTGGAATCAGCAACGGCGTTGGCTCGCGGGTTCGATTCTGGTTCCTGCAGGGTAACATCGCGGAGGTACTGGCCTACTCAGTGCTGTTCATCGGGGTCGTCCTGGTGATCGAGTATCTCATCCTGAGTCCGATTCAAAAACGGGCGTTCGCCTGGCGACAGGCCTAAAAAACCTCTTTTATTGGTTATTCGACAACCGCGGTTACCTGGAGTTCGAGCCGCGCGTCGACGGCCAGCCCCCTGACGCCGACAGTTGCCCGGGCAGGTTTAGGATCTGGAAATATCTCTGCATAGACGCGATTGAATTCCTCGAAATCGTCCATATCCGTGAGATACGCCGTCACCGAGACGACCGACGCGAGTGACGAGCCAGCTTCTTCGAGGAGGGCCTCGACGTTACGCACGGCCTGTCTGGTCTGTGTCTCGATGTCGTCGCCGACGATCTCGCCATCGCTGTTGTCGGGGACCTGGCCGGCCAATCGGACTGTGTCGCCGTGGATGATTCCCTGGGAGTAGGGTGCTGGGTCGTGGTAAACCGCGTCGCTCTGTAGCTGTCGTACCATGTGTTGTGATACCAGCCAGCAGTTCTAACCGTTCCGATTCGGACGAATACAGTCGACACCGAAGAATTATGTATTCGAGTGTCAGAGAGTATCGCAACGAATGAAACAAACAGCAGACAGTGTCGTCAAAACAAGCACAAACACGGAGTCAGACTGACCGATGGCTGATCTATTCATCAAAAACGGGACCGTCCTCACACTGAATGAGGAACGAGAGATACTCGACGACGGCGGGGTCGTTATCACGGACACCGAGATCGAGGCGGTCGGCCCAACCGACCAACTCGAAGCCAAGTACGACGCCGACCGAACGATAGACGCCGCGGGACACGCCGTGCTGCCGGGCTTCATCGATGCGCATGTTCACGTGTCGGACATCCTCGTTCGCGGAACCGGCACGAGCCGCGAGCTGTACGACTGGATTCAAAACGTCAAACGGCCTGCGGTCAACGAGATGACCGACACCGACCACGAAATCGCCGCCGCGCTGTTCTCTCAGGAGGCGATTCAGTCGGGAATCACTACCTTTGTCGAGAACGCCTCGGGTGCGGCTGACGGCTATCCCGAATCCGTGATCAAACGGAAGTTTGCGGCCTACGAGGCCGCCGGCATGCGAAACGTCTACGCCTACGCCTTTGCCGACACCGAACCCGGCCCCGAACACGCGACGTTCATGGAGCATTTCCGGCGGAAGGAACCCGAGGTGAACCACGTTTCACCCTCGGAGACCCAAACGGATACCGACGAGATTCTAGCCGACATCGAATCGCTCATCCAAACCTACCATGGCTCAGCCGATGGCCGACAGAGCGTCTGGCCGGCTCCCTACTGGACGGAAATCGTCACGCCCGAAGCACTGCTCGGTGCGTACGAACTCGCCGAGAAGTACGATGTGATGACGACGACACACACCGCCGAAAGCGTCGATGACGAGGCACGCCGTGCCCAATCGAGCATCGAGTATCTCGACAACGTGGGCTATCTCGGCGAGCAAACGCTGTTGGGCCACTGTGTCGTGTTGAGCGAGCGGGATATCCGGAAACTGGCGCTCACCGACACGAAGATCGCCAACAACCTCAAAACGAATCTTGCACTGGGTGATGGAATCGCGCCGGTCCCACAGTTGATCAACTACGGCGTTACTGTTGCAGTGGCGACCGACAACACGACTGCGAACAACACGGCCAACATGCTGAGCAACATGGAGTACGCCGATCTGGTTCAAAAGGGTCTCCACCAGGACGCCACCATCATGACCGCAGAGAAGGTCATCGAGATGGCGACGATCGATGCCGCCCGCGCAATCGGACGAGCAGACGACCTCGGTTCGATTGAGCCCGGCAAACTGGCTGATCTCGTCTTGATCGATCTCGACTACCCGCATCTCACGCCGAACCTCCATACCCCGTCGACAATCGTCTATCAGACCCAGGGCTTCGAGGTCGACACTGTTGTCTGTAACGGCGAGATTATTCTGGAAGACCGTACCGTCCACGGCATAGATGACCAGTATCCCGAACTACAGACGCAAGCTATCGAGGCGGCCAAAGCCATCTCCGAGCGGGCGGGCCTCACATCGATCCAACAGCGGCCATGGCAGTCAATATATAAGTAGCTGATCGGCCAGCAAGCCGTCGACAGGTTTCTTCGTCCCCTATTGAATAGTATTTCATACTAACTATTTTTCAATGAATAATTAGTTCGCTTGTTTCCCAAGAGTATTTTGTAACGTCTCAACAGGACGACCCACACAGCAAAACAATAATTCACCAGTTGGAAATTCTAAAGCCAATATTAGGAGATAATACAATACAAATACGGAGACAGTACGAAGGACAACACTTATTCAATGGTACTGTATACGACTGTCCATCGTATGACCGATAGGATTAATCGCCGAGACTATCTGCAGTGGATGGGAATTGGCGGTGCTGCACTACTTGCGGGTTGCACGGGCTCAGGAGCTGACGCCGACGTTCCGGACGAGGGCGACAACGTCCTCATTATTGCCGAACAGGAATCACCGGGAACGATGAACCCGATTATGCTCGATACGTTCGAGGGGTTCGTCACGAACCGCCTGACACACTCAGCGTTGACCTGGACCGACTCGGAGTTCAACGTCTAGCCGGATCTGGCCACTGACTGGGAGAGCAATGAGGCCGCCGACCAGTGGACGTTCGAACTCCGCGAGGGCGTCACGTTCAACCACAACGGAAACGAGGTGCTTGCAGAAGATGTCAAAGCGACGATCGACAAAATCCAAGATCCCGATACGGGAAGTCCGGGTGCCGGAAGTATTGGACCGATTGAGTCGACCGAGATTATCGACGATCACTCGGTCCAGTTCACTCTCTCGGAGCCGTTTTCACAGCTTCCGTTGACGCTGTCGTTCGGCTGGGCCCAAATTATCGAAC
>LKMJ01003846.1_pt1 | contig 14032 bp, 14 predicted proteins | sample 643391 | NCBI WGS metagenome assembly LKMJ01 (sample SAMN04112250, study PRJNA286221) | soda lake metagenome | biome: soda lake; feature: Kulunda Steppe; material: water; isolation source: sample PL-Br10 brine of Picturesque Lake | place: Russia: Kulunda steppe | collected 2010-07
GAAGGACCGGTTCAGGTCGCGGCGGTCGGGCAGGTAGCGCGAGCCGAACTGCACCCCCAGCACGTTGACGATGGGGACGACGACCAGCGATCCCGCCACACCCAGGGGGTCGACGCTGTCGAGCAGGCGGCGGCAGGTCTCGATGCCGTTGAGCTCGTCGCCGTGTACGGCCGCGGTGATGAACACCCTCGGCCCGTCCTCCGCGCCGTTGAGCACGGCCATGGGCAGGGTGGTCCGGTCGCCGGTGTAGGACTCCGAGGCCAGCGGTGCGATGTCGCGGCGCTCGCCGGGCTCCACGGTGACCCCGGCGATGGTGACGGGCCCTCCGGTCATCGCTTGCGCCGACGGGGCCGGGTCGTCGCGACGTAGCCGTTGGCCGGATCCACCAGGCACCTGCCCTCCATGGTCAGACGCCCCAGCAGCATGCGGAAGTTCATACCCGATCGGTCCGTGAGGGTGATGTCGGCCTCCACGTCCACCGGCCCGCACAGGATGCGGGTGCGGACCACGGGACGCAGCTCGGCGCGGGCACCGGTGTCGCGGACCCGGCGATGACCGATGATCGGTGCCTCGACCTCGTGGTGTTCGGGGGCGCGCTTGGTGCCGAGCACCACGTCGAAGCGCACCAGCGGTGTCGGCGCACCGCTGACCGGATCGACCTGCTCGCCGAGCTCGGACAGCTCGGTGACGTGCAGCGCGCTGGAGCGCGCTCCGGTGTCGAGCTTGGCCCGGAGATCGAGCCCCCACGCCGGCAGGGAGACGTACTCCTTCCAGCCGAGCACGGGGAGAGCGGGTGGGCTGGTCACGGTCGGAACTGCTCCTGGTGGTGTGGTCCGAGCCTAGGGGAGCCCGCGCCGACGCCGCGGGGTGTGGAACGGGTCACGGCGGTGTCGTCGGCGCCAGGAGTCGAGCACGAGGAGCAGCACGATCCCGGCGATGAAGCCACCGATGTGGGCCTGGTAGGCGATCTGCTCGGAGCCGGGGGTATCCGCGGTGGCGAACTGCAGCACGAACCACACGCCCAGCAGCAGCCACGCCGGCAGCACGACCACGGCGACCACCACCAGCCACCGGACGATGCGGATCCCCGGCAGGACGAGGGCGGCGAGGTAGAGCGGGAAGGGCGCCAGGGCCAGGATCTGCGCCCGGGGGTAGAGGATCAGGTACGCGCCGAGCACCGCGGAGACCGCCCCGGAGAAGCCGATCAGCGGCACGATCGAGTCGGGACGCACGGCGACGTAGGACAGCGTCGCGGCGGCGGCACCGACGGTGGTGAACAGCAGGAAGCGCGCGTGGCCGAGGCGGTCCTCGACGTTGTTGCCGAACACGATCAGGTAGAGCAGGTTGCCGATCAGGTGTCCGAGCCCGCCGTGCAGGAACAGCGAGGTGAACAGCGACAACGCCACGTTCTTGTCCGGCGCGTCGGCAGCGCACGCTCCCAGCAACTGCTCGAGCTCACCCGCCGACAGCGGGGTGAGCGTGGTCAGCTCCCGCGGGATGGCCCCGAAACGGTAGATCAGGTGGGTCTCCGCACAGCCCGTGGCAGGGACCTGGAGGAACAGGAACACGCCGAGGTTGGCCGCCACCAGCAGCCACAGCAGCACGGGGCGCCGCTGGACGGGGTTCACGTCGCCGATCGGCAGCACCACCTCGGTGTCCTCTCAGGTCCGGGGCAGCGGGCAGGGTCCGCGACGGCGTGCCGCGCGTGGGCCGCAGGTCACAGGACCGCGCGCAGGCGGATCAGGTCGGCCATCGACGCATCGAGGCGCAGACGGTTGGACGCCAGGGCGCGGGAGAAGGGCAGGTCGCCGGCGGCGATGGCCAGCAGATCGTCGGAGTGCACGCTGATACGGATGTCGGGACGCCGAGGTGGCACGTCGTCGATGAGTTCGAGGTCACCACGCCGCCACACGGCGTGGCGGACCAGGCCGAGGTCGGGACAGCTGGCCTCGATGGTGCGACGCGACGGCAGGATGGCACGGGTCGCCTCATCGACGTCGCCCAGACGGGAGAGGAGCTGGACCAGGACGTCCTCGACCTGATCGACGCTCGCCATGGTGTCCCTGCTCCGGTCCGGACCTGTCTGCCCGCGAGGCGCTGACGCTAGCAGCAGGTGCCTGCCGGCTCCGGTGCTGCCCAGGGTCCTGTTCGTCACGCAGCGTCATGGCTAGTCTTCAGGCACCACTACGCGTGTAGGGAGAGTGCCGTGAACTCTGCAGTCCAGCGTTACATCGACGCCGCGTCAGGTCTGACCGAGCTGACGCGCTCCAAGGCCGAGCAGATCGTCAAGCAGCTGGTGCGTTCCGGTGAGGCAGCCGGGGACCAGGTGGGAGAGCTCGTCGAAGACCTCGTCGAGCGTCAGAAGGAGAACCGTGAGGCGATCTCGAGCCTGGTCCGCAACGAGACCACCAAGGCCGTGCGGTCCATGGGGCTTGCCACCAACGAGGAGGTGGAGCGACTCCAGAAGCAGGTCGCGGATCTGAAGCGTGAGGTGCAGCGCCGCGAGGAGCCCGCTGCCAGCAGCTCGCGCCCCGCGCCGGCGAAGAAGGCCACCGCGAAGAAGGCCACGAAGAAGGCGACCAAGAAGGCCACGAAGAAGGCCACCGCGAAGAAGGCCACCGCGAAGAAGGCGACCAAGAAGGCGACCAAGAAGGCCACGGCGACGACGGCGACCAAGAAGGCGACCGGATCGTCGTCGGACGCGAGCTGATGACCGAGCCATCCCCGGACCCGACCGGTGCGGGCGACGATCGCCTCGCCACGCTGCGCGCGGAGCTCGACGAACTCGAGCACCGCCCGGTAGGCGAGCACGTCGCCGTCTACGAGCGTGCCAACGCCGTGCTTGCCGCGGAGTTGGCAGCGCTCGACGAGGTCTGATCCTGGCGACGGCACGCCGGCGGTTGGATGCAGAGCTCGTGCGGCGTGGTGCCGTGGCCACCCGGACCCTGGCACAGGAGGCGATCTCCCAGGGCCTGGTGACCGTGGACGGCGCGCCGGCCTTCAAGGCGTCAACCCAGGTCCGCCCGGACCAGGCGCTGCACGTGGCCGCCCCGCCCCGGGCCTACGTCTCCCGGGGTGGTGACAAGCTCGCCCACGCGCTCGAGGTCTTCGGCGTCGACCCGCAGGGCCGCCACGCCCTGGACGCCGGCGTGTCCACGGGCGGGTTCACCGACTGCCTGCTGCAGCGTGGTGCGGTCAGGGTCCTGGCCTACGACGTCGGCTACGGGCAACTGCACGAGTCCCTGCGCACCGACCCGCGGGTGGTGCTCGCCGAGCGCACCAACGTGCGCGACCTCGGTGTCGCCGACATCCCCGCACCACGCCCGGACCTGCTGGTGGCGGACCTGTCCTTCATCTCCCTCGCGATGGTCCTGCCGGGCTTGCTCGCCCTGCTGGCCGCCGATGCGGAGGCGGTGGTGCTGGTCAAACCGCAGTTCGAAGCCGACCGCGGCGACGTCGGTGACGGGGGCATCGTCCGTGATCCGGCGGTGTGGCGGCGGGCGCTGGAACGGGTCGCCGCGGCCGGCACAGGGGCCGTCGGGGCAGGCGGCTGGGCCACGGTCGGTGCCACGGCTTCGCCGCTGCTCGGAGGCAAGGGCAACGTCGAGTTCCTGCTACACCTGTCGGCAGCGTCGGCGCAGGACACCCCACTGGCCGACCTCCTCGACGCTGCGATCGAGGAGGGGGCCGACCGGCGCCGGAGGTCGGTGTGAGGATCGGTCTGGTGGTCCACGCGGGACGGCCCGCGTCCCGGGAAGCAGCCCTCGAGGCCTCCCGCATCCTCGGTGCGCTGGATGTGGAGGTCGTCGCCACGGTCGGTGGCGGCTCCGAGGACGTCGCCGCGGACCTCGCCCACCTCGCCCCCCTGGTGGCACCCGAGGAGTTCGCTGAGGACATCGAGTTGGCGATCTCCTTCGGGGGTGACGGCACCTTCCTCCGTGCCGCCCACCTGTGCCGCGATGCACGGGTGCCCGTGCTGGGCGTCAACCTGGGGCGGCTCGGCTTCCTCGCCGAGGTGGAGAGCCACGACCTCGGTCCCGTCCTGCGCGCCGTGGCGGCCGGGCACTACCGCATCGAGGAGCGGGACACCCTCACGATGCACGTCCACGATGCCCAGGGAGAACCCGTCACCTCGAGTTGGGCGCTCAACGAGGTGGCCGTGGAGAAGACCGCCCGCCAGCGGCTGCTGCTCACCGACGTCCACATCGACGGGACCTTCTTCGCCCGGGTCGGTGCCGACGCGCTGATCCTGGCCACGGCCACGGGCTCGACGGCCTACGCCCTGTCCGCCGGTGGGCCGATCGTGTCCCCGCGGGTGGCGGCCACGCTGGTGGTACCGGTCGCGCCGCACAGCCTGTTCGACCGCACCGTGGTCGCTGCACCCGAGGAGGCGGTGCGGGTCGACCTGCTGGAGGACCAGGCGCCGGGGCTGGCGTCCTGTGATGGGCGCGAGCCGGTGGAACTGCCCCCCGGATCCTCGGTGACGGTGATCGGTGCGGGGCAGCCGGTCCGTCTGGCGCGGGTCGGGCTCACCGACTTCCCGACGCTGGTGCGCCGCAAGTTCGGTCTCAGGTGACGGCGACGTGGCGGTCGATCCCCGGGCGTGGGCCCGGGCACCGTCCGGTGTGGCCTGTGGAGGCACCCCGGCGCCCCGGGTTGCCCCGGGTAGGCTCGGGCCCGTGATCGAGGAACTGCACATCCGTGGCCTGGGCGTCATCGAGGACGCCCAACTCCGTCTCGCGCCGGGCCTGACCGTGGTCACGGGGGAGACGGGTGCCGGCAAGACCATGCTGGTCACGGCGTTGCAGCTGCTGTTGGGCGCCCGCGCCGACAGCTCCCTGGTCCGCGCCGGGATGTCCGCGGCCAGCGTCGACGCCGTGGTCGCACCCCGCCCCCCGGAGGCCGAGGGCCACCTCGGTGCCAGCGACGACCCCCTGATCGTCGCCCGTGAGCTGCCGGCTGACGGCCGCTCCCGGGCCCGGCTCGACGGTCGGCCGGTGCCGGTCTCCACCCTGGCGGAGGTGCTCGGGCCGCACGTGGAGGTCCACGCCCAGCATGAGCACGTCCGCCTGGCCCGCAGCGAGGTCCAGCGCCACCTCCTCGACCGCTACGCCGGCGACCCCCACGCCCGGGCCCTGGAGGTGTACCGCCAGGCCCATGTGCGGTGGCGCGAGCTCGCCGCCCGCCATGAGCGTCTGCAGGAGGATGCCCGGGAGCGGGCGCGCGAGCTCGACCGTCTGCGGTTCGAGGTGGCGGAGATCGACGCCGCCGGGCTCGACCCGGAGGCCGACCCACAGCTGCCCGCGGCCATCGACCGACTCGCCCACGCGGAGGCGATCCAGCAGGCCGCTGCGGAGGCCAGCGCTGCACTGTCCAGTGACGGCGCCGGTGAGCCGGTGGGGGTCGCCGTCGCCGCCCTGCGCCGCATCGAGGTCGACGACGCACCGCTCGCCGCGGTCACCGACCGCGCCGTGGCCCTGGCGGAGGAGCTCAGTGCGCTCAGCGCCGATGTCCGCGACCTCGGTGAGGCCATCGACGCCGACCCCGCCGCCCTGGCCGAGCTCCAGGAGCGCGCGCACCTGCTGTCCACCCTGCAGCGCAAGTACGGCGCTCAGGTGGCGGACGTGCTGGCCTACGCCGACCAGGCCCGTGAGCGCCTGGTCACCCTGGAGGCCGACGAGGCCGACGCCGGCAGCCTGTCCGTCCAGGTGGAGGAGGCCGAGGCGGCGCTGCACACCGCTGCCGCCGACGTGCACCGCGGACGCATCACCGCGGCGGAGCGGCTCGCCGAGGTGGTGGACGGCCACCTCGGTGACCTCGGGATGCCCCACGCGCGCTTCGCCGTGGAGGTGGCGCAGGTCACCGACCAGCCGCCGGCGGCCCACGGCACCGACCGCATCACCTTCGTGCTCGCGCCCAACCCCGGTGAGCCGCCCAAGCCGCTGGCCCAGGCCGCCTCGGGTGGCGAGCGCTCCCGGGTGTCCCTGGCCATCGAGGTGGCACTGGCCGATGTGGACGAGGCCACGGTGCTGGTCTTCGACGAGGTGGACGCCGGGATCGGTGGGGCCACGGCGCTCCAGGTGGGGGAGAAGCTCGCGCGCCTGGCGGCGGGGGAGCGCGACCGGCAGGTGCTGTGCGTCACCCACCTCGCGCAGCTCGCGGCCTTCGCCGACGTCCACCACGTGGTGGAGAAGGGCTTGTCCGGTGGGCGCACGGTGACGACGGCACGTCGGGTGGCCGAGGATGAGCGGGTCGCTGAGCTCGCCCGGATGCTCGGCGGGGATGCGATGGCGGACGCGGGTCGCGAGCACGCGCGCGAACTGTTGTCCACGGCGCAGCAGCGACGGGCCGGCTGAGCCGCAGCCGGGGGGCGTCCCGACGGGCCGGGTCCCGGGCGGGCACGTTGGTCGCAGCCGCGATGGACGCTACGGTCGGCGGGACCGCACACGGCGGTCCGCGCCCCGTGCGCCCTCGGCTGACGGCCGGGTCCGCAGCGGCGCGTCCGTTCGCGTCCCCCGTGAAGGAGCGTTCGTGTCGGTGGAACGTGCAGTCCGCTACATCTTCGTCACGGGTGGGGTCGCCTCGGCGCTCGGTAAGGGGATCACCGCCGCGTCGCTGGGGCGGCTGCTGAAGGCTCGCGGGCTGAAGGTCACCCTGCAGAAGCTGGACCCCTACCTCAACGTCGATCCCGGCACGATGAACCCCTTCGAGCACGGCGAGGTGTTCGTCACCGAGGACGGGGGGGAGACCGACCTCGACCTCGGTCACTACGAGCGGTTCATCGACGAGAACCTGCACCGTGGCTCCAGCGTCTCCTCGGGACAGATCTGGCTGTCGGTCATCGACAAGGAACGCCGCGGGGACTACCTCGGCAAGACCGTCCAGGTGATCCCCCACATCACCGATGAGATCAAGGACCGGATCCGGGCGGTGGCTGCGGACGCCGACGCCGACGTGGTGATCGTGGAGGTCGGCGGCACCGTCGGCGACATCGAAGGCCTGCCCTTCCTCGAGGCGATCCGCCAGTTCCGCGCCGAGGTGGGCCGCGACAACCTGCTCTACCTCCACTGCGCCCTGGTGCCCTTCATCGCCGCCTCGGGTGAGCTGAAGACCAAGCCCGCCCAGCACTCCGTCCGGGAGCTGCGCTCCATCGGTATCCAGCCTGATGTGCTGGTGCTGCGCAGCGACCGGCCCCTCGACGAGGAGCTGCGCCGCAAGGTCGCCATGCAGTGCGACGTCGACCTCGAGGCGGTGATCGCCGCGGTGGACGCGCCGTCGCTGTACCAGGTGCCCCTGCTGCTGCGCGATGAAGGGCTCGACGAGGTCGTGGTCCAGCGTCTGCGTCTGCCGCAGGTGGAGCCTGACCTCGCGGAGTGGGAGCAGTTGGTCGAGCGTGTCCGGTCTGCTCGTGACCGGGTGACCGTGGCCATCGTCGGCAAGTACGTCGACCTGCCGGACGCCTACCTGTCGGTGGTCGAGGCCCTGCGGCACGGAGGGCTCGCGAGCGGCATCGAGGTGGAACTGCGCTGGATCGCCTCCGATGACCTCGCCGGAGCGGAGGGTGCGCCCGACGCCGAGGTGGACGAACGTGTCAACCGGTTGCTGGCCGGTGTGGACGGCGTGCTCGTCCCGGGTGGGTTCGGCATCCGCGGCGTCGAGGGCAAGATCGCCGCGATCCGGTGGGCCCGGGTGCACGACGTGCCCTTCCTCGGGCTGTGCCTCGGGCTCCAATCGGCGGTCATCGAGTTCGCCCGTGCGCGGGCGGGCCTCGAGGGCGCGCACTCGTCGGAGTTCGATGAGGACGGTCCGCACCCGGTCATCGACCTCATGCCAGACCAGCGTGAGATCACCGCCAAGGGCGGGACCATGCGGCTCGGGACCTATGCCGCCCGGTTGGCGGAGGGCTCCAAGGTGCGGGCGCTGTACGACGACGAACCCGTGATCACCGAGCGCCACCGGCATCGCTACGAGGTCAACAACCGCTACCGCAGCCAGCTCGAGGCCGCGGGTCTGCGCTTCCCGGGGCTGTCGCCCGATGAGCGGCTCGTCGAGTTCATCGAGCTCGAGGACCACCCCTTCTTCGTCGCGACCCAGGCCCACCCGGAGCTCAAGTCCCGGCCGAACCGTCCCCACCCGCTGTTCGCTGGCTTCGTCCGGGCCAGCCTGCAACATCAGCGGGAGGCGTCGGGCCGCCTGCCGGTGGAGCTCGATGAGCCGACCGCCAGCGAACTCGATGCTGCCGCCGGGGTACCGCCTGCTGGTGCCGGGTCGCGGCCTGCTGGCGCCGGGTCGCGGCCTGCTGGCGCCGGGGTACCGCCTGCTGGTGCCGGGTCGCGGCCTGCTGGCGCCGGGTCCCCGCCCCCACGCTCCGTCGGAGGTCAGCGATGAGCGCGTCGTGGTTCGAGACCGTCAGCAGCCGGACCGCCTACGACGGCTTCTCCACCGTCCGGGTCGACGTCCTGCGCACCCCGGACGGCGAGGAGGTCGAGCGTGAGGTCGTCGAGCGGCCCGCCGCGGTGGGTGTGGTGCCGATCGCCCCCGACGGGCGGGTACTGCTGTTGCACCAGTACCGCCAGCCCGTGGGGCGGCCGATGATCGAACTGCCCGCCGGGCTGATGGACGTCGACGGAGAGGATCCGGCCGAGACCGCCCAGCGGGAGCTGATCGAGGAGCTCGGTATGCGGGCGGGGTCGCTGAGCGCCCTGACGGTGTTCTGGAACTCCGCGGGGTGGACCGACGAGCGGACCCACCTCTACCTCGGTCGGGAACTGCAGCCGGCCCCCGCGCCCGACGGCTTCGTCGCCACGGCGGAGGAGGCGCACCTCGAGGTGGTCTCCCTGCCCCTGGACGACGCCGTCGCCGCGGTCCGCGACGGGGAGATCACCGACGCCAAGACCGTGGTCGGCCTGCTGCTGGCCCACAGCCGCATCCAGGAGTGAACGCTGCGGCGGACACCGAGCCCGCTGCGTCACTGCCACACAGTGAGGCCTACCTCGCGCACCTGGCCGTGGAGCGCGGCCTTGCCGACAACACCCTGCGGGCCTACGCCCGCGATCTGTCGGTCTACGCCCGCTACCTCGACGACGTGGGGATCACCGATCCCGCCACCGTCACGCCCGAGGACCTCGAGGCCTACCTGGTGTGGCTGCGTGAGCAGCGTGCCGCGACCACGGGGCGGCCCTACGCGCCCAGCAGCCTCGCCCGGTTGGTGGTGGCGGTGCGGGGCTACCACCGGTTCCTGCTCCACGATGAGCTGGCGGCCACGGACCCGAGCTCCCATCTGGCCACCCCTCGCACCGGCCGGCCGCTGCCCAAAGCCCTGTCGGTCGCCGAGGTGGAGCGGCTGCTGGACGCCCCGGTGGGAGATGGACCGACGGTGCTCAGGGACCGGGCGCTGCTCGAGTTGCTCTACGGCGCGGGGCTGCGGATCTCCGAGCTCGTGGGGCTCGATGTCGACGACCTCGATGCGGTGGACCGCCTGGTCACCGTGCGGGGCAAGGGCGACGCGCAGCGCATCGTGCCCTTCGGTGCGCCTGCGGCGCAGGCGATGGATGCCTGGCTGGTGCAGGGCCGGCCGGCGCTGGTGCCCCGGGGACCGGCGGTGTTCGTCAACGCCCGGGGCGGCCGCCTGACCCGTCAGGGCGCCTGGAAGCTGATCACGGCCCACGCGGGGCGGGCGGAGCTCGGCGACCGGGTGTCGCCCCACACCCTGCGCCACAGCTTCGCGACCCATCTGCTGGACGGCGGCGCGGATGTCCGGGTCGTGCAAGAGCTGCTCGGCCACGCCAGCGTGACCACCACGCAGATCTACACCCTGGTCAGCCGGCAGGCGCTGGCTGAGGTGTACCGTCGCACGCACCCGCGTTCCGGGGCGTAGACCGCAACGACAGGAGCGGGGATGACCACAGCGCAGGGCGTCGGCGGTACCGACGGCGGCAACGACGGCGGCAACGACGGCGGCAACGACGGCGGCAACGACAGCGGTGCGTCGGCGGGTGGAGGGCGCCTGGAGGTACCCGTGCTGATCGCCCGCAAGCGTGATGGGGGTGCGCTGCAGGCCGAGGAGCTGTCCGCCCTGGTCGACGGCTACCTCGCCGGCGAGGTCGACGACGCCCAGATGGCGGCGCTGTTGATGGCCGGGGTGATCCGCGGCTTCACCGACGACGAGGCGATCGCGCTGACCGATGTGCTGCTCGCCTCCGGTGACAGCGTGGACCTCTCCGCCCTGGACGGGCCGACGGTGGACAAGCACTCCACCGGTGGGGTGGGCGACACCACCACCCTGATCGTGGCCCCGATGTTGGCGGCCGCCGGTTGTCAGCTGGCCAAGCTGTCGGGCCGGGGGCTCGGTCACACCGGCGGCACCCTGGACAAGCTGGAGGCGATCCCCGGTTTCCGGGTGGACCTCAGCGCGGAGGAGCTGACCACCCAGGTCGCCGAGGTGGGGCTGGCGGTGGCGGCTGCAACCGCCGACCTCGTGCCGGCCGACAAGCGGCTGTACGCCCTGCGCGACGTGACCGCGACCGTGGCGTCCACGGCCCTGATCGCCTCCAGCGTGATGAGCAAGAAGCTGGCGGGTGGGGCGCGGCACGTGCTGCTCGACGTCAAGCTCGGTGACGGGGCCTTCCTGCGGGCACCCGAGGAGGCCCACGCCCTGGCGGCGTTGTGCGTGCGGATCGGTCAGGCCCGCGGGCGGCGTACCGCCGCCGTGGTCACGGACATGTCCCAACCCCTGAGCGACGCCATCGGTAACGCGTTGGAGGTCGGCGCCGCCATCGAGGTGCTGGCGGGCCGGCGTGGGGGGCGGCTGCGCGAGCTCAGCATCGCCCTGACCGCTGCGGCCCTGGAGCTCACGGGTCGCACGCCTGCGGATGCCGCCACGACCGCGGAACAGGTGCTGGACAGCGGCGCGGCCCTGGAGCGGTTCCGTGCCTTCGTGGCGGCGCAGGGCGGCGACCCTGCCGTCGCCGACGACCCGTGGGCCCTGCTACCCCGGGCCCCCGTGGTCGCCGAGTGGCGGCCGGGCGCGGGCTACGTCACCGTGACCGGGTGCCAGCGGTTGGGGGAGCTCGCGGGCCGGCTCGGGGCCGGTCGCTCCCGGGCGGGGGAGGCGCTGGACCTGGCCGTCGGGCTCGAGGTGCTGGTGCGCACCGGTGATCTCCTGGCGACCGACGACGTGGCCGTGCGGGTCCACGCCGCGAGCCGAGCCGCCGCCGACGCCGTGCTGGCGGAGCTCGACCGGGTGCTCAGCGTCGGGCCGGAACCGGTCACTGTCCCGCCGCTGCTCCACGGGCGGGTCGGCCTGGGGTGAGCGCCCGCCGCAGGGGGGGTGCTGGGTCGGGGGCGCGCGGCTCGGGCTGCGGCGCGGGCGGCGGCGCTGGACGGCGGCGCGGGCGGCGGCGCGGGCGCCGGCTCGGGCGGCGGCGCTGGACGTCGGCTCAGGCGCCGGCGCTGGACGTCGGCTGGGGCGGCGGCGCGGGCGGCGGCTCAGGCGCCGGCTCAGGCGCCGGAAGCGGGTGGGTTGTGCAGCGTTGTGACGCGCTGGACGTCGGATCGCCGCACAACCTCGGTCCGGTGGGTGACGGCGCACCGACGATGATGCGAGCTGCGGGTCAGCTGCCGTGGACCAGACCCCGCCTGTAGGCCTCCGCCACGGCCTGAGCCCCGGTCTCCACGCCCAGCTTGGTGTAGACGCTGGTGAGGTGGTTCTTCACGGTCTTCACCGACAGGAACAGCCGGTCGGCGATCTCACCCGGCCGTTGTCCCTCGGCCAGGAGCCGGAGCACCTCCCGTTCCCGTGCCGTGAGACCGAGGTCGCTGGTGCTGGAGCGGCCAGCCGCGATCTCCATCACCCGTGCAGCCACGCGGGAACTGAGGTAGGAGCCGCCGTCGCGTACCGTCCGTAGCGCCTCGAGCAACTCGTCCACCGAGGCTGACTTCGACACGAACCCCTTGACGCCCAGGGACACGGCTCGTTGCAGGCTGGCATCGTCGTCGTGCATCGACAGCAGCAGGACGGCGACCGCCGGGTGCGTCGACTGGAGTCGCTCGGCTACGGCCAGGCCGTCCTGACCCGGCATCGCGATGTCCAGCACGATCAGGTCGGGCTCATGGGTGATCACGGCCTGCAGCGCTGCGGGGCCGTCAGCGACCTCGGCGACGACCTCCATCCCCTGTTCGCTGGCCACCGCCTTGGCGATGCTCTGCCGGATAAGGGCGTGATCATCGGCGACTACGACGCGCACGGCCATCTCAAGCGCTCCGGGGGGCGAGGATCGGTTCCCTCGGCAACGTTAGGCTGATGGTCGTGCCCTCGCCGGCGGTCGCCTCCACCGTCAACTCCCCACCGAGCCGTCCCGCCCGTTCACGCATCGACTGCAGCCCGACACCGCCACCGGTGCGTGCGGAGTCGCTCAAGACGCCGACGCCGTCGTCGCGCACCGTCAGCACAACCTCACCTGCCCGGGTGCTCAGGGTGAGATCGATGCGGTCCGCCTCGGCGTGGCGCAGTGCGTTGGACAGCGCTTCCTGAGCGACCCGTAACACCTCGTCGGCGCGCTCGGGTGCGAGCAGCACGCGCTCGTCGGTGGTGAGGGTGAGCAGGGGGCCACGATCAGAGCGCAGGTCGTCGAGGTGTCGCGACAGCAGGGCGCCGATGTCCGAAGCCGCTGGTGCGCGTAGGCCCGCGATCGTGCCGCGCAGGTCACCGAGCGCGATCTCTGCGACCCGTGAGAGGCGGCGGAGCTCGTCCGGATCCACCGCGTCGCCGCGTGCCAACAGACCGAGCTCGAGCTGCAGGTGAGCGAGGGACTGCGCGACCCCGTCGTGCAGCTCGCTGGCGATGTGGCGGCGTGCCGCGTCCGCAGCACGCAGCTGGGTCCCACCGAACAGCCGTGCGTTGTCCAGCGCGAGCCCCCCGTCCGCGGCCAGCGTCCGCAGCCGTGTCCGGGCGGCTCGGGCTGCCTCGATGGTGTCGAAACCGGCGAGCAGGACACCCGTCGCCCGGTCGTCACCGCCCAGCGCCAGCGCGTGGACAGCGGCCGTCTCCGGCCCGAGCAACAGCCGCAGACGCTCGGAGAGGTCCCGGGCCGGGCGGACCGGACGGCGACGAGCGAGCAGCGGCTCGAACTCGGCGTACCGCAGGCGGATACCGGCAGGAGGCTGCACGCCCGAGGCGGCCGAGATCTGCAGGTCGTCGCCTGCACGGACCAGCACCAGGCCAGCAGTGGTTCCGCGGACGTAGCGCAGCTCCGCGGCGATCGCCGCGGTGACGGTGTTGAGGTCAAGCCCGCCCGGCAGGTCGTCGGCGAGGTCGCTGAGCGAGGCCAGCAGCCGGTTCGCCTCCTGGAGCGCCAGGCGGTCACGTACCGTGCGGTCGCTCAACAGCTGGGCGGCGCTGGCGGTCAGCACGCCGATCATCGGCAGGAGCAGGACGATCGCGAGTACTCCGTCATCCCTCCAGGTGTCCGGCGATCCGGTCGCCAACCCGGAGAGCGCCACGACCAGCGCCATGGTCATGCCGGTGCCAAGGCCGGTGAGGAGGCCGCCCTGGGCGGCGGTACCGGCGACCGCCACCAGCAGGAACGGCAGGAAGGCACCAGTGGCGGTCCCGCTGAAGGCGGCAAGCAGCGCCGCAGCCAGCAGATCGGCACTGCGCAGGTAGCGGTCACGGCGTACCAGGCCCGTCGCGACGACGTACGTGTTCAGGGCGAGGACGAGGACGAGCTGGTCGGCGAAGCGCCCGTCGAGGAGGAGTAGGAGCACCGACAGCAGGGCAGCGGCGAGCCGTGCCGAGCGCTCGAGCCCCACCGCCGACAACGCCTGGGCCAGGCGGTCGCCGGGTCGCTGGAGCCAGACGGGCGCGTGACGCCGGTCGTCGGCGCTCACCGCTGTGTGCTGGCGGGCCACTGGCCGCTCCTGCCGTGCCGGGGCTCGCTACCGTCGGTGCCCCACGGGGTTCGAACGGTAGTCGGGGCCTACCCCAGCACGTCCGGTCTGCCCGACACCCCTACGCCCCCACCTACACCCGCCC
>LKMJ01003847.1_pt1 | contig 14032 bp, 22 predicted proteins | sample 643391 | NCBI WGS metagenome assembly LKMJ01 (sample SAMN04112250, study PRJNA286221) | soda lake metagenome | biome: soda lake; feature: Kulunda Steppe; material: water; isolation source: sample PL-Br10 brine of Picturesque Lake | place: Russia: Kulunda steppe | collected 2010-07
ACACACAACACACACACACACACACTTGCACACATGCGCGCACGCACACACGCAAGCACACACACGCACTTGCGCACACACACAAGCACGCACGCATGCACACACATACAGACACACGCGCGCCTGCACATAAACACCCTGCTGCCACCACCTCGCGCGCTTGAACATGTGCAAGCATGAGCATGCATACATGTACTTGGACATTGAGCAAAAAATTTTGTAACTATAGAAGGGTTTGGATGCTTGCAGGCATAAATAAGTGCCTGGGAACGGAGAGAAAGTGAGGGGAATGTCTTTGTGCCAAGTGCAAGCAGATACAGTCATAGCAGGCGGAAAACTTTCCTACATGCGGGCACATGTGTCACTGGGGTACATTTGTCACAGTTGCCCCTTGTGTGCCAAGCGCGCAACACAGTGCCCATACAACCCAGTCCTTGCCCACCAACAGGCACGAATTTTTCATCCCTATGAGCCTGCAGCTGGCCATGCCATTGGACACCTGGTCAAAGCCCTCCGGGCCTGTGGCTGCCTGTGGGTCTGCTCCATGCTGCTTGAGCATGGCCTGGCCCTTGTTTGCACTCAGGATGAGTCTTTCCTGGCCAAGCTGGATCCAGTGGTGGAGCAGCTCAAGGCGGACGTGCCTGATGCCAAGTACGACCGAAAGGGCCTGGCACAACTCATCCTGCAGCTTCGCCAGTTCATGGAGAATGTCATGGGCAAGAATGTGGGTCCTGTCGCACCTCTGGGTGCAGAGCTAAGGTGGCGCACCTCGCATCAAGGCCTGCAATGTTTGAATGCCATGTGGCTGCAGCAGCCTCTGACCAGAACAGGGTGGGTGGTAAGCATGAGCAAGCGCCTGCCTTGTGTGTATTCTTGATTGTGGGAGCATGAGTTGAGGGTCACTGGCAGTGGCGTGCAGCAAGCAGAGGCCACGAGGTTTGGCCGCTGACATGCATTGACAAGCACTTCCTGAGCCCATATGCATTGAAGTTGCCCCCTCTAATGAGCATGCCTGTCCCTGCTGGCAACCTGCCTTGCTACGGGTGTGTGCCATCCTCAAATGTTGGTGCATTGCAATCTCCTCCTTTGGGGGCAAAAGCTCCTCAGGTGCAGCTTGCTGCAGCGGTGATGTGGACTGGGCTGCGCGCTGACCTCAACCTAGCGTGTGCACTCCGTCCGCTTGCACACCTCAGGGCATTGCCAAGACCTACCCAAAGCTGCCTGCCAGCCTCTTCAAGGACTTCCGCCCGCACGGCGCCATTGCCATCATCGCTGCGCGCCTGCACCAGTTCAAGAAGACGCGCGGCATCCGGCAGGTGGACTGGGAGAACCCAGCCATGCGGCGCCAGGTGGGCTGCGAGGGCGCATGCGCGTGCGCGTGTGCGTATCCATGTTGGCAAATGGGTGCATGTGTGTGTTACTGCATAGCTGCAGTCTGTACTGCTGCTCTCAGTGCGAGCTTTGCGTCAGAAACTCTGCTGGGAAAAGCAGGTTGCTGCCTGGGTCAGGGGGGCTGGGAAGGCGGCTGTACAAAAGGGCTCTTCATTTTGATCACTGTAGCAGCTTGACCTAGCTGCCGCTTCCGATGTGCTCCCGTCTTCCTGTGCCCAACATCATGGCAACACGAACGCTAACCCTCCCTGCACGCCTGCCTTCCTCTGCACAAGGACCCTCTGTGCACTCTATGCACAAAGGCGCCCAGGCTGATACCCCACTGCTATAGCCGGGAGCACTGCATGCTTTCCGTCCTGCCTTGTGCGCACCATGCACACGCGCGTCCTGCCTTGTGCGCACCATGCACGCGCACATTCTGCCTGGTGCGCGCCATGCACACGCACGTCCTGCCTGGTGCGCGCCATGCACACGCACGTTGCTCGAGATTGTGGACCGCTCCGGCAGACGCTTCTAGGACACCTGCCCCGTCTTTGCACACACGCACACACACACACACACGCGCGGGCAGGTGCTCGAGATTGTGAATCACTGCCGCCGGGAGCTGGAGAAGCTCAAACTCATCAAACCGCCGGTCATCCACTTGGACGCCAGCCTGGGGGCCGAAGAGGTCAGCCGGATGAAGGAGGTGGTGACCAAGATGGGCGGCCAGCTCGCGGCAGGCGATGGTGCGTGGGACTGTGTGCCCTCTGCCATGCTGACGCGCCTGCTGGATGGATTTTGCTTTTGGCTGGGCCTAGATGACTCTGCTGTGGGTGCCAGCAAGCAGCACGGCGCTGTGGCGTACACCGCATACCTAGTGTGGCTGGCCCTTGTGTGGGTGTTGTGGCACATGCCACATGCCCTTGTGGGTGTTGTAGCATTTACCACATGCCCTTGTGTGGGTGTTGTTTGACTGGCTAGCTCATTTGACTGGCCGCGTGGGTTGCAGTGCTGTGGATTGCTGTCGCTGCCCCCACTGCCGCCGCCGCTGCTGCTGCTTTCCCGCCTGCTCCCTTGGTCTGCTCTAGGCTGAAGGAGCGAGGCAAGCTCCTCCTGTGGTGGCTGAATGATCCAGGCAAGCTCCTCCTGTGGTGGCTGAAGAGCTCCTCCTGTGGTGGCTGAAGAGCTCCTCCTGTGGTGGCTGAAGGAGCGAGGCAAGCTCCTCCTATGGTGGCCGGTGGGAATGCTGCAGCACATGTTGACGAGACCCAGCGTGTCCTGCCCCCTGCTGCGTGCGGCTGCAGCCGACCCCAACACCACTCACATCGTGTACCCTTTTGGACCCAAGGGCGACCCTGATGATGGCAAGGAGTACATGCGGGTGCTGGAGTTCAAGTGAGTCGTGACAGCAGCCACAGCTCATGCTTTTGGTGACGCTTGACTGCCCCCCACCCACGGCACTGCCAGCTCAATCGGTGCTGCAGCTTGCTGGCACACCAACGCGTGGCCGCACGTGGTTTTGCATGCTACAAGTGTGTGCGCACCCCATGAGGCCAACCACGTGGTCTTGCATGGTACGAGTATGTGCGCACCCCGTCAGGCCAATCGCTCATGTGGTGTGCCTTCTCCCAGACTCCACCATGTTTCAAAACTCGCTGCTCTTGCTGCGCTGCTGCTCTGCAAACAATCAGGTGCACCTTAAAGCTGTGCGCAGCCACCGCTGCATGAGCGCCCCACGACTCATGGCACATTCAGAACTTCCTTGCTGCATCTTCCTGCCCATCAAGCAAGGCGCAGAGCACCCCACCCTCTGCCACTTGCACGCCCGATAGAACTTGCACATGCGGGCGTGAGGCTGGAACCTTTCGTGCCTCTTTATGATGGGGCTGACATGACCGGCCAGAGGGCGGGCGACCCTGAGCTCATTTGCGCCCGCTGCATGCCTACAGGGGCAACAAGGCGCTGGTGCACTGGTGGTACCTGCCTGACAGCTACGACGAGCTCATCATGCGCGGCGAGGAGATGAACCTTGATGTGGACAAGAGCCCCACAGGGCCATGGAAGGTGGGAAGGGGGCGGGGGTGGGGAGGCAGGAGAGGGGCCAGTGGACACCCACTCCATGCCCTCTGTGGGACAGTGCGGAGGCCTGTTTTGGCTGTCGGTTGGTAGTCGGCCCTCGAGCACTGCTGGCATCCAGTGGCCAGCAGCGTAGTCGAAGTGCGCAGCGCGGCTGCGGTGTGTGGATGGTCGCGGATGCCCGTATCCCACAGCATCTGTGTCTGCTGGTGCCATGCCCAAGCTGCAGTCAGGATGAGCGCCTCGGCTGTTGGTGGTCATCAGGTGCAGGCAGGCGGGCACTTCAGGTCGATGACCCTTGCAGTTTTGCTGTGGTCCCTGTTTGGTGTCTGCTTGATGCATTGCCGTGGTCCCTGCTTGGTCCCTGCATAACCTTGAAGATGGACGCCTCATTTTGCAACGTCCTCTTAGTCCCTGCATGATCCTTAAGAAGGACGCCTCATTTTGCAGCGTCCTGTTGGTTCCTGCATGACCCTGAAGATGGCTGTCTCGCGCCATCGCTGAGGTGCCCTCAATCCGCTTTGGCTTCTTCAGACAATCCCTGCATGGTGTCCTTTCCCAGTTCAGCTGTTGTAAATGGTTGCCACTTGTTGCACCAGAGCCTTTGTTGCTGATGCGCGTTGGGAGGGTTACCTCCGTAGGATGTGGGGTACTCAGCAGCTGCTCTCACCCACAGCATGCCTTCCAGGCAAGGCGCCTTTCCTTACTATCGGTTGCTGACCCCTTCCGCTGAATGATGCACCCCGCCATGGCTAGGTGCTATTTGTTTGTGCTCAGCCTGCAGTCAGGCAGGCCTGCAGGGTGACCAAAGTGCGTCTGAGCTGGCGTTGAGCCATGTCAAACCAGCAGCTGATGAGGTTGTGGCTTCCATCAATTTGTTTTGCATCCAGGCACAAATGCCCGCGGCAGCATGACTGAGATATGTGGCGTGCATGCCCTGGCTTGCATGTGTAGGTGTACGTGCGCTGGCTCACAGACTCGGAAAAGTACAACGAGTGGATGAACCCCATTGACTATGAGACAGAGGAGGCGGTGGAGGCGCATGAGCGCAAGGTGAGGTGCCCTTTTGGGTTCAGGAGTTTTGTGACTGCATCCAGGGTTGCACTTAATTTCCTTTGTACGTCATTTGCTTTGTGTAGATGTGTGGAGCGCATAAGGTAAGGGGCCCGGGACTGGAGCACAGGTTGTGGGGGAAGCACATTCGCTTGAGGCTGGCCGTCATTCTGGTGGAGACGGGGGGCAATCTCACCTGCAGCCACCATCCTCATATCTTGCTGGCAGGGCTCTAGGACTCTTAGCTGTTCATTGGCGGCCTGGGAGTTGCTCTCAGGCTGCTCTGCACGTTGATGCACACCCAAAGCCATGTTTTTCATCGCAAGCGCAAGCTTGCCTCCTGCTGTTTACCAAACGCACACCCACCCTGGCACGCCACACCTGCTCTCTGCTTGTCTGCTCCTCCCTGCCTACAGCACAGTCTGCAGAGCAGAGTGCAGAGTGCGGGCCGGGCAAACTCGCTCTGCATTGCAGCGTCCCTGCCTGGCAAGGTCACTCGGCAGTGCAGAGTGCGGGCCTTGTGCACAGTGCAGAGTGCGGGCCTTGTGCGCAGTGCAGAGTGCGGGCCTTGTGCACAGTGCAGAGTGCGGGCCTTGTGCACAGTGCAGAGTGCGGGCCTTGTGCACAGTGCAGATTGCGGGCATTGCGCTGGAGACTGCCCCTTGCTTACTCCAGGGCCGGGGCGGCATGTGGCACCTCACATCGGGACTAAGCTGCGTGCAGAGCTCCTGCCCCTCACTTACCTCATGTCTATGCTGCTCACGACGCCCAAACCCCCCGTCCCCACGCCCCCTTGCCCCTGTGCAGGCCCTAGCAGAGCAGCCAGCAGGCCAGCCTGCCGTGGTGGCCAAAAAGCGGGAGCCCAAAGCCGAGGCGCCTGCCGCACCGCCGGCCCCAGTCCCGCAGGCGTTTGGCCCACCGCGGCCCCCCCTCCCAGTCCGGCCGCCACCCCCGGCCGCTTCAGGTGCGTGGGTGGGCGCAAAAGGAGCAGCATTTAGAGGGATGTGTGTGTGTGTGTGTGTGCTGAGATGGTGTGCACTCCAGGGTTGTCTGTGCTGTGACGATGTGCACTCAGGGGGGTCTGTGCTGAGATGGTGTGCACTTGTGCGAGGCATGTCTACGCACTGCACTGCTCTGCCTTTTAGGCACAAGGTCTGCATGCAGCAGCAGTAGCAGCAGCAGCAGCAGCAGCAGCAGTAGAAGCGGCAAGTCTGCCTGGCTTGGGTGGTGTTGTGTGCCGTGCATGCAAAGGCTGCAGAGCTGCAGCCACAGATGCTGCCTGCCTCTCGTAGGATGCATCTTTTTGGAGCAGTGCTGCTGTGGCCATTCCTCGGCAGTGTGGTGAAGACGCTTACCTGAAACACGGGATGTGTTGAAGGACAAACAGCAATGTTTCATGCTCTGCTGTGCAATGCACCCTGACAGTGCGTGCACTTGCCCCAAGTGCCTGTATGTGTAAGTGATTGCATGCATATGCGCGCATGTGTGTGCATGTGTCTGCGTGCAATTTTTTTTAATTTGTGTGGAGCAGCTTAAAGATGTCAGGTACACAGCTAGAACACAGCTAGAACATAGCTGTAGTTTTTTTGCCCAAGTTAAAGAGACATAATCCTTTGGAACTACTCAAGAAAGAGATGCCCTTTGACAGAAATTAGAAGGAATTCATCAAATGCAACCCTTCCTTGAGCTCTGCAACAGCCAATTGCTGTTCTTTCATCCATCCTGCAACACTGGCCAGAGTGCGTTAACACAGAGAGAGGCAAAAGAGGCAGCATGACAGTGTACCTTATCATTTCCACCTTGGATGGCACTGTCACTCTGCCTCTCACTGTAAACGAAGTCTGGCCTATGTCTGCTTGTGTCATCTGGTCAGCAAATCCACATGAAGTCTGGCATGCCATCACACCTGTGTTCAGGCACAGCACCATCTGCGACATATCAGTGCTCGCAGTGCCGCACATATGCACACTTGCCCGCACTATGTTGCACAAGACGCAAGCGTGGGCTGCTAAGACAAGCGCTGCACTGTTCGCATGATGCGCACATGCAGACGGGAGTGCAGCTGCAGGCCAGGAGGCGGCTGCACAACAGGCAGCACCAACGCCGCCAACAGGTAGGTGCGGTTGTGTGCGCGCTCGCCCTTGCAGTTGAACCTTGTTCAGCAACTGCCAGCATCCCTTCATGCACTTGCCCGTCGTAAGCATCCAAAGCAGAGGCCAACTCAAATGCTGCAGCATATGCAGGCATTGCTTTACATGCTCACCTGTACGCAGTGCCCACAGCAGCTGCAGCAGCTGCAGCAGGAGTGGCGGCTGCAGCCACTGGGCCATCGCCCATGGCACCTGTGCAGGCACCGAAACGGCCAGGTGAGCATGGATCTGTGTCTGGATGGTGGGTTGCACTCTGCGTGGGAGGGCAGCGCTTGCACTTGTGCTTGCACTTTGCGTGGGAGGGCAGCTTGCACTTGCGCTTGCCCTCTTCGTGAGAGGGCAGCTACGTTAGCAGGGGAGGCTGCGTTTGCCGGGGAGGCTGCACAAGAACCAGAGCAGCTGTACACGCTGATATGAAGTCCACTGATGTGAAGTCCACTGGTGTGAAGTCCACTGATGTGAAGTCCACTGGTGTGAAGTCTACTGATGTGAAGTCCACTGATGTGAAGTCCACTGGTGTGAAGTCCACAGATGTGAAGTCCACTGATGTGAAGTCCACTGGTGTGAAGTCCACTGATGTGAAGTCCACTGGTGTGAAGTCCAATGATGTGAAGTCCACTGATGTGAAGTCCACTGGTGTGAAGTCCACTGGTGTCACGTCACTGAGGCCACGTCTAGAGGAAGCAGCACTGCCGGGAAGGAGCGCTGCTGTGCTTGCTGGAACCCATGGCCTTTTTTTCCATTTACATTGGGCTGCGATGCAGGCAAGCATGGCTGCTTGCTCCGGCTGCTTGCTCCGGCGGCTTGCTCAGGCGGCTTGATCGACCTGCATTTACTACTTACTTTCTGCAACTCAAACGCATGCGAACAAGTACAGACGAGCGCGCACACCCAAACGCATTCAAACAAATACAGACGAGCGCGCACACCAAATTGAGCGCATGCCATCTAGTAAACCTGCTTCCGCCTCAAGCTGCAGCGACAAAGGACCACGTCCCATTGAATATCCTCTTTGTCCTTGAGGAATGCATGCGGACATCTCCCATGCCACGACCTAGGGCTCGGCTCAGGCAGCGAGCGCCACACAGGCACCTGCTGCCGGTGCCAGTGGGGGTGCAATTCTGCGTGCGGCCTGCGCCACACTCCCCTGGAGCCCCTGATACTGGATGGCCTCGCGTGCTGGGCTTGCATTTGCCTGGAGTGCCCTCCTTTCAGAGTTGATAAACCTTTTCTTGACTGTCTGCGGATGATAGATTGCCTTCCCCTCAACTCCCCCCCCTTGCGGGATTTAAGTGCCCTCTCACTTTTGTTGTGTGCCAATCAATTCCCTTACATTCACCCCTCCCTTCTTTGTGCAAGCAACCTTCCTCCCCCAAAGTGATCGAGAGCCCCTTAACCATTGCCCTGCTGGTGCTTGCGTGCCTGCAGCGCCCGCAGTGGCGGTGCCGACTGCGGCCGCCGCGGCACGCGGGGCGTGGGCGGGCGTGAGGGCGCGAGGCGCCACAGCGGAATTTGGCCCGGCCTTGAAGCGGCACAAGGCTGAGCACGAGATCATTGAGGTGGGGTGCTGGTCGATATGCGGGAAGCATGGCCCCTCTGGTGCAAGCGCGTGTGCACCAAGGGACATGGGCGCATCTAAGGAGGGACACGACTTTGTTTTGCAAGCTGTTCTCCCACTCTTAGCATTAATCGGTGCAAAGCACAGTGCCTGCAGCATCCCCACATACCAGTGCATAGACTGATGTCGTGTCATTTAACTTACAGTTGTGCCATTCAACTTACAGTTGTGTCATTCAATTCACAGTTGTGCCGTTCACCCTTCAGTTGTGTCAATCAACTCACAGTTGGGTCTGGCTGGGGTCCAACTTGAGGTGGTGGAATGTTCACTTGCCGAAGGCCAAGGATTGCTCGCAACCCTTCAACCCCATGCAGTGCATCCACCAGGATGCCTCTGCCTGCATGGCCTTTTGCGCTCGCGCCAGCCTGACCTGCGCAGAAGCAGGAGCAGGGACATCAAATGCTTGGCACATGCATGAGTGTTTGAGGCGCTCACAGAGCAGTGCCCAGGCATCTGAAGGTGGCCGAGGAGCTTGATGTGCTGAAGGGGCTTCATGCGCTCCAGGGAATTTGAGGTGGTCAAGGTGGAGCAGCTGAGGGCAGTCCAAGGCAGTGTAGGGCAGGGCAGGGCAGTGCGTGCGCTATCCAGCACCACAGCATAGAGGTGCACTGCCCCTTCCTCACCCCACCTCCGTTTGCCCACCCCGTGCCTCTGTGGGATGGCTTTGCAGGTGGCACCGGGGTCGGCGTTGCGCGTCACCCCCTATGCCATCCAGCACCGCAGCGTGGAAGTGCACCGCTCCATCACAGACGGCAGCCTGGCTGTTGAGGGGATGTCACAGGCGCGTGCGCAACACAGTTGTGTGTTTGGAGGGGTGTGGCGGGGGAGGATTGCCTTGAGAGGGATGGTACAGGCACAAGCGTGCAGCGGCTGGCACCCCCCTCGTGACAGGTCCCCCGCAAGCCACCACCCCACTGCTGCTTGCTCATCTTTCACTCGGGCCTCTATGCTGTGGCCTTGGCGATGTGCTCCTCATCCCACGCGCCCACCTCCCTACGGCATGCCCCTCGTCGCGCGTGTGCCAGCCTTACGCACGTCATGGTGGAACCAGGGGAGCATGCGGCCCTTGTCTCGTGCATCCCTTTGTGCCAGGCCCCTTCTGTTGGCCGTGCTCAACTCTAATAGGCCCGTATGCATCTGTGGGAGAGGACGCACTTCTTTCTCATTGACATGCCCCTCGTTGCGTGTGTGCATCCCCACAGGGTCAGCTGAAGCTGGGGGAGGATGTGCCCTATGGCCAGCCCCCTCGTGTGCAACCCCCCCGTGAGCAGGCAGCGGCTGCGGCCCAGCCGGCCGCCAGCGCTACGGCACCACCGCAACAGGGCAACGAGCAGCAGCTGGCGCGCTGTACACTGCTGGTGCCCATACACGCAGCTTGGTTCAGGTGCGTGCGTGTGTGGGCCGCTCCTGCGCCCGCAGCACCAGGGCAGGGCCGCATCATCCCCGTTGTCGAATTCCACGGCCATGGCATGGCACCTGCACGCGACTTGCAGCCATGATGACCGCATGGAGGGTAACAGCTTTGGTGCATGCGGCTTCTTGTATCTCAAGCTGGCCAGGCACCACGCTGAGAGCCACAGGGTATGCCGCGCGGTCCCCAGCAAAACGCCGGCTCCCTCAGCCAACTTCCCTCGGCAGATCTCCCTTACGGCCGAGCGCGAGTTCCCCAAGCAAAGCGCCAGTTCCCCTAGCACACTTCAAGCTTCCTGGCCTGTGCTCCTTTTTGCCTTTGGAACACTCCGGTGGCCTTACGTCTCTGGCACATGCAGGCCTCAGGCCACACAAGCATCTTGCCCCGTAAGCCGGCCCCTTGCATGCGGGCTTGCTTCCACGCTGCCCCTCCCTTTTGCATGCAGCCATCCTTTTGCGCGCAGCCGCTCTGGCTGCATGACACGGCATGTCACCACCCACGCACGCATGCCCACACGTGCAGGTGGCACGCCATCAGCAAGGTGGAGGAAGAAGCGCTGCCGGAATTCTTTGCCGGCAGCTTCCCAAGCAAGACACCCAGCGTGTACAGGTGCGTGCACGGCACGGCTGTCAAGCGTTGCTTGTGTTCTGTGCGTGCGTGAGCAGCCAGCTGCTCAGTGTGTGTGCTCGCCAACATTGTCGAGCCGGCGGCTGTCTTGGAACGGGCATGCTCACCGATGTTTCAGAAAAGCTGGCTTGCTCACCGGTCGTCCTACGGCCGGTGTGCTGCTGCACCTGCTGCAGCTGCCAGGCACTGCTCTGCACACGCCTGCACAGCAGTGGCAGCCCCGCACAAACGGCGTGCACGAATGCAGGCAGTACAGGGACACCTTCATCAACGCGTACCGCGCCAACCCTCTGGAGCCGCTGCCCCTCACCAAGGCCAAGTCCCTGGTCGTTGGGGACTACGCATCTGTTGCCCGGTGAGTGGCTCACCCAGGGGTGGTGGGGAGGCACACCCGTGTGGGAGGCACAGCCGTGTTGGAGGCGCACCTGTGTGGGAGGCGCACCTATGAAAGAGGCCCACCAGATCTGGAGGCGCACGTGTGTGAGAGGTGCATCTGTGTGGGAGGCGCACCTGTGTGGGAGGCGCGCGTATGTGAGAGGTGCATCTGTGTGGGAGGCGCACCTGTGTGGGAGGCGCACATGCGTGAGAAGTGCATTTGTGTGGGAGGCGCACCTGTGTGGGAGACGCACATGTGTGAGAGGAGCATCTGTGCGGGAGGCGCATGTGTGTAAGAGGAGCATCTGTGTGGGAGGCGCACCTGTGCGCGAGGCACGCGTGTGTGAGAGGTGCATCTGTGTGGGAGGCGCACCTGATCTGGAGGCGCACGTGTGTGAGAGGTGCATCTGTGTGGAAGGCGCACTTGATCTGGAGGCGCACGTGTGTGAGAGGTGCATCTGTGTGGGAGGTGCACCTGTGTGTGCATACTTTCTACACCCCGTTCTGAGCCGCTTTGTCTCTTTGTGTGCGTCTGATGGAGCAAAGGCCCTTCCTTATACATGATGATAAACTACTGAATGTGTGCCCAGTGGGGGTGGCGCGACCTGTGTCCCCAAGCACATGCCAAGTGCTTGCCATGCATGTGCTGTCTGGAAGCGCATACGCCATGTGCTTAATGGGCGCAATCACGCATGCGTGTGCCTCGACTTTGTTTGAAGCCTCAGGGCATGTCTCTTGATATACATCCCAGTGGCAGGCGGCGTGTGCGGCTGCACACACTGTCATACAAAAGGTCGCAGCCCAACTGTCATACAGAGGGCACCTGCACGCCTGAAGCCGGGTCTTGTCGCTTTGAGCCAGCTTTGGGGCGGCGTGGGCCGTGGCATGCAGTGCGCGGTGGTGAAGTGCTCAAGTGCACAGGCACGTGTGTTGCCACGAAGGGGCTCCAAGGCTATGGCGCGCATGGCAGGGGCTTACAAGTATCCCTCTAGAAACGCCTGTCTCAGGGCAGGGTTGCGGTGTGTCCCTGGTACCCAGGCCTGCGTGGGGTGTGCCCCCCCTCGTCAGCACACCCAAGCACATTCCTCCACCCTCCGTGCACCTGCAAGTGGTGCTCTGAATAAGTGAGACGCATCATCAAATGGCGACACCCCCCAAAACTTCAAAACACTGCCTGCAACCCGCAGCGTGTGGACCTTTTTGGACCACTGGGGCCTCATCAACCACCAGGCCCGCCGCGCACAAGGGGCGTCGGCTGGCGCAGCTGGCGGAGCCGCGCATGCTGGTGCAGACACCTCCTTCCTGCTCCGGCTGAAGCAGCCAACCCAGGTGGGTGCCTGCCTGCAGCCGCAGGCGCTAAGAGCAGCAATTGCCGTGCGCGCCCTCTCCAAGCACACGCAAGCTGCATGTGTGCACGCCAGGTGTATGTTTGAAGGGAGAGGGGTTGGGGGGGAGCGCTGCACGCTCCTGCCACTTCAGCTGCAGCACGCGTGACAGAGCGTGTGTCCGCATGCTCGCCAAAATGCTCCAGGTGCGCGCCAAGCCTGCTCGGCTGCTCATGCAAACCGAGTGCAGCTCGTGGGTTGCGCTCGCCCTGGGCCGCTTGACTCAGTGTGCTTCTGTGGCCTGCAGCAGAACGGCAGTGATTGCAGTGCACTGTGGGCCTGCAGAACCGGCAGAAACTGCAGTGCAAGGGCAGGCAAGCAGAGATGGGCGCAAGCGCGCCTGAAGTCTGTGGGCGCATGTGCGCGTGTGTATGCGCAGCTGGAGGCCCTGGTGGCGCTGAGCAGTGGGGGCAAGTCGCTGCCCATGCGGCGCGGATCCAGCAGGGCCAAGGCGCAGGCGCCGCTTGTGTCTGCCATCAAGCCTCCGCGGATCCTGTGCAGCGCCATGCCTTGGGTGGACTGCACCGCCGTGAGGTGCGTGTGGGTGTGCACACGGGCAGGGGTGTATTTGTGGGCAGGGGCGCGCGGCTGGGCAAGGGCGCGGCTAGGCAGGGGCGCGTGGCTGGGCAGGTGGGCAGAGGCATGTGTAACAAAGTTTGTTAAAAACAAAGTTTGTTACAAACTGGGCAGGGGTAGGGGCTCTCATCGCTCATGTAAGGTTTGACCTCTCTTCTGCGCCCAGCTGCAAGCTGGAGCCCTCCATGCCTGCTCAGGTGCGCTTCTGTGCTGCAGTGTCGGCCTGCCTTGGCCTGCCATGGCCGCACATGAGCCTGACATGGATCTGAATGGCTGCATGGGGGCGCAGTCGCCTCAGCCTACCAGCAGCATGCCCCTGGCTCAGCACCAGCCACATGCCCCTGGCATGTCCGTGTCTTGGCTGACATCAGCCGCATGCCCCTGGCTCGGCACAGCTCAGTTTAGAGGCTGTGTGCTGCCCAACAGCCCGAGGTTGAGTGAGGCAAAAGATCCTCTGCCTGCGCCTGAAATAGGTGCTGGACATGGCCTGGTTTTAATTGGAGCCCATCTACATACAGAGCAGTGTTCACTGCGTCCACCCAGCAGCAGCATGATGCTGCGAATGCATGCCTGGGCAGGCGGCAGCAGGCCCCACATGCACGGCAGGTTCTGCGAGGACCATGGGTAGGCAGCAGCACCCAACCTGCGCAACACCCTGCTTGTGCAGCGCCCTGCCCGCACGAAACCAACGCAGGGGCACAGCGTGTGTGTGTGTGCGTGTTGCGTGTGTGCGCCTGAGCAGGTACCATAGCACAAAGCACCCGGACGTGAACCTGTGCCCGGAGGCGTTTGCCAAGGGATTGTTCCCCCCAGGCTCGTCCTCCAAGGACTTTGTGCGGATCGAGCACAGGAGCCAGGTGCGTGCACATGACTATGAGCGGGGTGAGTGGAAGTTTTCGCACAGGGCTTGGTGCGGATTGAGCACAGGAGCTTGGTTGTGTGTTGTATACGTGAGTGCGTGCGTGTCGTGTGTGTAACCAGCACCCAGCAGGTGCCGCCTTTCCCTCTGTTTAAGTGTCGCATCCGCTCCTGCCAACTGCTCAGCAGCAAGGTAAAGCAGGTCTTCACTGCAAATGCTCTCAACGCCAGCAGAGGGGATGGTGGAGGCCCAAAGGGGATACAACACCCCCGCCCGCCTGCCCGCCTGCTTGCCTGCTTGCCCGCCTGCCCGCCTGCCCGCCTGCTTGCTCGCCTGCCTACCTGCCTGCCTGCTTACCTGCTTGCCTGCTTGCCAGCCTGCTTGCCTGCTTGCCTGCCTGCCTGCCTGTTTTTCCCTGCTTGCCCGCTTGCCTGTCTGCCTGCCTGCCTGCCTGCCTGCCGGCCTGCTTGCCCGCCTACTTCCTTGCCTGCCTGCCTGCCTGTCTGCCTGCCTGCCTACCTGCTTGCC
>LKMJ01003849.1_pt1 | contig 14031 bp, 16 predicted proteins | sample 643391 | NCBI WGS metagenome assembly LKMJ01 (sample SAMN04112250, study PRJNA286221) | soda lake metagenome | biome: soda lake; feature: Kulunda Steppe; material: water; isolation source: sample PL-Br10 brine of Picturesque Lake | place: Russia: Kulunda steppe | collected 2010-07
GCTTGTGACATAATGTCGGGAACCACATCGAAGTGGTCGACTGCAAACAGTTCGCCGGTCCGGCCGTAGCCGGTCTGGACCTCGTCGACGATGAGTAGGCCACCATGGTCATGGGTAATCTCTTTGACCCGCTGGAGCCACTCCTTTGGTGGAACTATAATACCACCTTCACCCATCACTGGTTCGACGACGACCGCGGCCAAATCCCCTGATGTGTGGGTCCCGATAACTCGTTCAAGATCCTCAGCACAGGCACTCGAACAGGGACCGCCGTCGCACATCTGGCATCGGTACGCGTAAGGTGGTGCGACATGAGCCACGTCGTTGATGGTCGGGGCCATCTCCTTCTTGTAGGCGTTGTTGCCGGTCAGCGATAGACTTCCGAGTGTTCGTCCGTGAAACCCCATCTCCAGTGCGATGACTTCTTTACTGCCCGTATGCTTACGTGCGAGTTTGACTGCTCCTTCGACGGCTTCGGTTCCGGAGTTGCAAAAAAACGACTTTTCCAAGTTTCCGGGCGTGACTTCGGCGAGCCGTTCACCGAGTTCAGCGACGGTTTCGTTCGGGTGGACGTAGGAACAGCCGTGGACGAACTCGTCGAGCTGGGCTTTGGCTGCCTCGACTACGGCGTCGTTGTTATGACCCACGTTCGTCACAGAAATGCCGGAGAAAACGTCCAAATACTCGTTACCGTTGTAATCTTCGACAACGCAGTTGGACGCGCGTTTGATCGGCACGCCAAGGTTCTTCCAGATTGGCATCACATAGTCGTCATACTGGGAGACGATGTCGTCGTTTTGTGCTTTCATATTTTCTTTTGACATGACAATGGTCACCGTGGCGGAAATGTATTTCCGCATTGTCTAAGATATAAACCGAGGTATAAAAATATTTTGTCGAGAGAGGTCGGAAGCTATGAGTTGTTGCCGTGAATTGATCCAGTATGAGCGAAGAGATCGACGAGCGAACCTACGACCTCCTCCGTCTCCTCCGGCGGCATGAGCCGATCGGCTCGATCCGATTAGTTAAGCTCATGGAACGCCATGGCTACTCGATTCAAGGGCGGACGATCCGACTCGCCCTCTCAGATCTTGATGAGCGCGGAATGACAAAGAAAGTTCCTGGGAAGGGACGACGACTCACAAAGTTTGGACAGAGGGCCTTGGAAACGGGCAATGTCGGATCACGCCTCGAACAGATCCGCTCTCGGATCGCGACATTAACTAGCCGCGTCACGTACGATCCGGTTGAGGACTCCGGAGAACTCATATCCGCTGCTGCGTATCTCGATTCAGCATCTGTTAAACCAGTACTCAACTTGCTCGCGGAGGTCGAGGACCTCCCGCTGGCTCCCTGCCTCGTCACCGTCGAAGAGTCGTCGGACACTGAACCCGGTGACTATCGGCTCACGCTCCCCTCCAGTCTCACTCTTGATGGAGTACTACTTTCCGGTGGCATCAGCACCCGACTGGTTACCGGAGGGATCGCCGAATACAGTGACACGACCGATTCTGAAGCGGTCTTCACCGCCGACCCTGACGAGGTTGGTGGCGAGATCAGGCGATACATCGATGTCATTAGTGGCGAAGACTCATCGGTCGACATTGTCACGCTCCTGCTCGAGGCCGATCGAACTGACGTATCAGCGGTTCTTGATGGTGGACTTGGCCGTCTCATCATCGACAACCGTGAGTTCCCTATGGCCCGGTATGAGGAGGGACGAGATCTGGCACTGGCGACCCGAAACGCCCTTGGCGGCGTCGTCGACCTTCGTCGTCCCCGTGAGGACGGTCCATTCCCGATGGGCAGTCCCGGTTGGGATTTCTGTTCGTTGACTTATAGTGCAATAGGAGAGATCGGTCTCGGGCTGATGACCGAACAAGGGATGGTGATAGATTGGACAACGTTGCACAATACACAGCCCCGCCACGAATTCAAACCCGCGTCGATTGCTACGACCGAGTATTAGGTGCCGATAATAATAATAAGCGGCTCTGTTGAAGTTCTTAGCGGGTGATAAGTTCTGAACTGGTTTCGGATTATAAGCAGCTCTTGTGACCAGTTCATTCACCTTATCAAGGTGGAAACGAACGCCAGTCTTGTGCTGAATACAGCCTCTAGGCCGTGTTTAGACGCCCAAATGAGACGAGTTCGGCGCTATCCTGCCTGTTCAGAATCCGGGAGTGGGCGCTTCACGGGCCGGTTTCATATTTTGTGAATGAAGCGGGAGCGCCGATCTCTACCGCGTCTAAACACGGGCACGTCGATGAACTCGTCATGTGACGACACAGCAACCGGGGGTTCCCTCACCGGATGCCGGTTGTATTGACCACAACTGGAGCAGAATATGTCTCTTGCTGAGGATTTCAACAGGGCTTAATAAGCAAGACAATCCCAGCGAAAAACAGCCTCCAGATGCCAAACGACAGTTTCGTTAGTCCGGGATCTTCCAGCGGAAATGTATTGCCACCGGCTACCCCTTCACCGCCGAAGCCTTGCCGGTGGATCCAGTATATGACGAGTGCACCGAAGAGGCATTCGGCGACCCAAAATAACACGAGCATCGCGACAAACATCGCCTCGGACATCATTGTTCGTCACTTCTATCGGCTGCGACGGCTTGCTGTAAAATGTCGTCGAAATCAAAGTTGCCCGGGCTCACTTTGCAGATGACAGCCGATAGCATCGTCGAAGTCATGTGGCCAACAAGCATTATACACTAAGACCCGATTCACTCAACCTTTTTCATCGTGGACGATCATGATGGCCTATGAGCAAGAAGCTCTCGCCGGCAGTCACACTCACGCGTGAACAGAAAGAGCAGCGGCGGTTGGCCGCTGCTCAAGAGCTTCTGGAGGGCGAGAAGAATCAAGCTCAAATCGCCGAGGATCACGGCGTGACGCCGTCGGCCGTTTCCAAGTGGAACTCTACGCTAGAAGAGGAAGGGATAGAGGCGCTCAAAAGCACCAACGATGAAGGAAACCAAGGACCCGACTCGGAGCTTGATGATCACGATCGAGAGCAACTCGTCGAGTTGCTCGAAGAGGGAGCGCAGGCTCATGGCTGGGAAGCGGATCTCTGGACGTCGAAACGCGTTGCTGAGCTGATTGAGGACCAGTTTGGCATCGACTATACCCCACGCCATTGCTCGCGGCTTCTCCGCGAGCTTGGCTATCGCCCGGTCAAACCCAGAGAGGGATCCGCTGAGAAAGACCCTGAAGAGAAGGAACGTTGGCTCAATGAGGAAGCTGAACAGATCAAAAAAAGCTAGCCGACGGCGAGACGATCCTTTGTATCGACGAATCGCCGTATCGTCATACCCCAGTCACGACCCAGCGATGGGCCAAAGAAGGCTCGTACCCGACCATTTCGCCAGTCCGAAGCGACTGGCGAAAGGTCTCTGCTATTGGTGCGGTTGCGCTCTGGCTCGGTGAGAATGACGCGCTGGAGACGAAGGTCTTCTTTCGGCTGCACCCGAATGAGAACGTGACGAGCAACTTGATCCGTGATTTTCTGCATCAGGTCCGCTTGCAACTGGACGGACAGATGACGGTCCTGTGGGACCGTGCATCTGTCTATACGGCAAACAGAATCGAACGGTTCTTCGAGAGATACGACCAGATGGACGAGATTCGCTTCCCAACAGCGTGTCCTGAGCTGAATCCATGTGAAGGCGTTTGGGACTGGTCGAAGCTGAACGATATGGGGAACGTGACGCCCCAAAGCTTCGAGGAGTTGATCTCTAGAACACTGTCATCTCTGACGAAGCTCCAGCACCGTGATCACATCCATCGATGGTGCTATCACCAGGCAGAAATTGAGCTAATCGAGTCTTAGTAGATATCTCCTACAGCTTCAGTTCAAGGAGACTAGATATCGCCGCGACCTCGAAGGAGACGAGCAACAGGGAGGCGGTGGCGAGCTGGCTGACCACGACGCCGGCGATGAAACCGACCGAACTCGTCCAAGACCAGAAAAGTAATACTGCGAACGGCTCGACAAGTGCCGTCAACCCAGACCGCGGATGAGGAGCAACTGAATGAAACTCACGCTGTCCAGTACAAACTCTGCCGCGATGAAGATCACGGCTGCGAACCCCAAACGAGCGATGCGAGCAACACGGAGCTGTTGCTTGTCGCTGGGACTGGGCTTAGGTGGCTGAAGTAGACGTTCCGCGAAAACAGGCTCGCGATAGCGGTCAGGTAGGAGTCTGTCGGGGAGCCAAGCACTATCAGCGCGACGAGCATGAAGATCACAGCCTCCCATTTCGGTTACAGGCTGAGCGCCCCAATTGCGATTTTCTTTCGAGAGACGCGCCAATACCTCCAACTTTCTCGACGAGCCCGGTTCCGAATATTATAATCGTAACTTAGTCCATAGAACAAATTAAATTTGTCAATAGATATATCTGTGAGAATCTGGAAGCAAGGGGGGGATATTAAATAGAACTCAGTTGTCATTCCTCCCAGATAGGATTCCTCAATGCTTTCTAATCATAAAATACTACCCTTCTGACAACAATTCTCGGAGTGCCGGATCAAGGACCTCGAACGCCTTTTCCAATTCTTTGATTTCGATATACTCGTCGATGATATGTGCTCGAGAGGTGTTACTTGGTCCCCAAGTTATCGCCTCCATATCGGCATCATTAATGAAGTTCCGTACGTCACTCGCAGCATCATCGCCCCACGGTTCGAGGGGCGTGCCTAGAACATCGTGAGAATGGTCGAGAAAAATTTGCGCTGATTTTGCAGTGGGATCCGTCATGGATGATTCCAATAACTCTTTGATATTCCACTTAAGGTTGATACCGAATTCGCTTTGGGCCTTGTTGACGATTCTATCTAATTCGGTTTCGATGTCGGCTCTTGTTTCAGCCGGAATTACCCGACGGTCAATTGTTATCGTCGTACTTTCCGGAACGACGTTTTCTTTCGTCCCCCCGTTTATGCCCGTAATTGTAGCAAACGGTGGCCCGACCATCGGTTCCTCTTTTTTTTTTAGCTTGTCATTATAGTCCGTGAGTAGTTCAATCAGATGGCGGGCCTGCTTTGCGGCGTTCCTTCCCTCGTAAGGACGGCTCGCATGCGCTGGGTCGCCGTGGATCGTAAATTCAATCCACGCAGATCCTTTTTGACTGGTGGCGACTCGGAACCCCGTGGGCTCCAAAACGATGCCGTAACTGCCATCGTATCCCAACTCGAGTAGCGTCTTAGTTCCGGGTTCTCCCCGCTCTTCACCGACAGCCGCATGAACTATGACAGAACCGTCTAAGTGATCGGATTCGAGATCTGGTTTAAGTTCGCGTGCGGCGATCATCCCAAGTGCAACGCAGCTTTTCATGTCGGTAGTGCCTCGCCCGTAAATCCGCCCGTCCTCTATAATTGGGTCATATGGATTGTGCGTCCAGTTGGAGTGATCACCGGCCGGGACGACGTCGACGTGTCCGTTGAGAACCACCACTGGCTCACCGCAACCAACCTGTGCAACAGCCTGTGGACGATCCGGATATGGTTCGTGGATCAACTCGGCCTCGATTCCGTTTTTTTCGAACCAGTCAACGATGTATTCAGAGCACGCCCGCTCATTTCCCGGCGGGTTTTCCGATTCTATTGAGACCAGTTCACAGGTCAAGTCGATAAGATCAGATTGCATTGGTTACGGGTAATAATCGTCGTCGAGGTCGTCGAGCGGATATTTTGGCCGATCGATCCCTGTGAATTCGAAGTTTTCAGGATTTACAGACCACAATCCCGGTGTATCCACATAGATTGCTTCGGCACCAACGACGTCATCATCGGGCCCATAAAAGATCTCACTCTTGATCGCATAGGCGTCCAGACGTTGCGGTTGAATTCCAATGTGACGCCAAATCTCTTCGTCGAGTGGTACTCCCCGCTCTGAGTTCACTATGACACTCACTTGGTCTCGATGCCCACACTCCAGAAGTACCGTCTTTCCGAGGTTAATCTCCGAACCCGTGCTAACTGGCCCCTGATTGGTAAACTGACCATCAGTAATCGCATGGACGTAGACATCTAGGTCGTATATCGGATCGCCATGCAAGTCGTCGTGTTTGCCCCCAAGATTGACTGTCAGGCGGTTTCCGACGCCTGCATCGACACTTTGATCGACGACGTTAGGATCGTAAATCGATGCGAATCCGGAGTTACCGATCCGTTGGTCGATCATCTCGCGAAGCAGCGGTGTTCCGTCACCTGCAGTTCCAGCTGCTACGTCATCTCCAATGTCACAGAGTACAACCGGCTTTTCTCCCTTGTTTATATACTGTTTTGCTCGTCGCACTGCGGCATCCGGTTTGGGTTGCTCCCCGATCAGCTCTTTCCGTTTGCTCCAAAGTTTTTCAGCCATGTTATCGGCCGTATCTTGGGTCAAATGTTCGTCACCGTCCGTAATCGTCACGACGGAGACCCCGGAAGAAGGTTTATCGGCCTTCCAAAAACCGTAGAAGACATTGACTTTACGAACCTTTTCTCGTTGTTCGAGCGTCCGGGCATATTGCATAATTTCTCTTCCTGGTCCCTCTCGAGTGGATGTCTTCGGTCCGAACAGCACCATCGGAGGCCGCTCAATGCTCATTACGGGATCGATTTTATTATCAATAATATCGAGGAGGAGTTGCATGCCTCGACGCCCAGTATCTCCCCGATCCACGTGCGGGTATTCTTCGTACGCTACGAGTGCGTCTGCATGATCCACAACCTCGTCCGTGATGTTGCCGTGTGGATCTAGTGTAACGACAAGTGGTGTGTCGGTCCCGATTATTTCTCTGATTCTTTTAACAATCGGTCCTTCGCCGTCGTCTATACCCTCCGGAACCATCGCGCCGTGAAGCACGAGCACAACGCCATCGAGATCGTCCGCAAGGGCTTCCGCCTTGTTGGCAATATATTCGGTATAAAATTCATAGCAATCACCTGTCACGATTCCACCCGGCATTGCCTCGGCGTAAACCGTCTGCTTAAGTGTGACGCCGTGGTCCTCGGCGACGTCGATGATGCCTCCTATCTCAGTATTTGTTCCCCGCAATTCTGTAATTAGTTCTTCATCGATGTATTCGCCCCGCTGTTTGAAGTCTTCTCGTTCAGTCGGTTCCTTAGTGAACGTGTTCGATTCGTGTGCCAGACCGCCAATAAGTACTGTTTTCGTCATTGTATTATTTTTCTTGGTTATAGTCCGTAACCGATTTGCTCTTGGTAGCCGTACGCTGCGTCTAGAACGACGTTGTCTGCCTGATGTTCACCGACGAACATTAGTCCGACTGGGAGTCCGTCAACCGTGCCACAAGGAATCGATATTGATGGATGACCCGTGATGTTGAACGGGGCCGTATTTCGTGTCATGTCAAGAGCTCGCTCGATAGCCCCGGTGTGGCTGACCGAGTCCCTTGCTTTGTGGGCGGTTTGTGGCGTCGTCGGCATTGCAAGGATGTCGACGACCTCGAGGGCTTCATCGTACTGCTGTCGGAGATCACGTCGTAAATTCTGAGCTTTTGCGTAGTACCTGCCGTGGTATTCGTCAGACAGATATTGGCCGACAGTCAGAATTAGTTTCAGCGTCGGCGGGAACTCGTCAGCCTGCAGACGGCGGGCGCGGCTGAAGGCATTGAGGAATTGGGTATCGTAATACCCCTGCATGTACTTTCCAATTCCCTCGTCGTTGATTAATGAGGTCATGCCCTCAACCTCAATTCCATTGAAGATAGCCTGTCCGTCCATGTGAAGCGGTACGGAAACCTCTTGAATTTTAGCTCCCTGTGAGGCCAAGGCTTCGACCGCATTGTACACGACATCGTTTACTGCTTGCTCGTTTTCGGTCGGATCGAACCCTTCCGAAAGGAGCCCGATTGTAAAGTCCTCCAAATCGCCTGCTAAGAGATCTGTGTAGGCTTTTGGCTCCACCCGCCCAACATTTTGTCGCGCGTCCAAGCCGTCGACACCGGAGGTGACTTCGAGTGCGAGTGCGCATTCTTCAACGGTCATTGACATCGGGCCGACGTGATCCACGCTGGGTTCCATGCCGATGATCCCGGTGTATGGAATTAACCCAAAAGTCGGTTTTAGACCGACGCAGCCACACCACGCTGCTGGAATGCGGATTGAGCCGCCTTGATCGGTTCCGAAGGCAATGTCGACACTTCCACCCGCTACGGCCGCTGCCGATCCGCTTGACGATCCACCCGCAAGATGGCCACGGTCGTACGGATTCAATACCGGACCTTCACTGCAGAGTTCACCACTCCCAGAATAGCCGAAGGGCTCCATGTTCGTTTTCCCGGTGATACATCCACCGGCCTGGAGGACTCGTGTCACGACAGTCGCGTCAGTTTTTGAAACGTAGCCACTAAGAACGAAGGAACCACACATCGTCTCGAGACCTGCAACGGCGATGCTGTCCTTAATTCCTATATTGTACCCACTAAGAGGGCCGGATACTGATTCCGAGATGTCACACTTGACTAGGAACTCATTGTGTGGGTTCTGGTCATCCGAGGGTCGATATCCTAACCCCCTTTCACGTAATTCGTTCCTTCCATTTTGTTCGTATAACTCGTCCAACCTTTCGTAACCATCCAACATTTCCGATATGAATTCGGCGAAGTCCGCCGCTTCATTTTTGGAAAGCCGAATGTTGTTTTTTGCAGCCGTTTCGCATATCTCTTCGATGGTCGGTTCCTGAAGTGATGGTGGTATCATTGGTTACTCCCAAATTCCTCCCGCGAGGCGGTCGATAGCCACAACGACGACAACCGTGACGATGATGAATAAGACACTCACTGCTGCGATAATCGGCGAATAGGCATACCGCAAACTCGAATAGATTTGCAGGGGCACCGTATTGATAACGAAGCCGGACAGAATCCAGGCGATGATATACTCGTTCAAGGACAGAATGTAGACGAAGATAGCTCCTGCAAAAATATTGGTTTTGATGAGCGGGAGGGTAATCGTTCGAAACCGAGTGAACGGATCGGCACCGAGGTTCGCAGCAGCCTCTTCATAAATATTGTCGAGTTCTTCGAGACCCTGTAATACAAGGATGAACGGGAATGGAGCAAAGAAAATCGCGTGGGCGATCATGATTGTTGTCATATCTCCGACCATTCCCAGCGTAGCGAAAAACGAGAAGAAGGCCCCTGCGATCACAATTGGTGGGAGCAAGATTGGGACGATTCCGAGCATCGACATTAACGTAGAAAACGTGTAATCATACCTATCCAGCGCGTAGGCAAGCGATCCGCCGACTGTAATGCTAATGATTGTTGCACCCAGCGCGATGATGATGCTGTTCTGAATTGCCACTAACCACTCAGGCGAATTCAATATTTCAACATACCATCGAGTAGATAACTCCTCCGGCGGATATCGAATGTAGTTACCAGCGGTAAGTGAGACGAACGCGATAATTGCTAGTGGCCCGATAATGAACAGCATCACTAGCGCCGCGTACCCCTTCAATAGGTACGGTGCGAGGTTTCCGAAGCGTTGGTTGACATTCATAAGTCGTCACCTCGACCAAGTGAGACGATATCAAGATCACTGAAGAAGACGACGAGCGTCAACACTCCAATAACTAGTATCATCAGGGTGATACTCATCGCAGCTGCGAAGGGAATGTTCCCTTGTTGATTGATTTGGTCTCCGATGATTACGGCTAGCGTCCACTGTTCGGGATTTCCAAGAATGCGGGGAAGGACATACGTTCCGACAGTTAATATGAAGACGAGACTGGAGCCTGCAATGATCCCGTTCATTGAAAGCGGAAGCGTGACATTCTTGAAAGTCTGGTAGTGACTTGCTCCAAGACTTTTCGAGGCTTCTTCCAACTTCGGATTAATGCCTTTGAGGCTCACGAATAGTGTGAGCAGCATGAACGGGAGAAGCACATACACTAGGCCGACGACTAGTGACCAGTAGCCCGGAGTAAAAGAGGTTGGTTCATTGAGAAGCCCGACAGCGACCCCCACCTGGCTTACGATCCCGTTTCGTGAGAGGATCACTGTCCAGGCGTATCCTTTGATGACGTAGGTGATCCAAAGCGTTGAGATTATGCTGATGAAGCAGATATCGCGGAAGAGTTTGTCTTCGGTTCGTGCAAGATAGTAGGCCAATGGATACGAGACGATGAGCGAAACTATCGTCACAACAACCGCGATCTCGATAGTGAAAACCAATCGGCCGAAGTACGCAGATGTCGTGAATAGCCGGATGTAATTTTCGAAGACGAAAGCGGGTTCGTAGAAGCCGCCACTAATGTTCTGGAAGAAGCTGTGTGTGAGGAGAATTAAAAACGGGATGAAAAAGAAAATAAGCAGGGAGAGAACCGGATATGCAGCAATGAGGTATTTTGGATGCTTCTTGATATCCCCCCGAATGTTGATCCGCTCAGTAATATCAAACCCTTCTGAGGACATCTTAGGCCTCCAAAGTGTAGAAATCCGAGATGCTGATGTTCACGCTGGAATTGGCGTCTACTTTTTGATCGCGAGGTTGTACGGAGATCCATCGGTTCCCGCCCTCGGTTCGAACATGATATTCAATGGACGCCCCGAGGTTTCGCTTGAACTCGATATTGCCCGCAACCGAATGACCGTTGGCGTCCTCACTATTGCGGATCGTTACGTTCTCCGGACGTACGACGACGTCTACTGTATCACCCGCTTGTGCGCAGAGTTCTTCCGGCTTAAGCAGGAATCCTCGACAGTCAATAGTTGGTTCTCCATCACCGATGGTTACGACCTCGCCTTCAAGGATGTTCGATGTCCCGATAAAATCGGCAACGAACCGGCTCGTAGGTTTATCGTATACCTCATCCGGAACCCCGACTTGCTCGAATTGGCCTTCGTTCATCACCGCAATCCGGTCGGACATTGACATCGCCTCGTCCTGGTTGTGCGTCACGAACACTGTCGTGATATTTACTTCATTCTGGATCCGTTGGAGCTCTATTTGCATCTCTTCACGGAGTTTTTTATCGAGGCTTGCCAGCGGTTCGTCCAATAGCAGAACACGAGGTTCAGGCGCCAGGGCGCGTGCTAATGCGATCCGCTGTTGCTGTCCTCCCGAAAGGTTCTCCGGTTTCCGATCTTTGACTTCAGGGAGGCGGACAAGTTCCAACATTTCCTCCACTCGGGCTTCGATTTCGTCACTTGATTTTTCGCCTCTCACTTTGAGGCCATAGCCGATATTCTCTCCAGCAGTCATATGAGGAAAAAGTGCGAATTGCTGGAATACCATCCCGATATCTCGGTGGAACGGCGGAACGTCAGTGACATCATGATCGTCAATCTTGATCGTTCCTCTATCTGGGACCTCGAACCCTGCAATCATCCTCAATGTCGTCGTTTTGCCACATCCGCTCGGTCCAACGAGGGTTACGAATTCGCCATCATTTATTGTAAGAGAGACATTGTCCACTGCGAGGACGTCGCTGAATTTTTTACTGATTGACTTGAGTTGAATTTCACTCATTACGGACCCACCTGTTTACTCTAACATGAATTCATCCCAGCGCTCATAGATAAACTCTGAACGCTCGCCAACGTAGAGGTCGAACTTTGGCGAGATCGCGGCTTCGGGTCCCGGACCTGCGATCACCTCGTAAAGTTCATCTTCAATATCGGAGTGCTCTGAATCCGTGAGGGGGACCGTAAACAGTTCACGACTCACATTGTCTTGGATATCCGGGCGCATCTGGAAGTCTAGGAACTCACGCGCAGCCTCCCGTTTTCGCGAAGTATTGAACATCGAGAAATGTCCGAAGTCGATGACCGCCCCTTCTTCTGGGAAGATTGACTCGACGGGTTCGCCGTCTTCAGACATGAAGTGGGCCACGTCGTGATAGTTCTGGCCTGCCTCGTACTGCCCGTCAGCTAGGTCTTGCAGGAATTGAGCACCAGTATCGTACCAGACGGAGACTTGAGGACGAACATCATCGACCACTTCGAGAACTTCCTCTATCCCTTCGTCAGTTTCGAGCTTCTCCTGACCATCGAAGTGAACTTCTGCCGTGATTTCGAGCAGGAAGTTTGTGTCCACCATTCGGTTAACTCCAAACGCGTCCTCGTACGTTGAATCCCACAGGGCAGTCCAGGAATCTGGCTGATTGTCACCTAGTAGTTCGGTGTTATGTGAGAGAGTCGTGTACCACCCTTGATCTGGAACCGCCACGACCTGACCGTCTTGGCGTTCTATGTACTGATCGTCGTAGTATTGCAGGTTCTCAAACTCGTCTGCATCCCACTGTTCCCACATATCTTCTTCCTTACCACGAAGGCTCGTGACGGCAGTGTTTAAGAAAAGATCAGCGGGTGCTTCACCTTGCTGGTGTGCCCGCTGGAATTCCGAAAACGCTGTGGGTGGATTTTCCATCTCCGTTGACTCTATCGGAATATCTGTCTCCTCTCGGAATGCGTCGACCAACTCAACGTCGTATACTTCCTTGAACGGGCCACCGGTAATAGCCACCACCAGGGGATCGTCTTCAGTTGGTTCTACGTTTCCGTCGTCTTCGGTGTTATCTCCCAGACATCCTGCAATTCCTACCACTCCAACTCCGCTAGCCGTCAAGAACTGGCGTCGGGACGATGTAACACGACCCATGTCAACTTTGGACATGGAAAACACTTGCCACCAGAACTAATAAATTTGTCGCATACATAATTCTATGTCCATATAAGGATTGAAAGGTGAGACGGTACGTTTTCAAAGTGTCTATGCCCGAAAACGACCGCCTCACCGGCAGTTTAGACGAGATTAACGTAGACTTTGTGGAGCGAGAGACGACACCGCGTTTGTTGATGAATCTCAGTATTCAGCTTCACTTAGCCGGACTATCGCTTTCGAATACTGTTTCGTTTTTTATGTATTTGGTGTTGAAAGGGTTCGATCCACTGTTCATAACTGGGTTCACAAGCCTGATTTACAGCCGGGGTCTGAACGGTCCCCGAATCACGTTGCGGTCGATTAAGCGGTGATTCAGCTTAACGATAAACGCTATTGGCTGTACGCCGCTGTCGATCCCGATCCAAACGATATACCACATACAACGCTTGAGCCGACAAGAACTAACGTGACCGTAGATCCGTTTTTCGCGGAGTTCCGCGAAAAACATGATGTAGATGACGCGATCTTTCTCGTTGATGAGTTGAGTTCAGGGTGAAAGGCATCGTTCAAATAAGCTGATTCCGTGCGAAAGCGAACGATCTGAGCCACTCGTCAGCAGTTTCTGCTTCGGCATTGCTAAAACAGTTCGAGATATAGGTAGTTCAACGCTTTACCTCAAGAAAGATACGTTCGACACTATTCCGATTTCCATGTCGTTCGTATCTGAAATCGAGGCCCTGTTTGCGACAGGCTCGCTGAAGTGGAGCAGCGCCATCAACGAGAAACATCGTGTTATCTACATCATGTTTTTCGCAAAGATCCGCGAAAAAACCGATCTTCGAGAGCGTTATTTCTCGTCGTTTCAAGCCGTGTATGTAGGAGATCGCCTGATTCGGGATCGACAGCAGCGTACAGCCAATAGTGTTCATCGTTGAGTTCAATCACCGTCTCCTAAACCGCGACGTGATTCGTGCTCCGGCCAGCTTCTGGCTGTAAATCAGCTTTATGAACCCAGTTATGAACGGTAGATCGAGCTCAATCAGCACCGAATGCCTCAAGAAACTAAACAGTATTCGAAAAAAACAATTCGGACAGATGAAGCTGAATACTGAGCTTCATCAACAACCGCGGTGTTGCTTCTCGCTCCACAAACTCTACGTTGATCTCGTCTAAACAGCCTCTGAGGCGTGCGTTTTCGGGCATAGACACTTTGAAAGCGCACTGCCTCACCTTTCAATCCTTGTTTGAACACCGCCGAAACTACAGAGCCTAATGTTATATTTGTGCAGTGATCTCGCTGTCCGACACCATCGCACAGCTCAAATAGACACTGATAGCAGTGACGACGATGGTCGCTCCAGGCCGGAGGCTGTAGGTCCACGAGAGTCCGATTCCGGCGAGCACC
>LKMJ01003850.1_pt1 | contig 14031 bp, 20 predicted proteins | sample 643391 | NCBI WGS metagenome assembly LKMJ01 (sample SAMN04112250, study PRJNA286221) | soda lake metagenome | biome: soda lake; feature: Kulunda Steppe; material: water; isolation source: sample PL-Br10 brine of Picturesque Lake | place: Russia: Kulunda steppe | collected 2010-07
ACAGTCGCTGCCAGGTATCTCGACAATTCGGAGGAGATGGTCCGTGAGCGGTATTCACATATCGAGGCCGGGGAGTTAGGTGATGTTGCTACAGAAGCCCTCAACGAGGTTGATTCTCTGGACGGTAAGAACGAGCAAACGAGCCGAACTGGAATGGATGATTGATTTCCCGTTTATGCAGGAATCCAACTCGTGTGGTCGCGGAGAGTCGTATCGGGTGTCTCCATCGTCGCACCGCACTTAGCAGTTGTTGCGAATACGATTTCTTTATTCAGTCTGCACCGTGAATATTTCGCGCACGATTCTACCTTGTCCATGAATTTACTCATGACCGTAATTAGTCCTTCTTCTCTGATTCCTGATAGTGTTCACCGAGTGGCTTCAGACGCATTTCACCGAAGCCATATCGGGAGTGTGTACCGACTCTGAGGAGACCATTCTTCGCGGTCTTCACTGGGCAGTCGCCGAGGTACTTCACGACTTGACCGTGATCGACTGTCTGGAGTCGGTAGACCTCACGCTGTTCGAGGATCTTCTCCTCGCGGAATCGTAGATCCTCGCGGTTCTCGGCCCACCACCACGGCACTGGTTGATCACTCGCCTCTGGATACTCCGACTCCAGGACGAACGGCGTCACGACCTCGATCAGGTACGTCTCCGCACTTTCGAGCCGTGAGTAGTCGAGTTCGTCCAGGTCAACCATCTGCGTATCCTTCAGCTCGACCTCGCCGTAGCCGTAGTTCCGTTTGCCGCCGAACTGGATGCCCCCAAGCACGTCCTCGCCCAGTGGCAGCGTATCGGGGTCATCGGCGTGCAGATAGGCGTGAACGTACCATTTCGTCGTTTGCTGCTGTTTCCGCTGGTCTTCCCGACGGCCCATGATCGTCTCATGAGCCAGCGTCGGATGACCACCGTGGATACGGAGATCGTGCGTGTTCAGTGCGTCACGCGCTCGCGTATCCAACAGCCACGGGTGAATCGCTTCCCGCTGGAGGAATAGGTCGTCGTAGGCCTCCACGTCAGGAAGCCCGCTTCCGAGGTATGGGCGGATGCCCGACTGACTGTGTTCTTCGGGGAACGTCCCGAACTGGCCGGGCACGAAGACTCCGTGACTGGCCGAGAGTTCGGCGTGTGTCTCGGGATCGAGGTGCTGGCCGAGGGCGTGCAGGATGGCGTTGCCCGAGACGTAGTACGGGTGACCGATGTAGTCCATCTGCAGCTCCCACAGCACTTGCTGAATCTGCGTCATCGGTCAGGCCTCCACTCAGCGTAGTCCTCGATGTACTGAAGTGCCGTACTCCACGACTGTGTACGCCGCAGATTGGCGTCGAGCGTCATGTCGTACTTGTCGCTGTCAGTATCCAACGGATGCGCTGTTAGGCGGTTCCACGCCGAAGCCCACGACCGCCACGGGCGACTCCCAAGCCGGGCCGATGAACGCCCGTTGTCGTCGGTATCGATACGGAGTGCGAACCGCTCGCCACTGTAGACGGTGCGAAATGGCACGATCTCGTCGTCAGGATCAACGACCAGCCGCAGGTTGCCGAACTCATTGCCTGCTCTGTAGTTATCCAGCAGAGCCGCCACAAGCAGCGTGTGGTACTTCAGCGAGGTGTAGGGGTGATACACCGATTCATTGAATGCGTCGGCCACCTCGGTGTTTAGCCACCGCTCGTGAGCCGCCTGTGGGTCGTCGCTGGCGATCAACTCGCTGGCCTCACTCTCGATAGTTGGTCGGGAGAACTCGCCAGGATCATAGACAGTCTCGCCGGTCAGCAGCGAGAGTCGGTAGTGATCGTCGTGAGTGGGAACGGTCTGTTCCTGCTTCTGCTGAGGCCGGGAGAGAGTCGCTGCATCGCCATCAGCACCCTCGGGCACCGACTGGTTCACACGGACGCCTGCGAACTCCTCGCGGGCGTTGTTGTGGCTCTCGCCGGTGAACTTGTGAGCATCATGGCGGTAGGCCGCCAGCATCACGTCACTCATGGGCCGCCCTCGATACGTTCGACAAGTTCAGTTTTGAACTCGCTCAGGTACTCTTCTCGCCACTTCTCGTCTTTGTCGTCCATTTTGTTGGTGTTGCCCTTTCCACGGTCGAACACACGCCGCAGTTCGTGTTCCTCGTAGAGTGGGTTCACCAGCTCGCAATCGACGATCCCGCCACCGAAGTTGCGTGCGCCACCGAGCTGGTGCATGAAGTCGGTCTTGTGTGCATCCAGGAACTCGATGGCCTCGGCGAGCAGGGCGACGAACTCCGGTTTGACTTCTCGGTAGGAGAGATGCCACGAACCGTCAAGGTTGCCCACAGCATCGAGTTCGGCGTTCCGCAGCGGCTCGCGGTTGTCTTCTTGATTCCTGGAGACGACGTTCCGGTTGATCCGGCGATAGTGGCCCTCAGCCTGTCCTCGCGTGTAGTCAACGCTGGAACGGACGGGCGAGAACTTGATCGGTCGTCGCATTATTTTGCCGGGTTGGTTCCCGAAGCCGCCGAAGAGATCGTGGATCACGCACCCCTCGTTTCCGTCCTCCACGCAGTCGCCTTTCGGGTGGTATCCAGCTTCGATATCACGGGAATACACATCGTCTTTGCGGAAGTTAGCGTTGGACTCGCCGGGATGACACGCAGTACCCTCGCGCTCCTGGACGACTTTCTCCATGCCGTGGCGAAGCCATCCAGAGAGGCTGAATGCCGGGATGATGCCACCGATCTGGTTCTGCGGGTCGTTGTCCTCGTAGTTGCCGTTCGAGGCGTGATGGCGGTCGGTCATGATGCTGTCACCGACCACCAGCAGGTCGGTCTGAACCTGCACGAATACGTCGCGGTCGATATCTTCAATCATCGCCGTCATCGATTGTTCACCGCCGCTTTGAGGGCTGACAGCGACCCGTAGCCTATGCCGTTGACAGCGTACTCGGTGTAGGTCTGCCCCTCTTCAGTTCGGACGATGCGGGCAGTAACTCGCTCGTTCATTCTTGCTCCTTGTAGCCTTCAGTGACCCATTCTCTCGCGTGGGCAACATCTTCAGCATCCATCCGAGCTTTCGCCGCCTGGAGCTTCTCACATAGCTTGTCGATGTCTTCGGGCAGCAACATCGCATCCAGCGTGATGAACTCATTTTGGAGTTGGAGGGTGGCCGTCTCACTGTGGGACATGAGCTGGACTTTCGTTTTGCGGGCGTGGCCGTCAAACGCCTCGTAGCCGCCCGAAGTCTGGAGCACATCGAGCCGGTGTGTGTCTTCGTATGGGTCGCTGTCTGGCTCACTGTCGAGATCGTCATCAGCTTCGTCCGTAACGGTTGCAGGAGCAGATAGCCCACCGAGTGCAGCGACCGTTCCGAGGAACATCCGGCGGTTCATGGAGCCGCCACCTCTTTGTGATCGAGGAAGTCGTTACAGTCGTGATCCTGGATGCGTTCGGGGAGTCCGACCGCACAACAGACGGTACATTCTTCCAATTCTGTGCTGCCGTTGGCGTGGTTGCCAGCGGTAGGTTCATTTGTGTTTGAGTTTGATTTACTCATGCTTCGTGCCTTGCGAAGCGCGGGGTTCGGTGTCATCAGCACCGGGCCGCTTTCTACAGCCAACACCACGCTCCGTATTTGCATATGTGCAACGCGTGCCACTTATTACTTTGCCTATATGCAACGTTGCCCTTGTGCAACGGTTTATACCAGCTACAGTCCACATGATTAACTGAGGTGGTTGTGAATATGCAACGCAAGGTGGCTCGAACACGCGCACTCCTCACGGAGAACGATAGAGAAGTATTGGCTGGCGAGAAGGGCGACCAGAATCGCCAACGGAATGTCCGGTGGGAAGTACAAAGCCGCATTGAGGATGAATTGTCGGATGATGTTGAAGTGCTTCAGGAGAACCAACCTGAACTGCTAAAAAAATTGCGAGAAGTGGTTTGTGAGTGAACTCATGGGCAGAGTTGGATCGGTCGGTACAAATACAGCGGTGCTGCTGAATAAAGAAATCGTATAACCAACAACTGGTATTGAAGCCCTATAACAGGACGTGGAGGTTCTCAAAAAATACCATCCGAAACTCTACAGCGAACTACGCCAAGTGGTTTGTGAGTAAATTCATCTGCAAGATCAGGTGACAAAATACAGTAGTGCTGATGAATAAAGGAACCGTATATTCAACAAGTGTTATTAGATTGAACGCAATAGGCAATTGAATGTTCTTTTCCCCAACTTTCGGGATTCCAGATCATAAGCGTATATTTCATGTGTACATGTTCCCTCCCAATCAACTTCAACCATCGCTTTAACAATCGCGGCGAAGTCTATCTTCCCGAAGCCTACAGGTAAGTGTTCATCAGTAGAATCTTTTCGCGTATCATTGAGATGGATGTGTGATATAGAATCTCCATGGTTCCGGATGAGATTCGCCTGTGAGCTACCGTCTACACCGGTTGCATACGCGTGACCAGTATCAAGGCAACCAGATACACTGGTCCTCTGAAATACTTCTGGAAAGTCACCTGCATCAAAGAAGTTGTCTTTTATATTTTCTAAACAAGCAGTAAAATTAAGTTTTTGAGAATATTCTATTATTCTTTGAATTGACGAATATAGACACTCTCGAAGCTTCTGGTTTCCCCATCTTTCTGATGATGCTTGCGTCGTTGCGTGAAAGATACCCTTGTTTGCACCAACAGTCGAAGCAGTCTCAATTGCGGCTTCTAACTCACGACAAGCTCCATCGCGGACGTGATTATGTGGGGAAGCGGGATCCAGTCGATATGGTAGATGTACTATAATATCGAGCGACGAATCATTAAATAAGCTACCGAGTTTATCTACGTTGAGTCTGTTTCTAGCAAATGTGTACTCCATATTGAGTTCAATAAAATCGAAATGATTTGCCTCGGCGAAGTCTAATGCTTCTTGGGGGTCTACTGTATGTTCTACGGTGAATCCTTGGCGGACATCCATGTAGACCTGTTCAGGAGATAACTACAACATTCTTTGGACTCTTAGCTACTCCTTTGCAAAGAAGCCGGATTTGTACTGTCGGTGTCTATTTTACGAACTTCTATGAGTATGAATTATATCATAATTTCCTATCACTACTTAAGAACGCGTTGAATGCCTTCACCGCTGCTTCGTCAGTCATCTGTTCCGGTGGATGTTTCATCGTTACAGCCGATGGGCCGTTAAGTGGACCGGCAAGACCACGATCACGTGCTAACTGAGCACAACGAATTGCATCTACAACGGAGCCAGCGGAGTTAGGTGAATCCTCTACATCTAGCTTGATGTCAATCTCGACGTCTATACCCCCAAACTTTGTGCCCTCAACTCTGATGAACGCGGTTTTTTGATCATCAAGCCAAGGTATGTAGTCAGACGGACCAATATGGATGTCAGCTGGGTCTAGAGGCTCTTCAAGAAGTTTATTCACTGCTTCAGTTTTTGATATTTTCTTGTCAGAAAGACGCGTACGATCAAGCATATTGAGAAAATCAGTATTACCCCCAACGTTCAGTTGATAAGTCTGTTCAAGACTGACACCTCGATCTTGCAGGAGCTGAACGATATTCCGGTGAGTAATCGTTGCACCAAGCTGGGATTTGATGTCGTCCCCGACAACCGGGATTCCTGCTCGCTCAAACCGTTCACCCCACGATGGATCAGATGCAATGAACACTGGCACCGCGTTCACGAACGCGACGCCGGAATTAAGACAGGCCTCTGCGTAATCGTACACAGCAGCTTCGGATCCTACTGGTAGATAGTTCACCAATACGTCAACATCATGTTCGTTTAGTTTATCAGCAACATCTGTTTGCTCTGAACTCTTATCAATTTCAACTCGTCTTTCAGCCTCGAAATCTTGGGTGTGAGATGCAACGCCATCCAGTTTGGGACCTCGGTAAACTGGCGCGCTAAGATTGGGAACCTCTGCAAACTTTTCAGTGCAATTTGGGTCAGCGAAGATGGCCTCAGAAAGGTCACAACCAACCTTCCTTTTATCGATATCGAATGCACAAACCGGTTTGATATCTTGGACTCGGTAATCACCAATTTGTTCGTGTGTAAGACCCTCTGTGGTACCGTCAGCGTAATACTCAGTACCTTGCACCAAAGCTGATGCGCAGTTCCCGACGCCAGCGACAGCAGTCCTAACTGAACGATCAGACATAAGCAATTAACAATAAGCAAGATATTAGTAGTTAACGACATAACTTAATATAAGTATGACTCAGAAAATTAGAGTCGGTGTTGTCGGTGCGGGAACGCTTGGTCAAAGACTCTCTAAGCAGGTTGGATCTGTTCCATTAGCTGATGTTACGGCTGTTGCCGACGTTGATTTCGGCGCGGCGAAGGAACTTGCCTCCAGCTTTGCAATTGACGAGTCAGAAACATACGAGAGTTATGAGGAGATGTATGAGAAGGCTCCGATTGAAGCAGTAATAATAGCGACACCCCACTGCTTCCACTACGAGCAAATAGTTGCTGCTTTGGATCAGGACTACCACATTCTTACCGAAAAGCCTCTTGTAACAGACCTTGATGAGGCAAAAGAAATCGCAGAAATTGCTAAACGGAGTGAGGCCATTGTAATGGTTGGCTTCCAGCGGAGGATCCAATCAGTGTTTAAGCGAGCGCGAGAGCGGTATCTAGACGGAGGGCCTGAGATCAGGTTCGTCGACGCAACGTTAACAGAGCACTGGTTAGAACTCAAAGACGGAACTTGGCGAACAGAGTATGAGTACAGCGGTGGCGGCTTCTTTACTGACGCCGTACGACACCTCATTGACGCAATTCTCTGGATCACCGGTCTTGATCCCGTAGCGGTCGATGCGACAATGGAGTTCCACCGAGAAGGGATAGAAAGTAGTGGTGTCCTAACAATTCATCTTGCTAACGACGCCAACGTGACGATCACGGCATTTGCAGATGCTAGGACCATTCGGGAGGAATACTACTTCTGTGACGAAGACGGATCTGTTCTCATCGAAGGACATGGATGGGATCAATCCGATCGGAAGTCATTAGTTGTCGTTGATGGTGACTCATGGGACAGGACGAGCCCACACCTACCCCAGCACGAGGATCCTGGGAAGGGTGAAGTGTTTATTGATTGTATTCGGAATGGGCGGACTCCACCCGCAAGTATTGAGAACTCTATCAAAATCATCGAATTAATACAATCAGCGCGAAAATCGGCGAAAACAGGTGATACCGTACCTCTCTCTGAAGATGTGAGAAAATCGAATTAATTGCTATGGGCCATCATGACTACTCTTCTGAGCTGACGGCCGATGCAATAAAGAAGCTTGGTACTACGTACCGATCAGAGGATTCGGAGCAGAAACGCCGTACCGCCGATGCAGTCGGTTCAGACCTCGCAGAGATTGAAATTTGCATGTTTTCATTACTTTATGGTAGTACCGCCAGAGGGACATCGGTCTCTATCGACGTTGGTGAATTTAGCTACAACTCTGATATTGATATCGTTTGCTTTATCGACTCAACCTTATTGGATTCTGAATCTCTTCTTGAGGTTTACAAACAAATATTCTCAATAGAGGCGTCCATGGATAAAGTAGAAATAACGGTGTACGATATCGCAATCGTCGATCGCGTACTCAACGATGATCCATCGGCAGCAATTCTGTTCGCACGCCGATTCGATTCTGGAGTAATCCTTCACGGAGAAAGTGCGGCAATCACGTACCGAAAGATGCTGGAAGAACGGCTCGAAGCCAATGACCTGTTCAAACTATATGAAACACTTGAATCAATGTATCAGAGTTACGCCGAGGCTCACGTCAACGATACAAAATTCCGGCTCTTAGTTGCCCTTTCACACACAGAAGACACCACGCTAAAAAATATTACCATTTACGAAGACGGAGAGTACGAAAGTAAGTGGGTTGAATGATTAATTACCTGATGGTCTGGTTAATTATCTCACTCGTTGCATCTATTCCCTGCGCCCGAACCGGGAGACGATATGTGTTCAGTTCTTCACATACATTAGTCCAATAAGTCAATCGTTGGTGATTTCGATTGTTTAGATCGTCGTTGGCAAACTGAACAAGATTAAGTGATGCTCCCGGAATGTGTGGGTTTGCCAGAAGAATGTCTCTTGCAGCTGTTTTCGCGTCTGTTTTAACAAGATCACCCTCCTCTTGTTCTTGAAGAACAATCACGTTTTCCAGTGTTGTAGATGTTGCGGACTTGATTCCCAAATCTTCAGGGGGGAGTAAAGACTCTGGCACACCGTTCTCATCAACTAATTGGTAATTAATGTCGTCGATAGGAACCGATTTGTCCACATATTTGTTCGCTTCTTTAAGTACTTCTTTGTCCAACCTGACCCGGGAATCTGGGGTCGATACTGTTACAGGACTGGTGCCTGTCGCGTAATTCCAGTCGTCATTGATAATGGCTGTGTCGTGTCTGAAAGCTTGTAACAACGTATATATACTCTTTCCTGCACCGCTTGCTCCAATTAATCCCGTTCCTACACCGTCAACACTGAGTACGGATCCATGGAATGGATATTTCCCGTTCGACTCAGACAACCAACCGTGTAAGCCGAGAAGAATACTTCGTACATGGCCATAATCTTCAGGCCCGTTGATTTGAACCAGGGGGACTGTTGGGTCAACGCTTGCGGTGTACTCTTCGCTCTGTTCTGGCACATAAGTCAAAAATGCATCCGCCTTATCCCCGGTTGGAAAATCAACGCTGAGATCCTCGCGAATCTGTTCACTAGTGTCGACCTGTATCGTCCACTCACCAATTTTCACTTTGTATCGATCCGTCGTTGATATTGTCCCTAAAAATTCCTCAGTCCATAGTTCATTCATATTTGTATTAATCTTGTGCCCATTATTTAGACATTGGTTCTGAATAGTTCCTTCTGATTAGAGATGTATGTATTCAACAAAACTCCTCACGGAAGCAGTCCATTGTGACTGTCTACAAAAACACCCTAATCAACGAAGCACTGTGGCCAGATCTACGTGTTTAATTGTCCTTCCTTGCTATGAATTGATTGCTCCCAAAATCCTCGAACATACATCCCACCCAAACTATCAGCCTTATTTAACATCTTGTAACGATTCGCTCTATCCCTTGGAGAAATTCAGATCCCTACCAGTAGTTGAGAAGGACTTCTGAATAGAATAGCCGTATTTTTAACTATTTCTAGTCTAATTGGCATACACTTATAGTTGCGCATATTTGCAACCATTGCGCATATGAGATACCTATACTATTCGTAGATATTAGGAACGTTTGTTATGGGCGTAACCAACGATGAACGTATGACTCGATCACGCGGGATTATTACGTTCACTGAGCGTGAACGAATCGCAGGTGAAGATGAGGTGAAAGATTCGAAACGTTACCAGGCTATTTCTCGTGTCCGTCGGCGAATCAATGAAGAAGTGACTGATGAAGTGGAGATTCTCAAGGAACATCATCCAGAATTGCTCCAAGAGCTACGGGATGTCGTTTGCGAATGATTTCTGATCGGGGCTGAAATATGGATGAAGACGCCGACCGGAAACCAGAACCACAGTCAGATATTATTGAACGTAGGCAGTTGCGGTCTCGGTTGAACCGAGAATTCCGCGAGATGCAAGAAGAGTCTGACGATGGGTGGGGTGTCGCAAACGATCCATTGAACAACCCTGCTAATTACGTAGATGTACCGCTCTGGGAAGCCATTGATTCGAACGCCTACAAAATCAGGCAATTCGATTACTCCGAGAAGGATGACGTTCCGTACTCAACACACTTAGCACACGTTTATCGGTGATACGCGACTCCGCCCCTTCTATTGGGACCCAGGCAAAGCGGATGTGTTGAGGAATCTCACTGGTGAAGAGGCAGTACGTGTCTACCTCTATTTCGACCTCTCGCCGCTGCCGGGATATCGTATCGGAGATCGGCTCGACGACGAACGTGTGAGAAATGCGCTAGGGATCTCCTCGAACGTCAGTTGGTCGTCGATCAGGCGGATGCCTGGGCGGATGGATGACAGATACCGTTCGTTTTTGGCGAGTGAATCTGAGACACTTGTACGACAGTGGCAAGGGAGACCATACGAAGAGTAGGTTCGAGAGCCCACACCAGATACAGTTGCTCCTGATGGCGAGGGTGTCCCTCCCGAACAGAGAATCGCACGCGATCTCCGGTCAGAGACGTTCAAATGCATTCGTTTGAAGCGCGACGAAAGTATCAGCGTTACAAAGGATGCGGCTCTACGGGCGTTAGTGGCGGCTGGAAATGGCAATGCGTTTGTGAACAACGCCGCTGAGAACCTCATCTACAAAGATTGGTACGATGGCGATGACATCATGACGGGAGAGGGGCTGAACCACCATATTCGCAGATCAAGTCTGGAAGAGATCACCAGGATGTTCCAGCAGGCGAATGCGCCACTCTTCGAGATCGCTGCCGATCACGGCTACTTCCCAGGCAACGCCGAGGTTGCTATCGACATCACTGACTGGCCATTCTACGGTGATTCAGGTGCAGATGAGTATATCAGAGGGACGAAACCAGGGAGAAACTACGCGAGAGCGTGGAAATACATCACACTCTCGCTGGTCGGTACGAGTACACCGTTCATCCTTTTGTACTCCCAGTGAAAAAAACGGCAACATGCGCCTGCGTACGTGCGTAGACTGCTTCGGGTAGCAAGCCAGTACGTCAACATCAATCGAGTCGACATGGACTCTGGGACAGAATTCTACAACAGCGACACGATCTCCACAGTGAGTGAATTCGGTTTGGAGCTGGTAATGCAGGGTAGAAAGTCGGGTGAAGAAATTAAACGCTTCTTCAACGGCCTGAGTCGTATCGATCTCGATTCATCATATCGCCCGTATGGTGTCGGGACCCTGGACAGAGACGACTATTATGCCGTTGGGATAAAATCTGAAAAGAAATCTGCATTGCGGAAGTCCGAACCAGACGAACCGGCTGGCGACTACACGTACTTCTACACGAACCTCGATCCGGGCGAAGTATCACCAGAGGAGATTGGCACTTACTACCGACGACGGTGGGGTGTCGAGACAGACTTTCGTGTGATCAAAGAAGAATTCTTAGCGAAATTCGGGTCACGAGGGCCGAATGTGCGGTCATTCTACTTCAATTTCGCAGCTCACCTGTTCAATCTTTGGACGGTGGCTAACATCCGTCGGGCCGAAGAGATCAACGGTGATCTGAGCCAAGGGAACCTCATCAAAGCAGGGAGCTTCATGCAGGCGGTTGAAGATGACCCATATGATCTTGATATCTCGTCTGAACTACCAGAAACAGAGTATGTACTTGGCGAGTTGTTTTGAGCAGGTAGAATCGTTCAGATAAGTGCTTCAGTTTCAGGCCTCAAAGTGAATAAAGAAATCGTATTCGCAACTACTGTTAAATGCTTAAATTTTTGTTCCCCAGTCAGTGAGTGGCGGTAGTAGGCAAAGAACGGTGTCTATCACTTCTTGAGTAGAGGGAATGTCTGCTTGCGGCCTATTCCACAACCATAATATCAACATGGGTTGAAAATTTGTAATCTGATGGAAAGGATAGAGGAGCATGGCGAAGGACTGGATTTAGATGGACCAGCTCCAACGATACATTCGACAGCACGTATTCGTGGCTGCGATGTTGGAGAGTGGACTCTGTTCCAACGGGAGACTAAACTCGTAGAATCCACGATCAAAGACTACACCTACGTGATGGAGAGGTCAGAGGTGTTCTATGCGGGCCTCCGGAAATTCTGTTCGGTCGCCTCAAACGTCCGGATAAATGCGCTGGAACATCCAATAGACCGGGTTACATCCCATCCAATCATCTATAGAAATAATGATTTTGATCTCGGTGAAGACGATGGTGACGTATTTGACCGTCGAAAGGAGCAACCAGTCGATATCGGTCACGATGTTTGGATAGGTAGTGGTGCGATTATCATGCCAGATACGACTGTCGGAAACGGTGCCGTCGTCGGGGCAGGATCGGTAGTTATCGACGATGTCGATCCGTACACGGTCGTTGCGGGCGTTCCAGCAGAGCAAATCAGACGACGGTTTTCCCCGTCGGTGTCCGAGAAGATAGAAGAAGTCCAGTGGTGGAACTGGTCAAAAGAGGAGTTGAGAGAAAATATGGAACTATTACGGAATTCAGAGGCATTCGTCTCTGAGCTTTGAGAAGGGCGCGGTGTTAGTCCGTGGATTTCGCGAGGGGCCCTAATGAGTACAAGTCAGCCAGTCAAGCGTGGTTGGGAGTTCGCAGGCAGTATTTATTTGTTATATGTTAGTAATATGTCTGTTTTATTCGGTTGTATCCGCCTGCCGACAGGGGGTGGAAAGTACATTTTTGTGGCCAAAATTGAGTTCAAATAGATGGGGAAATCCCCGCACTACAGATCTTCAACGACACACATCAGACGAATTCTTGAACTTTATCATAAACACATCCATATATTAAATATTCTAAGTACCTCACAAAGCGTAACCAGCTAATTCGGTCTGAGTCTTCAGTTTCGTCCTGACGAGTCATCACGAATGGGTGAACTACGCTGATTGAAGAGGGAACTGTCGATGTCGGCGGCGATCAGCCGCCGACGCGGCGGTGTTGACTCAATGGAAACACTGCTACTCCATGAAAGTGTAAACCAATCATGGGGCGCAAGAGACCGACGAGTGGCTCGTGCCACCGAGCACGTAATGTTGACTGGTCCGTGTGCGAAAGAAGCCGATTCATGGGCGTTACAGCCCGGGTGCCGCGCGGCGCGGCACCCGAGAAAGCCCGGATAGGTGCATCTCTGCTTCACGCACTGGCGTCCCAGATGAAAAGATCATGTACCTCTGAATTGACGTCCACAAACGGTACGCACAGGTGGCAGTAATGGATGAGACCGGTGAGATCGTCGAAGAGGTTCGCGTCGGAAACGCGAACCTCTTCGACCTCGCTCAGCGGTACGCTGGCGCACAAGCTGCACTCGAAGCGACCAGCAATTACTACCACATCCACGATATGCTGTCTGAATATTTGGATGTGACTGTTGCACACCCGCAAGAGCTGACCCAGATCGCCGACACCGACGAAAAAACTGATCGCGTTGACGCCAAAGAACTCGGGCGGATGGTGCAGTTAAACTCAGTCCCAGAAAGCTATGTCCCAACCGACGAGATCAGGGAAGCCCGCGCACTCGTGCGCGGGCGACAGACGTTAGCTGAGGACCGATCCAAGTACGCCAACAAAATCCACTGTCTTCTCTCCGATCAGGGTGTCACAGAGGACGTAAAACCGTTAAATATGGAGCGAAGAGAGTTCCTGTAGTAATTAACGCAACTTCTGAATGAACCCACTGAGATGATTCTCAATCCACGACCCCGCGAAACTCAGCTGGTCAGTCAGTTTCGTGAAGATCTCATCGAGGAGGGCGCGGTATTCAGCCGCGCCCTCCACGATCAAGGGCGACGATTCCCATTTGAGACTTTTCCAGACCGGTTCGATTGGGTTGAGATGCGGTGAGCCAACTGGGAGAAAGATGAGGTTGATTCCAAGTTCGTGTGCGCGTTCTCGCGTGTACGCAGAGATGTGCGAAGAGAAGTTAACTAACACGAGCAGAATCCGCTGACCCGGATTCTGATCGCGTATCTCCTCGAAACACGCGCAAATCCGTTCTTTCTCTTGATTCGAGGGAAACTGAAGGACACTCTCACCGTTGAGCGCATAGAACCCGGCCGCTGGTGTGTCTATTTTCACCAGCGACCGAGTGATTGTCGGCTCAGTAACCGTATAGAGCCGCTGGGAATTATCCCATGGTTGCAGGTGAGAAATATCAAAAAAGCCGACGGTAGTCCCACCGTCCGTTCCTGCTCTCAGATCGGTTGCGAAGTACCGATAGTAGATCTTAAAGCTCAGTCTGTGACATCCTCTCTGTCGTTCACTATGGAGAGAATGTCATCGGACATTCGATTCAGGAATAATACTGAGTTCTAATGGTGGGTAACGGTACCAGACATCCTCATCGAAGCTTTGTTGTTCAAAC
>LKMJ01003851.1_pt1 | contig 14030 bp, 10 predicted proteins | sample 643391 | NCBI WGS metagenome assembly LKMJ01 (sample SAMN04112250, study PRJNA286221) | soda lake metagenome | biome: soda lake; feature: Kulunda Steppe; material: water; isolation source: sample PL-Br10 brine of Picturesque Lake | place: Russia: Kulunda steppe | collected 2010-07
CTCTCTCTCTCTCTCTCTCTCTCTCTCTCTCTCTCTCTCTCTCTCTCTCTCTGTGGCTCTTGATCTTGTTCCCTTATCCACAGCACACAAGACAACCTGGGTGACCTGTACCTAGCACAGCTGAGCAGGGCACGCCGTACAACAGCCTGCCTGCAGGACAGCTTGGCAGGCTGGGTACCTGCATGCCATACTTCAGTCTGCCTGTGATACAGCTCAGCAGGCTGGGCACGCCATAAAACAACCTGCCTGTAAGAAAGCTCAGCAGGCTGAGTTTGACCCGGGCCTTGCAGCCCATCTTGGGAGGGGGGCGGGGGCGCTACGTAGAAGCCGCTGAGCTCTGCCACTGGCACATCGATCTGCACGGCAAAAGTCGCACGAAAGCCGTGATTAGCCGTCCAGGCAAGCAATTGATTGCTGCTGAGGTCTGCCAAGGGAGCATTGGTCTGCACAGCCTGAGCTTGCATCAAAGGCCTTCACCAGCTGTCAAGGCGAGCGACTGTAAGCCACAGTATGCTTATACATAAGTGGCGATCAGTCATCAAGGCACGCAAGCAAGAGCTGAGATCGGCTGTCAAAGTAAGGAAGTGACTGCCGCAGTCAGCTGATCTGAAGGCATGCAAGCAAGAGTAGCAGTCAGCTGCCAAGGCATGCAAACAAACACCACTCAGCTCCGCCAAGGGAGCACTGATCTGCACAGCCGTGGCGCTGAACAGGCTAGCACATTTTTGTAGCACCAACGGAAGCTGTTTTTGGTACAGTTTTACGAAAAGGGAGTGATGTGCGCGAATATATCATATATATTATATATGTGTACGTGTGTGCATCCATGAGAGCCTTGAGACACCATGTGCGCGCAAGGCCAAGACGCCATACGAGTCATACGACCAAGAGCCATTCTTGCAGACATAGTTTGGCAGAGTGGGCTTGGGTGGGGAGCTGCCAGGCGCTCTGAGCACGGCAAGCCAAGGCATGCACATTACATTCTTTCCTCTTTATCACAGACAGAAGAGCGTGCAAGCCTCATCCTTCCATTTGACAGAGCCACCATGCTTTGCACCGCTGGCGCGCAGGGAGGACGTACAGCCTGCCGTGCTCAGCGCACGCAGAATACGCCACGCGCCATGCATACCCAGAGGCCAAGGGTACCCAAAGGCCATGAATACCCAAAAGCCATGCAAACCCAAAGGCCATGCATACCTGGAGGCCCACCATAAGATCCTCTAGAAGTTTCAATGGCCCACGCCCCACCATGAGTGAAGTTGTGGCCATGAGATTCCCAGAGGGGCGTCGCAGGCCAAAACAAAAGCCCTCTGCTGAATCCATGTGCCTTGCTTGATGCTGGCAGGGCCCAAACGCCCAGCAGCCCAGCAGTATGGCTGGTGGCCAACCTCAGCCTCATGACTGGAGGCCCACCACCTATCCATCTGCAGCCCAGAGGAAAAACTGTCCCAAAGAAACAACCCTGCACTCACAGGCCCACCACCTTCTCATCTCACAGCAGCCCAGAGGAAAATACAAATGTGCACCTGCAGGCCCACCGTGAGGGCCCCAGAGGAAAATACAAATGTGCACCTGCAGGCCCACCTTGAGGGCCCCAGAGGAAGATACAAATGTGCACCTGCAGGCCCACCGAGAGGGCCCCAGAGGAAAATACAAATGTGCACCTGCAGGCCCACCGTGAGGGCCCCAGAGGAAAATACAAATGTGCACTTGCAGGCCCACCGTGAGGTCCCCAGAGGAGCCGGAGGCAGAGAAGGCCAGCCGCTGCTGCTCCTGGCTCATCCCCACATCCACGTCCCCGCCGGGCCACTCCAGGTCCTCAAACACCTCCTTCAGCATGGACCCTGCACTCCAGGTCCTCAAACACCTCCTTCAGCATGGACCCTGCACTCCAGGTCCTCAAACACCTCCTTCAGCATGGACCCTGCACTTCGCCGTGCGGACGTGTGTGTGCGTGCGTGCGTGCGTGCGTGCGTGCGTGTGTGTGTGTGTGCGTGCGTGTGTGTGTGTGCGCGCGCGCGCGCCTGCGTGCTGGTCAATGTCCCTCAACCCAAACAACAGTTTGACATCGCGCACACACGTGCGCGCTTGGGCACGCACACACACAAGCACATCGGGCGCTGGACGTACAGCACGCCCTACACTTTTATGTGGCTGCAGGAGGCTTTAGGCTTCAGCCTGAGCCACTGGAGCAGAGGAGCTTCTAGAAAGAAAGCAGGAGCGTGGACACGTATGCTTCTCCCTAGTCTCGCATGCCGCCAGGGAAATCCCGAGGGCGCTCAGTACCAACAGTGGAGTCCCACATGCCAACAGAGGAGTCCTGAGGGCATTCAAGGAGTGCTGAGGGCGTTCAGGGAGTGCTGAGGGCGTCCTCCTTCCCGTCAAGAGCGCAGCCACCCTTGCGGCAGCACCAGCAGCGCTAGCACCGGCAGCAGCAGCACGAGCGCAGCCACTCTCGTGATGCAAGGGGCAGGAGAACACACAGGGCATCGCCCAGCCCGAGCACAGGTGCCAGGAGCGCTGTGAAGCGATTGGGGCGTGGTGACACGCTTAGCTCGCTGTTGGGATGTGATGCAAACGTGTTTTGACATGTATACATGCTCAGAGGCTCTAACAAGGAGAGGGCGCAGGGCTCAGGCGCTGCCTTACATCGCACAAGCAGCCACAACAAGGGCAAGGGCAAACCAGCAGCCATAACAGGGACAAGGACGCACCAGCAGCCACAACAGGGGCAAGGGCGAACCAGCAGCCACAACAGGGGCAAGGACGCAGCAGCAGCCATAACTAGGGCAGGGACGCATAGCTTGGTCCAGCATCAGACGCAGCACAGCTAGCTCGTCCCTGCCTCGACAGAGCTGCAGCGAGGACGCAGGACACGGACATGAAGGGCGAATGGTAGGATGGTGCGGCACAGCGCTGTCTTGCCTTGTATCAAGAAGTAGGAGTCTGGGCTGCGCCAGTAATCGGTGAGGTCCTGCCCAGCGGGCAGCTCCACGGCACACAGCCTTGAGTAGGTCACCATGGGCACGCCATAGCTCTGCCCCTCCATCCTGTCAAAAAGGGTGGGTGGGTGGGAATGGTGCAGGCAGGCGTGACCAGGTCAGTGCAGGCATCACTAGGGTTGCGCTGGCACTTCCGGGAGGTAGCTGCGCTCCTTAAGAGATGAGCTGCACAAGGGCACTGCGGGTGTCTTTGAAGGATATGCTGTTTCGGCGATGGGCAAGAGCTGGCTCTGCTGAGCAGCTGTTTGCTTTCAGCAGGTGCTGCGTGTCACAGCAGGAGCTCTGCTGAGCAGCTGTTCGCTTTCGGCAGGTGCTGCGTGTCACAGCAGGAGCTCTGCTGAGCAGCTGTTTGCTTTCAGCAGGTGCTGCGTGTCACAGCAGGAGCTCTGCTGTTTTCCCAAGCTAGGTGCATACTGCTGAACACGGTGTGGCTCCTCCAGCAGCAATCACCAGCTGCCCTGCAACAGCTGAAATGGAAGCAGGGGCCTGCAGCCATGGTCTGCATCTACAGGCTGCAGCTAAAGCCTGCAGAACTTGACCCAATTGCGGCTGCCGCACCCTGTATCCACTGCAACGCACGGGTAGCATCATCCACTGCTATGCACGGGCAGCACCCGCATGCATGCACGGACAGCTTGGCCATCCTTTGCTCAGGCAGCATCGACTGCTACGCACCATGCATGAGCTACTACTGCAAGGGCATAGCAGAAAAGGTAGGTGTGTGTGCTGCAGGCCCAAAAGCTTTGCAAAGCAGGCAAGCAAAGGTGCATCCACACTACAAACATGGCACATACTTATTAGAACACATCTGCGCAACTCTCTGCACACGCATCTTTGTTGCAAGCAATTCTCGACAGATTTACAGGAACGGACAAACAACCCGTGCCGAATGGCTCTGACAGGCCACAGTACAAGATAAATGCTTGTGTACACAGGCGTGCACAAAGGTGCAACAGAACAGGAGCATGCAGGTGCATACGCGCACACTAATGCAGCAGGCAGCATGCAAGCATGTCCGCGCCAGCAAGCATGCAAGCAAGCATGAAAGCACTTCCGGCAGCTCTCCTTGGACAGCAGGCACCTGAGCACATGAGCATCCTTGCAAGTAAGCATGCATGAGTAAGCAAGCATGTAAGCAAACGTGCAAGCATGTCTAGCCGATCTTGGCTGAGAGAGCAAACGGGCTCAAACAAAAGCCAACATGCACAATCTCACAAACCAACCCACACAAACACAATATAAACACCATTTTACACGTGTATAAACACGCATACACTCAGGCATGACCACACACACATATGAGCATCTCACGGACAGGGCATGTTTGAGCTTAGTTTGAGGCTGCATCTGAGCAGTTCGTGGTCTGCGCTGTGCCACTCAAGGGCTGCTTCAATTGCATGTGCATTTTTGGCAGTACCACCACGGACACATGAAGCTAGAATGATGCATGGCCAGGCATAGACGCACCCTGTCCCTTCACTCACTGGCAGACTACCTCGCCTTGGGGACCAGGGTATTTGAGGTCCAAGCTAGAGCTGGAGAGGGCTGAGGCATAGACCCCCAACGCATCCAGCAGCAGGTTCAGCTGAAGCCCAAAGACGCTGTGCATGTCTGGCGGGCATGCATACTCGCTGAAGAGCTGCGCGCGCGGTATCACACCAGGGGGGTCGAAGAGCTGTGAGGGCAGGGCTGAGCACCTTTATACACACTTTTTAAGGCTTGAGGCTGTGAGCACAAGTATCATCAGCAGCAGCAGCAACAGCAGCAGCCGCAGTAGCAGAAGAGTAATGCACGCACTCACCTCGGATTTCAGGAACACGGAGCACTGCAGGGTCTTGGAGTCGTCCTCCCAGCGGAATGTGATCCCATCCGAGGCGATAGATACAGAGCACACCTGCTGCTTGGTGCCAGTTTTCATGGCTTGCAGCACCTGGAACAGACCCCTGACGAAGAAGGTCTTGCACAGCAGCGTGCCAGCCGCCTGCTCCTCACTGTCAGCCATCAGAGCTTCACGCAATCATTCTAGTGCTCTGAATTTGAATGATCTAGGTTTGGCACATTCCAGGCACCATTACACCATTAAAATGATGATGTGGGGTGGCATGACAGCTGACAGCTGAGACTAGCTGAGACCCTTGGGACTACTTACGAAACGGACAACTTCTTCGTATAAAATATCAATTAGTATAAGCGTCATAAATGCAAGCCTGCGCGAAGTGCACCCAAAAAACTAGCGTGCTCTTGTCAAGAGGCCGGACGACCACCCTCAAGCCAACTAGGGTCTCTACACGGGCCATGGTCCCTCTAGATTACCCTGCTCCTACAATCATCGAGCCTGCGAGCTCATCCTGCTCAGCTGCATTGATTTACCTGCATGGCTTGGGCGGTGAGTTGGGCAAGTGCAGGCGCTAGCTTGCGTCCGCAAGCACTCGCCAAGCATTGTATTGGTTGAGGCTGTCATCACATTTCCAACAAGGAGAATCACGTAAATGAACGTATTATTGAGGTTCCTGCCGTACTCACATGCTGTGTGGAATGACAGGCTCCTGTTCCTGTTCCTCTTCCTGTTCCTGTCAGAGAAGACAGCCATCTTCACTTGTCCTAAGATGACAACACTCTGGTTTGCTTTTAAATGCAGACAGCGCAAATGGTTGGGTTGATCCTCAGAGCGGAAAGGCTTGGGCTGGCACAGGTACGATGTGGCAAACAAGGGGGGGGTGAGAGCAGTCTTTCCTTCCTCACCAGCACTCATCCTTCTGATTCTTTCTCGGTCATGAGCTCTGTCATGTGCTCCGTCTTTTTTTGCTCTCATAATGACCAACATATGCTTGCTCCTCTATCTGAGGAGGTCATTCGGGCCAAATCAACCCTAACCCTACCCCTTTTGTCCTTAAACCCCTTAGGCTAGGGTCGCGCATACTGGCTCTTCAATGACCTACTCAGTCCATGTTGGTACTAATCTGAGCTTCATACTTGACGCGCTATCTAATCCAAGCCCTATAACTTTCGAAAGAGCCTGGGCTACCATTTCGCCGGTGCCAAACATTTGTGCCGTGTCAAACCTTTAGCTTTTGATGGTCTGCCCATTGCACTGAGCATGTAGCGCCCAGCAAAGAAGTGTGTGGAGCATAAATTGACTGTGAGCAGAGCTGCAAGGCGCTTGTGACTGACCATGAGTTGGTGTGCATGTCCTCCCAGGACCGAAGCTGAGTGCCCAGTTACAACACGTCAGGCTTGTTTTTCCGACTGCCCCTCTCAGACATTGCACATTGAAGGCTCAGACTTTGACAGGCTGGTAGGAAACTGATTTGAGGGATGGGGCTCACTGACATGTACCTGCTTACTGTATGAAGCTCTTAGGCCTCCTTGGCTTTGTTTTATTTGAGACGCTGCAACTTCGGAAATGGAAGCATTGGGATCCATTGGGCGGGTAACGACGCTGCAACTGAGGAAGATGGCCTGTCTGGCAAACAGGACAAAGCATATGATACCAAGAAGTTGCAATTTACCTGGCCAAAATTAGTGCACATGCTGCTGTTTCATGTCCGTTCCAGGTATGACATCCATTCTGTGGAAGGTGCGAGGGTTGATCCAACTGATTCCATGGTTGCTCGCACCATGATCCTTTAATATGGCATTGGCTCAGCTTGCCCACAAGTAGGCAAGTATGCATAAATTATAGTATGCATAATGCATGGAGCCTTTTCGCGTGTGCCGTTGCAATTGCTCAAGTGGTGCACTTTGGTGGTTGCATATGTTGGCTGTGCAATCAGTTGTGATGCGGACCAGACGGTACTGCCTCCAAATTTTCCAGCTTGCGCTCCTGCACAACTCGACAAAACTTTCGTGAGAAAGTAACTCTTTACAGGAAAGGCTCAAGCTGCAAAGAAAGATGTATGGACCTGAGCGGGCCTGCAGGCAATGCTCCAGATTTCTGGCAGTACACTCAGTTCATTAAAATGCCGCAGCATGTCCAACCGGGCCAAAAATTTTTCACTTTATCTCTTTAGCTGAACGAAAAAAGGCAGAGCCATTGTACACACATGTGCTTGTGTACTTCTCTACCAAATCTGCGATTTGCACGCTAGATCGAACCAGGATTGGTATTTCAGGTTGAACTTTTTGAGCAATGCAGGTATCAACACAAGAGAGGACACAACAGGCCTCAGAGAAAGCCAAAGGTGTGTAAAAATTTTGGGTCAGGGATAAGCGTAATGTTAAGCTGGGAATGAAAGCCTGTCAGGAAAATGCCATGGTCATTATAGTGTATGCCTTTTTGACCTTGTGCATTTAGCTTCCCTCACCTTTTAGTGGTAAAAAGTTGACAGTGAGAGACATCAAGCTTCAAGCTCAGTGGAGATTTGCATAGCCTGGGATTCTTGCATGGGGTACTGCCATCATAGTAGGGCCAGCACTGGCTGCACGTTGGCTGCAGATACATAGAAGAGCTGGTGCAAGCACAAGTTGACAGCGGCATCCCCTCAGACAGGATCATGGTCGGAGGCTTCAGGTACATCTCAATCCGTTTGTTCTCGATCCAGCCATGGCTTCTTCCAGCTGCTCTTGGTATGCTTCATTGGCTCAGCAGGATTGAGGCCTGTTGTCTCTTTTGGTCAGTTCCTTAAAACATTTCGTTACATGCATGTCCATGTCTGACTTGGAATAACTTAATTGTAGTGCATACTGCGCTTGCATCACATCCTTCAGTTTTAAGTCACCATAACTTAAATGGTGTGTATGGATGATGTGTGTCTGGCAAAAAGAGTGGAACACACCCACGCGCCTGAGTTGGTACATGTGCGTGTTTGTGCGTGCTCTCCTGCAGCCAAGGCGGAGCCGTGTCCCTGCTCATGCTTAGATCGCGGATGAAGTTGGCAGGTGTGCTTGGCATGAGCACCTATTTGCCGCTTTGGCAAGAAGAAATTATAGTGTCCGAGGAGAACAAGAGAACACCAATTCTGATATGCCATGGAGAAGATGATCAAGGGGTGCGTGATGAAAAGATCGCTGTGCATTAAGTTCAGCCACTTTCCATTCCTCATGCCCTATCCATCTCCTCATGTCTAAGAGGCTACGCATGCGTGCTTGTGTCAGTACGCTCATTCAAATCAAGAGTGTTCATTAGCTTCAAGGAAGGCTGCTTGCTGTGCTCTTTGCTTTCAGGTGCTGTTTAAGTACGGGCAGCAGACAGCTGAGCAGCTGAAGACCCTTGGAACCAACATTGAGTTTAAGAGTTACAAAGGGATGGGCCACACAGTAAGTAAAGAACATATCGTGCTGATCCTAAAATGGACAGGGCGTGACTGCTGCAGCATCCTAAATCTTGCTCGGACCCTGATCTTAAATCTGGGCACACATGCTTTTATGCCGTTCAGGGAAGGCCACGAGAAAGTAATAAAAGAGCTCGGCAGTCTTACAAAACACCTCTGCTTGTTAAGCGCTCTTTTGTTGCAGCTGTGAACTGCATGTGACCTTGCTGCCTAAATTACTGCCAATAGGCACCTGTGCTTCCTTGAGAATTTAGATCAAGCAGCTACAGCTGGAAAATTGATTTTCATGCACCTCAGGTTTAAAACCTCTATGCAGCATGTATCACACACTGTTACAGGGGGGGGGAGGAATGCTGCTTTTATCATGTTCCAAATTTATGCCGGTAATGCATGGTAGCTCAACCTTCCGTTTACATCTTCCATGTGCAGACTTGTGATGCAGAGGTGAACGATATGAGGGAGTTCATCGCCAAGTGCCTGCCGCCTCAGTAGACAGATGCACCAAGTTCAGACAAACAGGATGCCCTCTGAGGAGAAGGCCCTCGTGGCAAAGAATCACAAGGATTACAAGGAAAAGGCCATCAGTCAATAAGTGCAACCTGCACATAGCCTGCTTATAGAAAGCAAGTAAGTTATGTGGTGTAACACATGAGGAGGGGACCCCCTTACGCCGAAGGCTTGTGTTGTAACTCTATAAGCTTGCCTTTTTCCCGATGGCTGCTACCAAAACTTACAACAGATGGACTTCGATCTTGTTCTGGACCATATGCTATTTGTATACTGCCAGCTGGAGAACAGGATGGCCACCAAAGTGATACCTAGGCTTTGCAACCTCGCGCTGGGATGTGCACCTCGTTGAAGTCAAATGCTGTGGAGACACACGACCAGAGGAACAACTAGCAGGAGCGACCGAACAGCACATTGGTTTGAAACATGCCATTACACAGCAACGCCACAAAGTGAGCCTATGTACAAGGGTTACAAGAAAAGGCCTTCAGTGTAACGGTCAGACAGACCTGGCCAAAAGGGTCTGACCAATTCCGGTAGTGAATGCCACTTTGGCACCTTCCTACTCCTTTGAAGGAGCGGGGGAACTTGCACCCCAACCCTTTTGGCCCCTCGCGGCCGGCATCGGTTAGCAATTGCAACCTCCTGTTGCAATGATCAAACTCTTACATTCAGTCAAGGTAAGGTAAGGTTTCAAGCCTGTATCCACCAAACGAGGGCAGCTTAGCCGGTGGCCTCCAATGAGGTTCGAACCCCGAACTCACAGGTTGCGAGGGTGAATGATCGACTTCCCATCTCAGGTGCCCCGCCGCCTGCTCGACTATCCGGAGCTGAGCTCGTACATTCAGTCAAGAAGTGCGACTGCTAGCCTACATACCATCCTGATTGGAGTGATGGGGACCTGTGAAGAAACTTGAACTTGACCTAAACACTAATTCAATTCAATCTGCAACAAAACTATACATGTAAGCAGAGGGTTGAAATTTTAAATTTCATAGACAGCACATAATTCTTTTCATGTCTTTTCAACCCTCCTGATCCCCACTCATGATCCTTTTCCTAATTTGATGGTGGGGGGTTGCCTAGTCCTTGCACCAGATGTAACCTAATGGATGTAAACCTCTTCCTTGATTCACGCAAGCAGGGGTAACCTTGCTGGCCCAGTCTTATCTTTTCTTGCCTTGGTCTAATCCACAGGAGTTGCCTGCCTTCCCTCACCTCCCCTCAAGTGCTCCCTCCACTGCTCATGCACGGCAGCAAATATTGCACCCACGCGCTCGCTCATGTGCCGCTTCACCTGAGGCTGTGTGTGCGCCACTCTGGCCATGAACTTATCTGGGTGCCAGCGGAGGGCAGCCTGCATGAGCACCCGAGCGTGTGGAAGCCTGGGACTAAGCAACAAACTCGTTTCACTTTAAAGCTACAGTAGAAGGGGTATGCTGGCAACCTTCACAGTACCACATGTTTGGTATTTACCACAGGTGTACGATAAGCAATGAGTCACAGCAAAGCTGGGGTTGAATGTCAGCCAGATGGCTAGGCTGAGATTTAGTACTGCCAAGCAGCAAAACTGCTCATGGAAACCGAGCTAACAGACATTGATGCGCTACTCGTTTAGGGCATCTTCAGGGCCACAATGACAGACTGGAATGGCAACATAAAGATCAAGGGACTCTGCAGGTGACGACATTTGGAGTTTACCTTTTTAAGGTTTGCAAATGGTGCAAGCATTGGACTGGATCATGTCATCATAAGTCGAGGGGGTTGTGTCAATAAGAATCAGGAGGGACAAACGAATTTTGGCACCCACCTTCTTGTATGCATAACGCATGGCAACCAATTGCCGCTGCTGAAACATGTGCGTGTTGAACTCATCTCTGTCACTACCCTCTAATCTATTTTTAGAGCTTCCGCTGCCTTTCGCGCTCAGACCTGCAGGAAGATGCAAAGGTGGTGGTATAACTGCGTCTGGTACTCAGGCCACTGAGGGCTGGAAGAACGAAAAAGTGTGCCTGGACCACAGAGTGAGGTTAAGCTGGCATAATAAAGCCACACGGGCTTATCTGGCCACGGCTCTCCAGGGCGTCAATCAATCGAGGCTGTACTTGACTCACAACATATCCTCTTCAAGTTTGTCATGTCTTCACTAACCTGAGCTGATGCAGCTGCCATTGCCTTGCTTGTGAGCCCTTCCGTTGCTCTTCAAGCTTCGGCACATGCAAGCCGTCAAACTGCGGCAGTCGTCGCCTCCAGCAGCCGTGTCCACAAGATGCAGCAGCGCATTGGCCATGAGCTCCAGCATTCCTTACAAGTATGCAAATCAGGCATAACACAAGCATTCACATGAGAGAGGAGCTTGAGCATCTGGAAAATTTTGGGGACTGACTGTATCCTTTGGCCTTCCGTTGTTGGTATGTACTGCTGGCGTAGAGAGAGGCAATAATGAAAAAGCACCAGACAGTCCTCCACCATCTAAGCAGCGGGCTGAAAGTAGCTCAGTGAGGGCTGGGCGGACTCAATAATGAATTTTTACCTGCCCTTCTTGTGCTGATGATATTTGATCTGCCTTATATAAGAGCGGTATGCCTCTTTGATGACGCACAGGAGGTAGCAGATACTGTTCTCACGCAGCCTTTGTTGGGCAGTTCACTATCAACTAGCTAGTATAGTGGGCTAGGGCTGATGGCTGGTGTTTGTGCCAGTAAGGCTCTCTTGGAATGAAACAAATGTGGAATCGCCTTGCAAGGTACCCGCCTTGCAAGGTACACACATTCTCTCTCCCTCATATATACACACATACACACACACACTCATGTGCACAAACTGGAGAAGGGGCACATTCCTTGCCCATTGTCATCTTGGTGCAGTGAACGCACTTGTTAGGGTTGGTGGCCATGGAATTGCAGAAGGATGCAGCTCGGTTGATCTGGTCTGCAAGTCTGCCCATTCTTTTTCATGCTCAACCCAGGCATGCAGACCCCTGATGTCATGACCATTCGTTGATCTTAGCTTCCTGTGCAGGACAACATCATCACAGGGGATGGTTTTCAGATCGCGTCCACACTTAGTGAAATCCAAAGCATGACAAGCTGTGCAATACTCCAAATTTCCTTTGATGCTTAATCTTGTTCCAACTTCTTGTGAATTTGCCCTGTATCCTGCTTTATGCACAAGGTGATCTTATGCATGATCAAGCAGTAGCCAGGCGTGCTTGAAGTGTTCTAACCAGGGGTAGGGACTACAACAGGACCGTCAGTTGGCTGCATACAAGTATTCTCAAGAATATTTCCACTTACCTGCAAGGCCATTGCTCCTGCGCCTGCCAAACTGTGGACATGGCTTTGAGCACCCCCTTCTGATGTGCGTCAGAAGCTTTCTGCCGCCTTTGTAATTCAAGTGTGTGCAGTGATCAATGCAGTTTGGTGAGTGGAGCCACATACACAAGCATAACACATTTATATTCCTAAGCAGATCCAAGCAGGAGTATAGAGGCCCCCTGACCCAAGCTTATTCCTAGTTGTTTGTTCGCTTACCTGACTGTATCCAGCATGGCTATCTGGGCGTGTCGTTGTGCTGCTACCTGTGTGAATGTCAATTGTTTGCAGTGATGCTTTATCTTGCTGCAGGCTTAGGCAAGCGATCATGCAGCTTCACTTGTCGAGGCACGCTCATGGTCGCTTGAAATTTGCAAGCACAGCTTCAGCTTATCCGTCCAAGGAAGAAGCAAAACACACACAAAACTGTTGCTTTACAATTTTGACTCACATCTCTCTCCATCTGCAGGCTCCGTATGCGCTCATGCACCTCATCCCGGGGGTCATCAAACCACATTCGGAACTATCTTTTGTTTTTCTTTTCAGCTAAGAAAATATCAAGCTGCTTGCTATGACAAGCTTCGTCTCCCACATGCCACTTTTAAGTCTTAAGTCGACGTACGTGCACGATTCGTTGTATCTTCGGGAGAAGAATATTCACTGCATTCTTAAAGACTTTTGAAGCTCTACTCTTCATTGTTATGCTTTTCTTTGGGCGGGGGGCAGGAACACACCTTCAATCCTCCAGGCTAAGGCATTTTAGCAGACCGCACAGAAGCCCCACTGTGCGTGCCATGGCCAGACTGGTGTACCCTACACCCTACACACGGGAGCCAAAAGAAAATGCAACGGGTGCAGTCATCTTCCTGCACGGCCTCGGTGGGTGTCCTATAACGCATCAAACCTTCCTTGGCTTTGCGCAAGTAAGCTGCATTGTGCATGGGGAGGGCCTGCACTTTCTTTAAGTGCACAGCCCGAAGGTGTGCTGTCAAGCCTTGCAAAGATTTTTGGAATGAGCATCACCATGTTAAAACCTGAGTCCCTTCTTCTCTTGTAGGAGACACTGCTGATGGATGGGCTGACATAGCGCCACAACTGCAGGCCGAGCTCAAGAACACGAGGTTCATTTTTCCCACTGCACCTAGGCGGCCCATTACCCTGAATTTCGGGATGAGCATGACCGGCTGGTGCGCACAAGATGATCCGTCGTTGTGCTCCGTATTTCAAGGGAGTATATTTATAAGAGAAAGTGCATTTATATCTGTCACGTCCATGCGTAAACTCAGCCTGCTGCATGGTGCACGACAAGCAAGAATGCATGCAACTTTCCATTGGCAACTTTCCATTGGCAACTTTCATTGAAATTGCAAATGTTCAGGTATGACATCAACTCCCTGGAGGCGATCAACATGCAAGAGGATGCAGAGGGGTTGAAAGAGAGCCAACGGTAGGCAGCATGTACACTGCCATGGACTTCACATCACTATCATGATGGTGTACAATGCATCCACCAATTCAGCTGTATGAGTTGCTCCATAGAGATAGACTGGTCTTTTTAAAATACATGCACACTTATAGCTCTAAATCTACAGTACTCCATAGCAGGTTACTGTTGGCGTTTTTCTAAGCACAAATTTGAATCAAGGGCCCAAAATCCAGACTTCTTATTTGTCTTGGTGGTGGATGGATGCTGGATGTTTGCGTGCTACACAATTCTCTCCCCTTTGTATACCCGCTGGGGTATCTGTAGCACGCATGTATGGTTTCTGAAAACGGCATACCGTTGTGCTCCTAGGGATCTTGTGATTAATGCAGGGAAGTACAAACCGGACGGGAACCGTTAACTTTAAAAAGCCCATCTGGAATACCGTTAAGATTTTGCCGGGGGACCTCCGGGCCCCCCGGTAAAAACGCAGGGGCGTCAGCCCCTGCGTTCC
>LKMJ01003852.1_pt1 | contig 14028 bp, 17 predicted proteins | sample 643391 | NCBI WGS metagenome assembly LKMJ01 (sample SAMN04112250, study PRJNA286221) | soda lake metagenome | biome: soda lake; feature: Kulunda Steppe; material: water; isolation source: sample PL-Br10 brine of Picturesque Lake | place: Russia: Kulunda steppe | collected 2010-07
GTCGTCTCCTTGCCGCCGCGGTAATTCGGGTTGTTCGCCCCTTCAAAGGAGACTGTCGTCTCACGGCAGCTATCCGAACAGTACCTCTTTTCGTGTTTACAATAAAATTCGGCTTCGCAGTGATCACAGACGCGGTTCGGGAGCTTTTCGTCATGTGCAGCGCTGTGGTGGACCCGTAAACCACGGCTAGATGCGAACGACCGACCACAGGACGGGCAATCGGGCATGGCTGGCTTTACTGACCGATGAGATTTGAACTCTTGGAATTAATAAAAACTAAAGAATATTATTAAAGTCCGGGTGCGGAAATCGAATCCGCCTCACAGCCACCACAAGGCTGTAGGATACCACTACCCCAACCCGGACACGCAGTCGAAACTAAGCCGAGTTGCACGTATATACGTTACGGCTTCCGGTATCCCGTGCAACACCGCCGCACACGCTGTCCGTGGGTTTTTGAGCGTCGACCGTCTACGCTCTTCCGTGGCGATAACGGACAAGATCTACGTCAAAAACCACCGACAGCTCGCCTCACAGCTGGACACGAGCTTTCCGAAGAGCGCCTTCTCGGGGGCGACGCTCGATATCCTCTTTTCCGGCGACGGGATCGCGAAGCTCGACGACGCCTCCCGCGACCGTGTCCTCGAGTTCGCCGAGGACTTCCTCGACTGCGACTGTCAGGGTCATCCCCACTGTGGCTGTCCCGAACGGAAGTTCGTCGCCTACCTCCTCGAGCTCCGCGCACAGGGGCTCGGTCCCGAGGGGATCGTCGACGTGATGGGCGACGAGTACATGCTGTACGCCTATCCGGGCGACGTGCTCTCGTTTCTGGACAACAGCGTTCGGACGCTCGAGGCGGCGGAGCGACTCGCGGACGTGGACGGACAGAAGAAGGCGGGCGACGAGATCGGGCGGCGACGGCGGGAACTGTCGCGGTGATCGGGTCGGGACGACGACCGGTCAACCGAGCCGGTCGAACGAAGGCGATCAGCCGAGTCGGAACGGCTCCTCTTCGCCTTCCTCGCCGTCGAGGTCCTCGAGCTGGATGACGTCCTCGGCCTCCTGTTCTTCGACCTTCTGGCTGAGTCTCGTCACGTACTGTTTGTACTCGTCGAGCTGTTCGCGGAGGTGTTCGGCCTCCAGCTCCAGCCGCTCGTGTTCGCGAACGAAGCTCTTCGGGACCTCGACCTTCGGCGGGAAGCTCTCGGCGGCCGAGGCGGTCTCGGAGGCGCTCCCGCCTTTGAGTTCGTGTTCGGGGACGACCCGGACCTGCCCGTCGTGAGCAACGAGGGTGTCCACGTAATCGCGGAACACGGCCGAAAGGGAGATGTCGCGCTCCTCGGCGATCTCCCGAAGGGTCTCGAAGGCCTCCTCGTTGACCCGAAAGGAGATCGTCTTGTTCTTGTTGCCCATATCGGCTCTAGTTGATCGGTCCCGACATATAAGCGTTTGTCAGACACGCGCATGCCACGTCGGTGGTGATCGTCGAACCGGCCGGCCGAACCGACCCGCGACCGCAACGGTCGCCCGTTTCGATGCGCCAACGAAAAGGCCTATGCGGACGAACGGCAACCGTCCGACAATGAGTGCCGATCCCGATCTCGCCTTCGACGAACAGGAGCTGTTGCCGGCGATCGCACAGGACGCCGACTCGGGCGAGGTGCTGATGTTGGCCTACGTCACCGAGAACGCGCTCGAAAGGAGCCGGGAGACGGGCGAGGCGCATTACTACTCCCGCAGCCGCGAGGAGCTCTGGCACAAGGGTGGTTCGAGCGGCCACGTCCAGCGGATACGGGAGATCCGCGTCGACTGCGACGGCGACGCGATCCTGTACCTCGTCGAACAGGAGGGCGGGGCGTGTCACACGGGCTATGACTCCTGTTTCTATCGGACGCTCGACGGCGAAACCGTCGGCGAGAAGGTCTTCGATCCGGAGTCGGTCTACGAGTGACGAACGGCATTTGATACCAGCTATGGCATCGAACACTGAATCGGATGTGGCCGGGGAACTGCGACGGGCGGACGAGCGGGTCCGACAGCTTCGTTCGGAACTCGATGGGAGCGACGTCCCGACTGGGCGGGTCGAGGAACTCGTCGACGCCTATCGATCCGTCGAGGCCGTCCTCGAGCGCTGGGAGGAGCGGGCGACCGACTGGGACGATTTCCAGGGCTACGTCGAGTTCCGGAACGACCTCTCGGAGATGCTCGAATCGCTCCCCGAAGACCTGCCGAAACGGGACGCCTTCGCCGAGGCGGACGGTCACGTCAAGACGGGCGGTGTCTCGAGTTCGCTCGACGCGTCGGATTTCGAGGCGGCCCGAGCGGCGCTTTCCCCCGTCCGATCGCCCGCCGAAACGTACGAGGCCCTCCAGTCGGCGCGCAAAGATCGCCGGGATGCCCTCCGGCGGGCGCGGCGGCGGGCCAGTGATCTCCGCGATCGGATCGACTCGCTCGAACGGCTTCTCGAACTGGGTGACGCCGATCTCGAGGCCCCGATCGAACGGCTTCGGGATCCGATCGCGGCGTACAACGACTCCGTCGGGGAGGCCTTCGAGCGCTTCCGCCGGGAGAGTTCGGCCCGCGAGTTCCTCTCGTTCATCGAGCGAGCCGCCCGGACGCCGTTCGTCGAGTACGACCCGCCCCGTTCCGAACTGATCGAGTACGTCGAGCGCGAGCCGGCCGGCGAGCACTCGATCGACGAACTCCTCGAGTTCGCCGAGTACTCCGGCTCGAAGCTCGCCCACTACGTCGACGACGCGGGGCTGCTGAAACGCCGCGTCGCGACGAACCGGACGTATCTCGAGCGACTCTCGGCCGACCCGCTCCGGATCGGGTGGCCTCCGGAGCCCGCCGAAACGCTGTGGTACCGGACGGACGAACTCGTCTCGCTCGTCGGTCGAATCGCCGGCGAGCCCACGATCGAAACGCTGCGCGATGTCAGACTGTTGACCAGGGAGTCGGCGTACGAACGGATCCGACAGGCGGCGGCGGCCGACAGCGAGCTCTCGGCCGAGGAACGACGCCGACTCGAGAGCGGTGCGGTCGAAACGGAGCTCTCGGACGTTCGTGCCGAACTCGACCGACTCGAGGACGCGATCGAGGAGTACAGTCCCTGAACGGCCCGAAAATCCGCCTACGCACCGTCTGTCGACGCTCTATCCACCTACGTTTCGTCCGATTCGTTCCGGATCGCCTCATAAAAAGGCTCGAGCAGCGCTTCGGCTCGCTCTTCACTTCGGGCCTCCGCGTACAGCCGGAGCAGCGGTTCCGTCCCGCTCGGCCGGGCGAGGACCCACGCGTCGCCGTAATCGAGCCGGTAGCCGTCCAGCGTCGTCAGCTCCGCGTCGGCGTTTTCGGCGTACGATTCGGCGGCCTCGATCATCGCTGCCCGTTCGGCGGCACCGTCGTATCCGACGTTCCGTCTGAGTATCGTATACCCGCCGTACTCGTCGGCGATCTCACTCGCCGACCGGTCTGCGAGTAGCGCGAGGAACTGTGCGGCCGCGTACGCGCCGTCGCGAGCGATTCGGAACTCCGGGAACAGAACCCCGCCGTTACCTTCGCCGGCGATCGGAACACGGGCACCTTCCTCGAGGAGTTCGCGGATGCGCGTAATGATGAACGTGCTCCCGATCGGCGTCAACTCGAGTTCGGCCCCGGCGTCGTCGACGGCGTCGACGAGCCGCTGGGAGACGTTGACCGCCGAGACGGCGACGTCGCCCGCCCCGAGTTCGGCCGCGGCGAGGGCGGCGAACGACGCGTCACCCTCGATGTGACGCCCGCGTTCGTCGACGAAAATCGCCCGATCGCCGTCGCCGTCGTGCGCGACCCCGAGATCGGCGCCGCTCGCGCGGACGAGTCCCCGCAGATTGCCGAGGTTTTCGGCGACCGGCTCGGGATCTCTGCCGGGAAAATGGCCGTCCGGCTGTGCGTTGAGCGTCACGACGCGACAGCCGAGCTCGCGGAAAAAGCGGGGGCTCGTGAGTGCGCCGGCGCCGTGGCCCGGATCGAGTGCGACGATGAGATCGGCCGCCGCGACCGATCCTCTGAGGTCCGTGCCGTCGAGATACTCGAGTAACTCGTCGACGTACGTATCGCGGACTCCATCGATCGAACGGCTCGTTCCGACGCCTGCGTATTCGACGGTGTCTAACTCCCCGGCTGTGAGCCGCGTTTCGATCCGTTCGAGCGTCCGTTTCGGGAGTTCGACCCCGTCTTCGCCGATCAGCTTTACGCCGTTGTACGCGGGCGGGTTGTGACTCGCCGTGATCATCACGACTGGCATCCCATGTCGGTCCGCGTACGCCTGTGCGCCCGGCGTCGGGACGATACCGAGCCGGTGGACCGAACAGCCGACCGCGGCGAGTTCGCTCGCGGCGGCGTCGACGAACATCTCACCGGTTATCCGTGTATCTCGGGCGATCCCGACCGTTTCAGCGCCGAGTACCGTCCCGGCGGCCGCCGCGACGTCCCCGACGAACGACGGCGTGATCCGGTCGCCGACGATCCCGCGAACGCCGCTCGACCCGAATATATCCATACTGCCTCCTCGACGCCCGGCGGCAAATGGGTTACTGACGAGCGCCGGCGAACGGCCGTCGCCATCGAACGGAAACTGAACGAGGTATGGAACCTCGATCGTGGAGGGGGAGAAAGCGCCAGCGGATCGCGTTCGATCCGACGGTCTGGGTTCGCTTTAGGTTATACGCCGCACGGACGTTCGAACGTCGAACGCTGTTCGGAGGCTCGGATCTGTCTCGAAGGACGAAACTTTGAGGTGTCCTGCGTTCTCATGGGAACAAAATGGTTCGTTCGGGCGGAAACGGGGACAGCGATATCGGGGCGGTTGCCGACCTCCTCCACAAGCGAACGCCGCTTCTCGAATCGCTCGCGGATACGTCGAAGGACCAACGGGACCTCCGCGACGAACTCGGCGTTTCCCGATCGACCGTTTATAAATCGCTGCAGGAGCTGGTCGACGCCGACATCGTTACCGATCGGAACGGCCGATACGAGCTTACGGGGTTCGGCCGGTTCGCCTGGCAGCGTCACGACGAGTATCTGGCCCGCCTCAGTCGGCTCAACGAGGGACGGCAGCTGCTCGAAACGCTTCCGGACGACCGGCAGTTCCCGCCTTCGCTTTTCGAACGCGGCCGGATCATCGTTCCCGGACGCCATGCTCCGGAGCGGCCGCTCGACCGGCTTTCGGCGGCCGGCGACCGATCGACCCGTATCCGGGTCGTCTCACCGTCCGGGATGCCGCGGTTTCTGGCGGAGATCCACGCCGATGTCGAGGCGGACGAACAATCGGCGACGATCGTCGTCGAAGCCGACACGCTCTCGAGACTCCGCTCGGAGTACGACCGCTTCGAGGCGGCGACTGCGGCCGACGGGCTCGAACTGCACCGGTTCGACGACGAGCTCCCGTTCGCCGTCGTCCTGTTCGATGACGACGAGATCGGGCTGTTCGCGTACGACGGCGGCGTGTTGATCGGCGCGGTTTTTACCGGTGACGACGACGCGCTCACCTGGGGCGAACGGATCTTCGGGCGGTTCCTCGAGCGCTCGACCGAAATATAAACCACGCCGCGCTCCTTTGTACAGAGAGACGCATGAGCGACGAGGATATCAGCCTCTCGGAAAAGCGGGTTTACGCGGATTCGACGGACGCGACGACGGCGTTCGTCGGCACGACGAGCGGCGTGGTTCGCGTCTCCGTCTCCGACGATATCGTCGGCGAGTTCTCCCTCGAACGGACGGGTACCGTGACCGACATCGCATCCAACGACGGCCGCCTCGCTATCGGCACCCCGGAGGACGTGCACGTTCGGGCCGACGGTAGCTTCCATGAGACCGGCTTCGGTCCGGCGAGCGCCGTCGGGTACGACGGGGGCGGCGCGCTCGTCGCTTCGGGAGGGGGCCGGCTCGGTCGCTACGTGGACGAATGGGAACCGCTCGGTACGATCGATGACGTCCGGGCGATCGACGGCGGTATGGTCGCCGCCGGCTCCGGCGTTCACAGACTCGACGGAACGCACGTCGGTCTCGAGGACGTCCGCGACGTTTCGACGGCCGGAACGCCGCTGGCCGCGACGAGATCTGGGCTGTATTACCTCGCGAACGGCTGGATGTGCGCTCTCGAAGGGGATTTCGCCGTCGTCTCGAGCGACGGCGAACGGAGCTTCGCCGCGACTACCGACACCCTGTACCGGACGGACGCTTCCGAAACCGGATGGGAAGCAACTGAGCTCCCCGTCGACGGGCCGGTCGCGGCCCTCGTCTGTACCGAAAACGTCTATGCTGTCACCGAAAACGGGACGTTTCTGGCGAACGCCGGCGACGGCTGGCGCCACCGGTCGCTCGGCGTGCCGGGCGTCACCGGATTGGCCGTCATCTGATCTGCTCTGGTACCAACTGTTTATATACAGTAACGCGGCCAGACGGCCCATGCCCTGACCGATCGCCGACGGCCCATGGGTGAACGTGTGGTGGAGGGGCCGTCGGGCGGCGGACACCACCTGCTCGATTTCAGCCCGTGAGCTCTCGGTCCTGGTTTCGAGGGTATCGCTGCTCCGCGACGGCGAACGCGAGCGTGCTGGCGAGCCCGAGGAACGTTCCGGCCGTCAGCGTCACCGCGAGATACGACAGTCCGGCGAACGGCAGGGCGACGAAGAACGCGCTCAGCCCGTGTAACACCACCGCGATGGCGGTGACGTAGAACGGCGCGTTGAGATACCGCCACCGGAACCCGCCGGCGAGATACTCGTCGGTGATCCGGCCGAGCGCAGCGACGACGCCGGCCGCAGCGACCCACTGAACGGCGCCGTAGACGAAGGCGGCGCCCGCCTGAACCGGCTCGGGATCGGTCCCGGCCAGTACATCGATCGCCTCGAGTCCGCCGACGCCGCCGACAACGATCAGCGCCGCCGCGACGACGTACGTGATGAGCTGGACCCGCCCCGAAAAGAGGCCGACACGGATCCGTTCCAGCGTTTCGTCGATCGTCTCTTCGAGTCCAAGCCCGCGGAAGAGGACGTACAGTCCGAGCAGTGCCGAAATGACACCCAGCGTCGAGCCGGGGAGCCCGACCATCTCGGCGGCGATCGAAATCGGGTAAATGAGAAGGAGGATACCCAGCGGGATCAGGATGGTTCCTCGAGTTTCGGGGTCCGCCAGAACCTGCTTGAACGTGTAGTACATCGATTCGAGGTCCTGCGCTTGCCGGACGACGACCCGCCGGACGCCGTCGATCGGGACCCTCGACCGTATCACCGGCAGCACGCTTTCGTCCTGTGCGCCGTCGGTGACGACGATCGCCCGAACGTCCTCGCCGGTCGACAGCGACGCGAGAACGGTGTCGACCTCCTTGCCGACCTTCCGGTTCGCCGAGACGTCGGCCTTCGCGGTTCCGGTGACGACCGCCACTTCGACGGACTCGTCGTCGATGCTGTCGTAGAGATGAACGCCCTGAAAACAGACGTTCACGTCAGAGTCTTCGGGGTCGGCGGTCGCCAGCGCGACGGCGGCCGATTCGACGTTATCGCGACCGACGACGGGCGTATCGAACCCCGTCTTCCGGCCGAGATCGTCGTCCAGATCGACACAGAGGATGAGCAGCATCGCTCGTTGCTCTCTTTCGCGCGGTTAGTTAAGTGGTTTCTCCCCGTCGAGGGGAAATCGGGGCGACGCTCACCGCCTCAGATACCGCTCGAAGACACGCCGTTCCCGCAGCATCATGTACAGGTAGAGTGCTGGAAAGAGTACGAAAACGATCGAAAGCACCGCAACGAATACGGTCGGACCGGTCACCGACATACTTCGACGTCGGTCGAGACGGGCTTAACCGCTTGGAACTGGCTACCGACCGCCGACCCCGCCGCCGAACGACGAGAGATCGCTCTGAACACCGGCGGCAAGCGTCGATTTGCGCCTGAGGCCGGCCATCGACACCGGTAACTGCGGCACGAGCTCCCGGATCGCGCCGTGGAACGTCTCGGCGACGGCCGGCTCGTTTTCGAACGCGTCCCGGATCGACTCGCGGATCTGCCAGACACCGACGGGCGCCCAGTACTCGTTGGTCGCGTGTCGGATGACGAACACCGTCGCCTGCCTGTCACGGTCGGCCAACTCCTCGAGTACGCCGAGGCGGGCCGCGTAGTACGCCCCCGAGGTTTCCTCGACGTAACTCGTCCGTCCCTCGTAGCCTTCGCTGTCGGCGGCCATGTACAGACGACCGTTCGGATCGGGGTTCCAGATGCCCCCCGGGGCTTTCAGCTCCAGCAGTTCGAACTCCCAGTCGCCGGGCGTCGCGATCACCCAGTAATCGTTTCCCATGTAGCTGTTGTGCCACACGAGCGTTCGATCGATCGACGGGGCGTTCCGGATGGTACCGCGGAGATACCGCCCGACCGTGTCGTCGACGGCCGTGATCGACCACCGGGTCGGAACGAGCCGTCTGTGCTCGCTTTGGCCGAGCGCGCCGACCGACAGCACGTTGTTGATCTCGTAGACGTCGAACCCCCGACGGTAGAGATACGTGATCGCCCCATCGGCACGCCAGTCGTCGTCCGAGAGCGTCTTCTCGATCGCCCGCGGAACGGAGGGGTTCTCCGTCACGCGGGCGGTGTCGGCGTTCGCACGGGGTCCTCTCGGCGCGGCGATGTCTTCGAGCGAGCCGTCGAGATCGAACCCCGGCGAGCTCTCGAGCCCGAGTTCGATGTCGACCGGCCGGTCCGCGATCGCGACCTCCCGCTGGGTCCCGACGAAGCCGTCCCAGACGTCGTGAACGTCGACGCTCGATCGGCGCGTCGAGTTCAAAAGCCCCGTCCGTCGCTGGAAAACGTCGTCGATACTGTAGCCTTCCCGGTACCACTCGCCGGTCGTCACATAGTCGGCCGCTTCGTCCTCGTTGCCGACGGGAGCGAGCAGTCCGGTCGAGACACTGGGGTAGCTAGACCGTCCGACGAACACCGACGGCGCCGTCGATCCGACCATCGTGTCCCCGGACAGTGTCTCGTCGAACCGTGTTCGCGCGTCGTCGAGATACTCGGTAACGGCGTACGATTTCTCCTCGGCGAGCTTGCGGAGTTCGACCGACTCGTCGCGGTCGAGCCCGTCGACGTACTCGTCGAGGCGCATACCCGAGGTTGTATCTCGGTTCCTAATAGTCGTTCGGGGCGCAGCCGGATCGCAAAGCTAACGCCGACAGCCCGACAGCCGCACGTATGCCGGTTATCGACTGCGACCCCGAGACCGCCCGCGAGCGGCTGGAGACCGAAGGGGTCGACGTCCGCCCGGGGAACACCGAACACGAACTGTGGCGGGCCGAACGTGAGGGCGCGACCGCCGTCGCCTACGAGGACAGCGTCGTCGTCCAGGGAAGTGACCCGGCTCGGCTCGTCGGGCTGCTGCAGGGCGGCGGCGGCCGGGCACACGTCTACTTCGACGGCGCTTCGCGCGGAAATCCCGGTCCGGGTGCGGTCGGGTGGGTTATCGTTACCGCCGACGGAATCGCCGCCGAAGGCTCCGACCGGATCGGGCGTGTGACGAACAACCAGGCCGAGTACGAGGCCCTCATCGCTGCGCTCGAGGCAGCGCTCGACTACGGGTTCGAGGAGCTACGGATCAAGGGCGACTCCCAGCTCGTCGTCAAGCAGGTCCGCGGCGAGTGGGACACGAACGATCCGACGCTCCGGGAAAGCCGTGTCCGCGTCCGTGAGCTGCTGCGGGACGTCGGGGAGTGGTCGATCGATCACGTTCCGAGGGAAATAAATCACCGTGCGGACGAACTCGCAAACGAGGCACTCGATGGCTGACGAGGACGACCCGCTGCCGACGGACGTGATCGACCGGTCGGTGACGCTCACCCGGCAGGCGCGCGCCGCGGTCGACGGGAACGAACGGGACGCGTATCTCGAGGCGAGAGCGGAGATTCTGGAGGAACACGGCTACGAGGCACGCGTCAGGGAGGGGGATACGGGATCGACGCTGATCCTGTATCCGACCGAGTGGATCGAGAACGGAACGGCACAGCTCGGAGCGATCGCCGACACCGATCGGGCGGTCGAACGATCGCTGTCCGGTCCCGGATCCGGCGAGGACTGGGCCGAGATCGACGAACACAACCGGGCGATCGCGTCGGCGGTTCGAGAGCGACACGGCGACGTTCACGGCGAGACGGCAACCGCCTTCGCGGCCTTCATGAGCAATCACTACGCGAAGCCGATCGAATCGGCCACGGGGCCCGAACGCGAGGAGTTCCGGACGGAGTACTTCCGACGGAACGCCTGGCCGACGGACGAACAGCGCGAACTGCTCGACCGTTCGATGACGTTGATTTTCGAGACGGCCGAATCGATCAGAACGTAGTGGTTCCGCGTCGGAACGTCGGTTCTCGGCGTGTGTCGAAAGCCCTTTGCGCCCGTCAGTCCCACGACCGTACATGGCTGGAACAAACCTCTGGGAGGACCTCGAGACCGGTCCGAACGCACCCGAAGAGATCTACGCCGTCGTCGAGTGTCTGAAGGGTGAACGCAACAAATACGAGTACGACAAGGACATCCCCGGCGTCGTCCTCGATCGAGTCCTCCACTCGAACGTCCATTATCCGTCGGACTACGGTTTCATCCCGCAGTCGTACTACGACGACGAGGACCCCTTCGACGTGCTCGTGTTGGTCGAAGATCAGACGTTCCCCGGCTGTGTGATCGAAGCGCGTCCGATCGCGCTGATGAAGATGGACGACGACGGTGAGCAGGACGACAAGGTCATCGCCGTCCCGACCGAGGACCCCCGATACGACCACCTCGAGGACCTCGGGGACATCCCACAGCAGACTCTCGACGAGATCGACGAGTTCTTCGAGACGTACAAGAACCTGGAGGAAGGCAAGGAGGTCGAGACGCTGGGCTGGGAGGACAGGCAGGCGGCGATGGACGCGATCGAACACGCTCAGGATCTCTACGAGGAGCAGTTCGGCTGAAGCTCTACGGGGAGCAGATCGGCTGAAACTCTACGAACAGCATATCGTCTGGGATTGATATTCGTCAGGGTAATGCCTTCAAAAGGCAGATAACGGCACGGTTTCGTGAACGTATTCGCCCCGAGCATACTCGTATGCGTTTACATTCATTATGATTATGGATTGATATTTAACTCCGTGTCACATAGTCGGATACATGAGCACGGACCCGGAGACGAACGCCGATGGCTCGGAACCGTTCGGAATCGACCACCCGACGGTGGTTCCGGAGAACTCCCGTCAGCGGACCGAGGACGATCCGAACGGCGACTCGTAGCCGGTCCTGCCGGCACGGATTGCCCCGTTCGGTGACTGCCGTCCAGTTTTCAGAGCGAAACGAAACTTCTTGTATCCGCCTCTCCCAGACGGGCGTATGGGATTGTTCGATCGGCTCCGCGGCGGCGACGGGCCCCGGGTCGCTTTCTTCGGTATCGACGGCGTGCCGTACTCGTTGATCGCGGACAACGAGGAAACGTTCGAGAACCTCCACGACATGGCGTCGGGCGGTTCGATCGACTCCATCGTGCCGCCGGAGTCGAGCGCCTGCTGGCCGGCACTCACGACCGGCGTTAACCCGGGTGGAACCGGTGTCTACGGCTTTCAGGACCGTGAGGTCGGCAGCTACGACACATACGTTCCGATGGGACAGGACGTACAGGCGACCCGACTGTGGTCCCGCGTCGACGACGCCGGGGGCGAGGCGACGGTGATGAACGTCCCGGTTACGTTTCCGCCGGACAGGGACATCCAGCGGATGGTCAGTGGCTTTCTCTCACCGGGTATCGAGAAAGCCGCCTACCCGGACGAACTCGCCGCGACGCTCGAAAACCTCGATTACCGGATCGACGTCAACGCCAAACTCGGCCACAAGGAGGACAAAGAGGAGTTCATCGAGGACGCCCACCGGACGCTCGACGCCCGGTTCGAGGCGTTCAAACACTACATCGAGGCCGATGACTGGAGTCTCTTTTTCGGCGTGTTCATGACGACCGACCGGGTGAACCACTTCCTGTTCAAGGATTACGTCGAGGACGGCGAGTACCGCGAGGAGTTCATCGAGTTCTACGAGAAACTCGACGGCTATCTCGGCGAACTTCGCTCGCTTCTGGGCGACAAGACGACGATGGTGGTCGCCTCCGACCACGGGTTCATGCCGCTGGATTACGAGGTCAAATGCAACGTCTGGCTCGAGGAAAACGGCTGGCTCTCCTTCGAGGACGACGATCACGATAGCCTCGGCGACATCACGGACGATACCCGGGCGTACTCGCTGATCCCCGGGCGCTTCTATCTGAACCTCGAGGGGAGAGAGCCCCGCGGCTCCGTCCCTGAGGACGAGTACGAAGCGGTACGTGGCGAACTCAAAGCCGAACTCGAAGCGCTCGAAGGACCGGAAGGACGTTCGGTCGCGGACCGCGTCGTCACGAGGGAGGACGCCTTCCGGGGTCCCCACGACGACATCGCGCCGGACCTCGTCGTCATTCCCAAGCAAGGGTTCGACCTCAAGGCCGGCTTCCGCGGCGGCGATCGGGTGTTCGATACCGGACCGCGGAACGGCATGCACAGCTTCAACGACGCCTGTCTGTTCGTCGACGACGACGACGCGACGGTCGAAGACGCGGATCTCTACGATATCGCGCCGACGCTTCTCGAGTTACTCGACGTCGAGACGAACCGTAGCGATTTCGACGGCGCGTCGCTGGTGTAGCCGACGATTTATAACCGATACCGAACCATCCCGTCGCGTGCAACCGAACGATCCCGAACACGATTCCGTCGAGCGACGTCTTGACGCCGTCGAACGGGCACTGACGCAGGACGAGTCACTCGATCGTTCCGACCGACTGGCTGAACTCGAGACGAGAGTCGCTGAACTCGAGGCCGCGGTCCGGGCGCTCCGGGGCTACGTCGGCTCCGTTCGCTCCGTCAACGAGGATATCGAGCGACGCGCGGATCGGGCGCTCCGGAAAGCCGAGGCGGTCGAGCGAAACGTCGATCCCGAACGGATCAACGGGGAAGAGAATTGCGTGGGTGACGCGCCCGAAGCGGACGACGACGCGACCGGCGGGAACGGCGATGGGACTGATCCGTCGCCGCTCGGCCGACTCATAGACCGGCTGTGATCCGGGTCGTTCTCGCCGTCGCGCTGACGACCGCGCTTTTCGGAATCGCTCTCCCGAGCGTCGAGCGAGCCGACCGGGAACGAAGCGCCGCCCTCGCGATCGACGATCTCGAATCGGTCGACGAGACCGCCGAACGGCTCGCAGCGGAAAACGACCCGATCGCTCCCGGCGACGGTCCTGCCGGGACCACGGTCACTCTCGAAGCTCCCGATTCGACGTTCGCCGAACGCGGACGGATCAGGATTCGGGACGGGGAACTCCGCTGGGAGCCTCCGACCGGGCCGAACCACACCGTCGAACCGTCCGTTCCGTTCCACGTCGAGGCGCCGATCGTCGTAACCGACCGAACGGCGGTCAGGCTGTCGCTCGTTTCGATCGACGGCCAGCCAGCCGTTCTGGCCCGCCTTCCGGTCGACCGTTCCGACGGAACGAGGGTTTAAATACGAACCCGCAGCCAGACCCCCCGTGCTTGCCCGACTGCTGTCGTCAGACGCCGACTGTAACTGTGAGACGACGTTCGAGGCCGACCGACTTCGCGTCGAGAGTACCGACTGTCCGGGGGCGGGGCGGCTCACGGAGGAGCCGGCGTGCCGACGGACGGTCGTCGAGGCGCTACAGCGACGGGACGTCGAATCGGTCTGTACCCGGGCCGATGGGTTCGAACGAGCCTACGAGGACGGTGCCGCCGGCTTGCTCGTCGCGGCCGGGCGGTTCGCCGACGCCGTCGGGTTCCACGACGAGGCGCTGGCCGAGCGGGCACGGGAGGATCCACTGGGGGCTGCCCGGGCCGCAGCCGGGCGCGAGGAGACGCTCTCACGGCTCGTCGCCGATACGGGTATCTCGACGTTTCTCGGGGGAGATTACGGAACGTTACTGCGCCCACAC
>LKMJ01003853.1_pt1 | contig 14022 bp, 10 predicted proteins | sample 643391 | NCBI WGS metagenome assembly LKMJ01 (sample SAMN04112250, study PRJNA286221) | soda lake metagenome | biome: soda lake; feature: Kulunda Steppe; material: water; isolation source: sample PL-Br10 brine of Picturesque Lake | place: Russia: Kulunda steppe | collected 2010-07
CAACGGCTCTCCTGGCAACAGTGATTCAGACCGTTCCGGTGGTAACGGTGCCAACAGCGGCAACAGCGGCAACGGTGGCGGCCAACCGTGATTTATCTCCACTGACTGAAACGAATCAACAGCCGAGATAGACCTGATAGCGACTCCTTGTCATCGATGGGTACAACCACCAACTGTAATTCTATCCGGGCACCAACCGAGGCACCCTTATGCTCCGTTCGGCGGCAACCGAACGAGCGATGTTCACTCATAGATTTTGTGACCTACACACCCAATTTTACCCTGAATGTGCTGTTAAACGCCGGTATAAGACTCGAGAGGGCAGATTGACTCTCTTTGAGGAGGTGACTGTATGGAGGAAAACAACTAAGTATGTGTCATGCGTTATCACGAACCAGTATGGCCTCTGCACAGACGACTGACGACGAGTTGTTCGACGAATTCCTTTCGACAAACGGCCACGAGACCGAACCAGCAGGCTGGAATGAGTCGTATAACAAAAAGCAGTGTCCCGACTGTGGTGGCCTCCACGACGACGATGCCAGACAGTGTGGTGTCTGCGGCTGGACGCCTGAATGGTAGTCGTCAGTTCTGCCGATCGAGACTAATTTTCACGGGGTTGGCCGACTCGAAGTCACGTTGTTTATCAGGAGGCGGCACATGTACGATGTACAATGAGTACCACGGACGTAGACATCACTCGCCTGTTTGGCGGTCCTGGCAGCGGGAAGACGACGGCGCTACTCGACCGCGTCGAGACAATTCTCGAAAACGACGACGTCAGTCCTCGGGATATTTTGGTTGTCTCTTATACACGTGCTGCGGCTGCCGAAATCCGCGAGCGGCTTGCCGAGCGACTGGATACAACGCCCCGTCAACTGCAGGGCAACGTCTGTACGATGCACGCCAAAGCCTACGAGTTGTTGAATCTCTCTCGAGGCGATGTCGTTAGCGAAAGCGACAAGGAAGCCTTCTGTGAAGACTTTGGCCTCGAGTACGAAGACGAATACCAAAGCGGAGGTCGTCGAACCGCCCGATCGACGACGATTGGCAACAAGATTATCTCGACGAGTCAGTGGCTTCAGCGCACCAATCGCGAGGTCGCCGACTGGTACGACGTACCGTTCCAGTGGAACGTCGAGGAGGTTCGACTTCCTCCTGAGATCGATCCCAACGCTCAAGAAGGAAACAAATACACACCGACCTGGACGGCCGACGACGACCGCGTCGATATTCCTGAAGCGATTCGTGCATGGCGAGCCTACAAAGGCGACCACGAGCTTGTTGGCTTTGCAGATATGCTCGAGCGCGTCAAACAGCGGTCTTTGCTTCCAAATGTCGATTATCTGGTTATCGATGAGTTTCAGGACATCACGACCCTCCAGTATGAGGTGTTCGAAGAGTGGAAACCCCACATGAAACAGGTGCTCATTGCGGGCGACGACGACCAGGTCGTCTACGCCTGGCAGGGTGCAGATCCGAATCTCTTGCTCGATGCTGACCGAAACGAAGACGTCGTGTTGCCGAACTCCTACCGGCTTCCGTCCCGTATTCTAAACGTCGTCAACCGGGAGATTCGACATATCGACAAACGTCAAGAAAAAGATCTCAAACCGCGTAAAGAAGGTGGCGTCGTCGAGGGTGTCGAAAACGCCTCGATGCTCGAACTCGTCCGGAACGTTCGGTACACCGTTCAAGAAGACGACGGCAGCATTATGGTATTGTTCCGAGCGCGCTATCAGCTGTTTCAGTTCATCGAAGAGTTCATCGACGAGGGCATTCCCTTCAAAGCACTCACCGACCAGCGGCTCTGGACAGACCGGCTGGTCGATTACATTCGGGCTATCGAGGCCTACGATGCCGACGAGGATCTCACGTTGCTCCAGGGTCGGCGATTGGCTGATATGCTCCAGACCTCAGCGTTCGGCTCTAACGAACGCGACGAACTATACGACTTTCTTGAGTCGAAAGAAGACGACGCCGACACCGACGATCTCACCGAAATCCCACTCCAACCAGCAGAGGTCAAGAACTTCGCGCCATTTATACCCGATCCTGCTTCGGCCAGCGATATGGTTCGGAAGGTAACGAGCTTCCAGCGTAAATCTATTGACGCCTACTTTAACGGAGAGCATGCGGGTCGAGATCCAAACCTCGTCCGGGTGGGAACGATTCACTCTGCGAAAGGTCGTGAGGCAGACCACGTCTTCGTGGGGACAGATCTCACCGAAAAAGTCGTCGAGCAGATGGCTGCGACAGTCACCGGCCACGAAGAAAACACCGACACGGTTGATGACGACGAGCATCCTGACGGTGAGTTTACCAAACACACTAATCCGGTACCGCTGTTGACAGACAACGAACGCCGCGTGTTTTATGTCGGTATGAGTCGGGCCCGCGAGCGACTCGTGTTGCTCGAAAACTTGATCGATGGTGCACCAACGGTTCCGATCAGCGTCCTGCTCCACAACGAGATCCGCGACGAGCCGGTCGACGAACTGCTTGCGGCCGCCGAAGAACCTTCGGCCGACGCCCCCGAAGCCGAACCGTGAGCGACGTTCCCGACGATGGTCTCCAGTCGGGACTTGCGGCTGTGCAGTCTGCTCTCGAGGAGACCGGTGCGGTCGGCTTTCTATATGTTTCGTCTCGAGACACCCCAAACAGACGGTATCTGACCCGACACCGAGGTGTCGACCGGGAGACCGCAGTTGTGTTTCTGCCAGCAACTGCGGGCGGTCGTCCGCAAGCACTCTACTGTGTTCCGACCGACAGCACGACGGCATTCGAAGCGTTCAGCCAGGTTGCAGACGGTATCGACCGAACGGTCGTGGGCCGACTGTCATCGACGGCGACGGGCCAGCACATCTGTGATGTTCTCGCCGACCGTCTCGGCGAACAGGCCGGCGCTGGAACCCTTCTTGTTCCGCGTAATCTCCCCCACGATACGGCCATTTTCCTCCAGCAGGCCGGCTACGAACTGCAGTCGACGGCTGTCGTCGATGCTGCACGCGCTATCACGACCCCGGCCGAACGCGACTGCCTCGAGGCTGTCCAACAAGCTGCAGTCGCCGCAATGGATCGCATAGAGACTGTCTTAGCAAATTGTGTCCGAACCGATAGTGGGTTGTCTTTCGAGGGCCGACCGCTTACTATCGAGGGCCTTCGCCGCAGAATCAATTCCGAACTCGTCTCAAACGGTGTCTCTCCGGCAGCCAACACCCGAATCGAGACCACCACTGTCGGCTCGAACAATAGACTGGCGGCTGGCGAGCCGATCTGTATCCAACTCGCACCGCGTGGGCCAGATGGGTATCACGGACACCTCGTCCGAACATTGGTTGTCGACAGCGAGGGCGGCTGGGAGCGACGAGCACACGTTGCTGTCGAAGCCGGCTTGCGGGCTGCAGCCCGCCATATCGAACCGGGTGTCGAAATTGGAGACGTCGAAGGCGAGGTAGTCGCTGAGATCGGAGCCTACGGTTTTCCAGTCGCACGATCTACCGAGAGCAACTCTCAGATACGGGCGACTGCAACAGTCTACGGGATCGGTCTCTCGAGATACGAACGACCGATGCCGGGAACCGACAGTAGCCTCCGGGCGGGCATGGTCATCGCTGTGTCGGCCGGTATCACCGATGCCACCCGAGGGACGGTTCGCGTAGGTTCTGTTCGTATCCTCACCGCAGAGGGAAGCCGCCGGCTTACCGCCTCTCCATTGTCGCTGCTACCGACCAACAAGCGTGTCGATAGCACATCCTGATGTGAGCAAGCAGCCGTTCAGTTGGTTTCTAACTCAGTTAGCTGGAGTGGCTGACAGATATGATATCTCGTTTGGCTCCGTTTGGAGGCCTCGAGGGCCTCTTAGAGGTGTGTTTCAAAACACTGTTTTCGGTCGGATTGGAGACTCATGTAACTGGATAACTTATTTCGACAGGTAATTAGTGTGGTTCCAACCAGACTGCTGGCTACGTGTCTTTGTCGGGTGGCTGTTGGCTGTCGGTGGCTCTCGAGGCATCCGTTCGAACCCGACTTGGAAGCACTCCTGCGATCAGTTTTTTGCCAATCGTTCGTGGATCTAAAAAATAGTGTGGAATGACAACCATAGCCACCGCAACAGCGACCAGCGCGAGACCCATCGTCGTTTCGCCGGCCAACAGTTGGGCGACCCCAAAGTTTCCAACCGGAATCGCAAAAATCAGCGACCCAAGCAGGCTGAGAAGCTCTATGATCCCGAGTCTCATTGGTCTTTGTAGTACCCCACTGAGTAAAAACACGCCGACACCGAGCACAACCGCTTTCGGGGAGTGGCGCTTGGCTTCGGTATGTTCACTGGAATCGTCGAAACCACAGGCGAGATATGTAGTGTCGACTCCCGTCCGGAAGGCCGGAGACTCCGTATTCAATCAGCTGCCATTGATAACGTTCATCACGGCCAATCGATCAGTGTCAGTGGCGTCTGTCTGACTGTCGAAGCCTTTGAGACTGACGCCGACTGGTTTGAGGTGTTTTTGGCCGCCGAAACCGTTGAGAAAACGTATCTCGGAGAGCTCTCGGTCGGCGACAGTGTCAATATCGAGCGTGCAATGGCTGCGGATGGCCGTTTCGATGGCCATGTTGTTCAGGGTCACGTCGATACAGTCTCTGAAATCACCCAGATCCAACAGGTTGGCGATGATTGGCGATTTACTTTCGAGTTACCCGCTGGCTACGGTCAGTATATCGTCGATAAAGGATCCATCTGTCTCGACGGTATTTCGTTGACAGTTGCCGCACTAGATCACGAGGCCAATCAGTTTGAAGTCGCAATTATTCCGACGACATACGAACTCACTACGCTTGCCACCAAATCAGTCGGTGATCCGGTTCACCTCGAGGTCGATGTGATTGCAAAATACGTCGAAACCATGCTCGAAGGCTACGAAGTCTAACCCATTCCGCTCGAGCAGTCAGTACATCTGCAAAGCAAAACTCTGGGAACACTATGTGTCTATTCGTTTTCGGAGTCTCCGGAGTCCATCATTCCAGACAGCAGTGACTGTCGCCACTTACTGAGGGTGTTGAGTTGGCGTTCGATTTCGTTGAATCGTTCTTCGGCGTTATCGACCCCACTGAGTCTGCTTTCGAGTTGGTTTACCTGCGTTGAGAGCTGTTCTAGCTGTGTCGAGAGTTTGTTGAGTGCGTCCGTGTTTGAGCTGACTTGTGCAGACAGATTTGCTCGCTGTTGGGCGGCGTCATCAAACTGGCTTTCGACATCAGTACGGAATCCTGTCAGATCGCCCTCGAGGTCGTCGATTGCATCCAGTTCCTCGTTGATCTCCGAAAGCTCGGCGGCGTGTGTGTCCAATGTCTCGCCGACATCACCGAAGCGGTCGTCGTGACGGTTGAACCGGTCGGTTGTCCGCCGTTTGAGTTCGTTCACCGAGGCAGTGGTATCTTCGAGATCGCCTGCTACAGTATCGATCCCTTCGGCGTTGGCATCGACGTGTTCTTCGAGTGAGTCGATCGAACGACCCTGGTCTTCGAGGGTTTCGCTGGTCGTCTCGATGTCGGATTGTAACTCGTCGATCGTATCCGTGTAGCCTTCGATCGTGTTGATCTCACTGTCGAGATCGACACTCAGCCTGTCAATTGCCTCGCTGTTGTCACTGACTCGCGAGTCGATCGTTGCAAGCTCTTTGGTGTGATCGGTCACCGAGTCTTTGAGACCAGAGAGCGTCTCTCGAATGCCGGCGACATCGTTCGACAGTTCGGCGGCTTTGTCTCGAGTGAGTGATTCAAGCTCGATGAGTTCGTCGGCGTTATCTTCGATACTGTCGGTGAGTGTGTTGATTTCGTCTTCGAGCTCATCAACAACTGCCGTAATTCGTTCTTCAAGCGCCGAGAGATCACCGCCAGCGGACTCGAGTTGTGCTTCGACCTCGCTGATTGCGGTTTCGTTGCCAGCAGCTCGCTGCTCGATGGTTTCGATCTCGGATGCTTGGGCCTCAAGCCGCTCGTCTGTGTCGGCTTTCAGCTCGTTGTACTGCTCGAGGGAGTCCGTCTCGAGTGTTTCGACCGTCGCAGCAACGTCGTCAATTTCGGATTCGATGGCGGTGATATCTGTACTGTGGGTCTCGACGGTCGTATCGAGCTCAGAAAGCGAACTGTCGAGTCCACTCAGTTCTGCATCGACAGCATCGAGCGAATCCAAGAGGTTCGTGAGGACTTCGCTGTGGTTGCGTGCAACTGAATCGAGTTCGGTGACGTCATCTTCGAGTGCCGAAATGTCGTTTTCGGTTGCTTCGATGAACTGCTTGCCAGTTCCGTGGTCATCGAGGAACGTCTTGAATGCGTTTGTGTAGGCCTGTAAATTGTTGACTTCGTCTTCGAGTTGTGTCAGACGTGCCTCGAGTTCTCCGTTGCCCTTGGTCGCATTGGTCAGGGCTCTGTTGATGCCCTCGATGTTCTCCATGAGCCGTTCGCTGGTGTTCTGCAGGCTTCGATTGTCTGCGCCGGGAGCAAGTACGTCGGGGCGGTTTGAGGCTGTCTCAGCCGAGACACCTTCTGTGCTAGCCGCTGTTTCGTCACTGTCTGGCAATTCCTCGCTGTCGCTGCTGTTGGCAGTATTCGGTGTGAGTACGTTCTCGTCTGTGGATTCTGTTTCGTTGGGTGTATTCGACATGGAAATCCCGGCGGTTTTTGATTCTGATTCTGATTCGCTGTTGCCGTTCGTTATTGTCGGCACCGTAACCTCCTCGACATCATCGATAGCGGCTCTCTCGTCGGGGGTTTCGGTCTCAACGGCCTCGTCGCTCGAGTCGTCACCTTCGTGTTCCGTTTCAGTATCACTCGCTTCGCTACTGGTTGGTGTCTCGGGAGAGTCCGGTTCCTCGGCGACCGATTCTGAACCGTCGTCTGCCTCGAGGTCTTGTGGTTCGTCCTCAGTTTCTAGTTCGGCAGCATCCACTTCGGTGGCAGCCGGTTCGTCCTCAGTTTCCTGTTCAGCCTCGTCGGCTTCTTGTTCAGTGTCATCTGTCTCGAGGCCTTGTGGTTCTTCTTCGTTGGTGTCTGCTTCTTGTTCAGCGTCATCTACCTCGAGGCCTTGTGGTTCTTCTTCGTTGGTGTCTGCTTCTTGTTCAGCGTCATCTGCCTCGAGGCCTTGTGGTTCGTCCTCAGTTTCCTGTTCAGCCTCGTCAGAGTCTTGCTCAGCCTCGTCGGAGTCTTGTTCAGCCTCGTCGGAGTCTTGCTCAGCCTCGTCGGAGTCTTGTTCAGCCTCGTCGGAGTCTTGCTCAGCCTCGTCGGAGTCTTGATTCGTGTCGTCTTCTGTGAGCACTACTTTTGAACCGCCATCTGTGAGAATCTCGACATGCGTGCCTTCCATCCACGCCTCGAGAGTTTTCTCGAGACCTGCATCACACGTGTATGCTGTTTTGAACTCGTCTTCTTCGGAAAATTCTCGTGAGAATACTAGTTCGTCTTCGGTAATGTCCCAAAACTGATCAGTAGGTGGATGGATTCCAACCTGGTCGTTGTGAATCTTCTCCGGTATTGAATCAGTTAGTTCGACAGTTATGGTCTCGCTACCTTGGTATTCGACAGAGATCGCAATCGCCGGAAACGGATAACTCGACTCATCGTACGACTTGTGTATTGTTACGTTCTCTCCCGAAAACATAACAGCATTTGGTTCACTCATAGATGGCAGTATTTCCTCCCTACACACAGGTTTAGAACACGTGATTAATTATCTTATTGTTTCTATTGGCACACATACAGATATATGCAAAAGTCTCCACAGTATATATTTTTCAGATTATTGTAAAAAAATAAAACACTTTGTACAGAACGTACTCTATATTGTCACGTTTGGATTTGTGTGATATTCGTGACACCAACTCACAGTGTGCCCGCTAAATGGCTCTCGAGGACACAGTTCGAGTCCGTACTGAATCCACTCCGGATTTCCCCCTCGAGCGACAGCCAGTGACACAGAACGGGCGGGTTAAGTTCGTTGCCGCCCACGAACGAATATGAACCGGGCCGTCTCTGAGAACCCGTCAGATTGTACTCGAGCACCCAAGACGTAGTATGAAAGAGTATATCACTGTCCGTGGCGCCGAAGAGCACAACCTCAAAGAAATCGACGTCGAGATTCCTCGGGAGGCCTTTACGGTCGTCACCGGCCTTTCAGGGTCGGGAAAATCCTCACTGGCGTTCGATACGATCTACGCCGAGGGCCAACGTCGCTACATCGAGTCGTTGTCGGCGTACGCTCGGAACTTTTTGGGCCAGATGGACAAACCCAAAGTCGAGGCCGTCGAGGGGCTTTCTCCGGCGATTTCTATCGACCAGAAGAACGCTGCCAACAATCCCCGCTCGACGGTCGGAACCGTCACCGAACTCCACGATTATCTCCGCTTGCTGTATGCGCGAATCGGCACCCAGTATGATCCGATTACTGGCGAAGAGGTCGGCGAACAGAGCGCCCAAGAGATGGTTCGTCAACTACTCGAATTCCCCGAGGGCACGCGAGCCAAACTCGCCGCACCGGTTGTCCGCGACCAGAAAGGAGCATTCGAGAATCTGTTCGATGAACTTGTCGCCGACGGCTACTCGAGAGTCGAAGTCGACGGTGAGACCTATGATCTGACCATCGAAAAACCGGATCTGAATAAAAACTACGACCACACCATCGATGTCATTGTCGATCGGCTAAAGCTCTCTGCGGATGCGCGCTCACGAATCACCGACAGCGTCGAAACCGCCCTCGAGGAGGCCGACGGCGTGCTCAAAGTCATCGTACCTGAGCCACCCGAAGACCCCCCGCTCGGATCGAACTCGCGATCAACGGGCGATCTGGCCGGCGACGGTGACGACCGGCTTGTCGTCGAACTCTCCGAAGCACTCGGCAACCCGAACAGCGACTTTCAGTTTTCGGAGATCGAAACACGGTCGTTTTCGTTCAACAGCCCACACGGAGCCTGCCCGGAGTGTGAGGGAATCGGCCAGGCCAAAGAGGTCGACGAGGAGCTGATTATCCAGGATCCAACCAAACCACTGAAAGACGTCTTCGAGGCCTGGAGCTACAATCGGTCGTACTACCGAACCCGAATTGACTCAGTTGCCGCGCACTTCGGCGTCAGCGTCGAAACACCGTGGAACAAACTCGACGACGACATCCAACGGCAGTTCCTCTACGGCACTGACCGGCAGGTCGTCTTCGAACGCTCGACCCGAAACGGTACCCGGCGGAAAGAAAAACGGTTCGAAGGTGTAATTCCGAATCTGGATCGTCGACACGTCGAGACCGACTCGAAAGGCACCAGAGAACACATCGAGGAGTATATGGCCGTCACCGAATGTCCGGCCTGCAACGGGACACGGCTCAAAGAACAATCACGGCACGTCCTCGTTGGTGGCACCTCGATCACCGATGTCAACAAACTCTCTATCGGCGGTGCGCGCCGACATTTCGAAGGTCTCGAAGAGGAACTTTCCGAGCGCGAACGAACGATTGCTACCGAGATCCTCAAAGAGATTCGTGCGCGGCTGGGCTTTATGGAAGAAGTCGGCCTCGAGTATCTCACACTCGACCGAGAGGCTGCGACCCTCTCTGGCGGCGAGAGCCAGCGCATTCGACTCGCAACGCAGGTTGGTTCGGGACTGGTCGGTGTGCTCTATGTGCTTGATGAGCCTTCGATAGGCCTTCACCAGCGGGATAACGACCGCCTACTGAACACCCTCGAGGGACTGCGGGATCTCGGCAATACGCTCATCGTCGTCGAACACGACGAAGAGACGATGCGCCGGGCAGACAACGTGATCGATATGGGACCTGGCCCCGGCAAACGCGGCGGCGAAATCGTCGTCCAAGGTGAGTTCGACGAAATCTGTGGGGCCGACGAATCGGTCACTGGCGAGTATCTATCGGGCCGAAAAGAAATCCCCGTTCCCGGAGAGCGACGCGAGGCTGACGGCGAACTCACGATTCGTGGCGCACGCCAGCATAACCTCTCGGATCTCGATGTACCGATCCCGCTGGGTGTCTTTACGGCTGTTACGGGTGTTTCGGGTTCGGGCAAATCGACGCTGATGCACGATATTCTGTATAAGAGTCTCGCTCGCCAAATGAACGACAACACCAGCGTCGATCCCGGTGAGCACGATGCTCTCGAGGGGTTGGACAACATCGAGACCGTCCGACTGATCGACCAGAGTCCCATTGGTCGGACGCCGCGGTCGAACCCGGCGACGTATACGGGCGTGTTCGATTATATCCGCGAACTGTTCGCCGAAACAAAACTCTCGAAACAGCGCGGCTACAAGAAGGGGCGCTTTTCGTTCAACGTCAAAGGCGGTAGATGTGAAGCCTGTGGCGGCCAGGGAACGGTCAGAATCGAGATGAACTTCCTCTCAGACGTCCATGTTCCCTGTGAAGAGTGTGGCGGCTCGAGATACAACGACGAGACCTTAGATGTCACCTACAAGGACAAAACCATCGCAGACGTCCTGGGCATGGAAGTAGCCGAAGCATACGACTTTTTCGAGGCCAACTCACAGCTCCGACGGCGGCTCAAACTGCTCAAAGACGTTGGATTAGGCTACATGTCACTTGGCCAGCCGTCAACAACGCTCTCGGGCGGCGAAGCCCAGCGGGTCAAACTCGCCGAGGAGTTGGGCAAAAAACAGACTGGTGACACGCTGTATCTGCTTGATGAGCCGACAACCGGGCTTCACAAAGAAGACGAACGAAAACTGATCGACGTGCTGCAACGACTCGTTGATAACGGCAACAGCGTCGTAGTTGTCGAACACGAGTTGGATCTGGTCAAAAACGCAGACCACATCATCGATCTCGGGCCTGAAGGCGGCGAAGGCGGCGGCCAGGTCGTCGCCAGCGGGACACCTGAGGAGGTTGCCCGCAGTGAGAACTCACATACCGGAAGATACCTCCGAGATTATCTTCCAGCCGTCGAGATGGAAGGCCCCCGGTCTGATCGTCGCAAGCCAGCGAAAGCAGCCAGCGACGACTAACAACACGCCCCTCTCAACGCAGTGCAGAACTTTCTCCTGCTGAACAATCCGTCCACTGTAGTCGCCGAGTACTGATACTGTCACAAACCAAGCGTGTGTTGAATGAACGCTCAGACAACACGGCGGTCACTACTTGGGGTGACTGGCGCGGCCTTTAGCGTCGGTCTCTGTGGGTGTCTCGAGACGGTTGTCCCAGACGCCGACGAGGCCGAGGCGTTAGTTGCAGAACTCTGGGTCTACGACCGGCAGGCTGACCGAACTGAACCGGTAGCAGATACCCATCACCACCACTGGCATGGTGAGATCCCGGACATTCGGCGTGGGTCAGTGCTGTCGCTTGGTGCGGAGTTCAAAAACCACGACCGAGAGTCTATTCCGATTGGAGACGACGAACCCTACCACCTGCAAGCGCGGCGTGTTGGCGATACCCTCGAGACGATGTCAGTCGACAGCCACGGTGATCACCTTCGGATTGTCGGCGAGGAGATCGGCGAGTCTGATATCATTTTTCAACTCGCCGAACGCGATGAGACTCTCTGGGAGGCACCACCAATCGGCATTACCGTCAGGCCTGCATAATACCGACCAGCGGTTGCCGTGGGTAGTGAGTTGCTACCGTGTTTTTCGCGTGCAATGTATGAACTGACAAACTATATGCACGCTGCTCCGAACTGATTGGTATGTATGATTTCGTCGTCGTCGGTGTCGGTCCTGCCGGCGCGCGGTTTGCTCGCCGAGCCGCCGAGAAGGGCTACGACGTACTTGCCCTCGAGAAGGCGACAGTCGGCGAGCCGTTGGCCTGTTCGGGCCACGTCAGTACCGACATCTGGAATTTCGTTCCCGATTCGGCCCGCGAAAACCTCTTTCAGAACCGAATCTACGGCGCGAATTTTCACACCGGTGGCCCTGAGGCCGAGAGCCATTTGTTTTATAAAACCGAAGAGGTCTCGAATGTCATCGACCGCATTGGGCTGGATCAGACGCTTGCTGACTGTGCTCGCCGTGCTGGCGCGGACGTTCGGGAACACCATACTGTCACAGCACTCACGGAACATCCTAACCACGTCGAAGTAACCGTTTCTATGGCTGACAAAGAGGGAACCCAGACGTTCGAAGCCCGGATGGTCGCCGGCTGTGACGGGCCTGTCTCACGTGTTCGTCAGGCCGCTGGCCTTCCTGAACCCGATGAGACACTCCATGGCGTCCTCGCTTTTAGCGACGAGGCCGACCACACCGACCATGTCGACGTCCATCTGACAGTGCCTGGCTTTTTTGCTTGGCGCATTCCACGTGGCGACGCCGGCGTTGAGTACGGACTGGCCGCACCGCCGGGCGACGATGTGACCGCACTGTTCGAGCGGCTCACAACGCAGTACGATGTCGAGACCGACCGGTTTTGTTCAGGTGCGATCCCGATTGGCCCGCCTGAGACTGTCAGTACTGACCGAATCTTTCTGCTTGGGGATGCCGCAGCCCAGACCAAACCGTTTACGGGCGGTGGAATTCTCTACGGCATGACCGCCGCAGACTGTGCTGCTCGACACATTCAACCACATCGCCCAGAGTCTCTCGAGGTCTATGAATCGGCCTGGCGACAGACTCTCTCGACCGAAATCCGGATGGGCCATCTCATTCGGCGAGCCTACTCGCTGCCCGAGCCGATCCAACAACTCGGTCTCACCGCGTTGGCTGGCGAAATCGGCGTTCATATGGACAAACCCTCGTCGTTTTTCTCAAAAACACACCTCAGGCGGCTGTTTTCGTGAGCCTCTAACCGCTCAGTGTACCATCGCAGCCAGCTATCACGCTACTCGGCCGGGGGTTCAGTTGTTTCATACTGCGGGATGCGCAGCGACTCAGCGCTTGCGGTAACAAACGGTAGTTCGATGCCACTGGCCGAAACGGTACCGTGTTCGGTTTCGATTTCGACGTTCGTGGGCGATGTTCCGAACTCGAGCATGCCCAAGGCGATGGGTTCGTCCAGCGATGGACTCTCGACAGCACGGGTGATCTCGCCGACTGCGCTGCCGTCGACGGTCACTGTCTGGCCTGCCGCAACGAGGTCGTCGGTCGTGAGTCCGACCAGCCGTGAACTCGGCCGACCGCGGTTTTCGACCTTCGAGACGACTTCTTGACCGACAAAACAGCCTTTCTCGAAATCCAGGGCGTATCGTGCGCCAAGCGTGTTCGGAATCTGCCCGTCGAGTTCGGTCTCGAACAGCGGCGTGCCGGCCTCACAGGTGAGGCTATCCCACGTCTGGTAGCCGAAGGGCGCAGCGTTGAGTCCGTGATTGAGCAGCGTATCGTAGACGACTTCAGCGTCGTCGGCCCCACAGATCACCTCATAACCCTCCTCGCCGGTCGGGTTGTCGCTGGCGATTACGGTAACGCCAGCATCACCCATTGACCCACGTTCGAAGGTCAATTCTGGTTCGGGTGCGCCAGCGTGGTTCAGTACGGATGCGACTTTTTCAGTCGACTGTGGGCCGTGGATGCCGAAGACGCCAAACGCATCGCTGAGGTCAGTGATTTCGACATCCTGGACGAACACCTTCTGGCTCCAATCCTCAACGATGTCACTTACAGTCGCCGGCGGCGTGAACAACAGTAGTCTCTCGCCGGCGTTGTAGATGTGGCAGTCGGATTCGATTCGTCCCTGTGGATCTAACAAGAGCGCATAACAGCCCATCCCGTTCTGTTCAGGCACCCGGTTCGAGACGATGTTATCGACGTACTCGAGTCGGTCTGTGCCTTCGATGGAGATGATTCCATACCCCATCTCGATGAGGCCGACACCGTTGCGAACCGCGCGGTGAGCAACGGCCGGCCGGCCGTAGTGATCGACGACCTCACGGCCTCCATGCGTGCTGAACGTCGCACCGAGATCGGTGTGACTGGCTCCGAGTAGCGTCATTGTGGGTTCAACGTCCCCACACAGTAAAACAGCGACGCCTCTGTCGTTGGATCTCGAGTCACTACACACCAGGGTTTCGAGTCACTACACACCAG
>LKMJ01003854.1_pt1 | contig 14022 bp, 17 predicted proteins | sample 643391 | NCBI WGS metagenome assembly LKMJ01 (sample SAMN04112250, study PRJNA286221) | soda lake metagenome | biome: soda lake; feature: Kulunda Steppe; material: water; isolation source: sample PL-Br10 brine of Picturesque Lake | place: Russia: Kulunda steppe | collected 2010-07
AGCAAACAAACGCTGCATGTGATGGTGACACAGGTCCCCAGTCGCTTCGACGGGTTTAAGTTTCTCATGGGACTTCTCCCAATCGAGACAGGCATGGCCTGTTTCACTGACCCGTAGGAGCATCCTGCGTACTACGGAGGTGAACGATGGCAGATACGGATATCGAAACAGCAGTCACGCGCGCACTCGAGGAGGCACCGGATCGGAACTTTACCGAGACGGTCGACCTCGCGATTAACTTGCGCGATCTTGACCTAAACGAACCGTCGAATCGTGTCGATGAGTCGGTCGTCCTCCCGTCCGGAACCGGACAGGAGACCCGAATCGTCGTCATCGCCGAAGGGGAGACCGCTGTCCGCGCCGAAGAGGTCGCGGACGAGGTATTCTCCGGTAGCGATGTCGCCGATATGGAAGACGACGATGCCAAAGATTTGGCCGACGACACCGACTTCTTCATCGCTGAGGAAGCGATGATGCAAGATATCGCTCGACACCTGGGTACGATCCTGGGTCCTCGAGGGAAAATGCCGGACCCGCTTTCTCCCGACGACGACGTCGTGGAGACGGTCAACCGGCTCAAAAACACCGTGCAGATTCGGTCTCGTGACCGGCGTACGTTCCACACGCGCGTTGGGGCCGAAGACATGACCGCCGACGAGATCGCGTCGAACATCGACGTGATCTTGCGGCGATTGCACGCAGACCTCGAGAAGGGGCCCCAGAACATCGATTCCGTCTACGTAAAGACGACGATGGGCCCGTCTGTGGAGGTGGCCTGAGATGAGCGCCGAAGCCGAACGCAAGACCGAGAACCTTCCCCAGTGGAAGAAAGAAGAGGTCGACGAACTCGAGAGCCTCATCGCCGACTACGAAAGTATCGGTGTGGTTGGCATCACGGGTATTCCTTCGAAGCAGCTCCAGGACATGCGTCGTGGACTGCACGGAACCGCCGTGGTCCGCGTCAGCCGGAACACCCTGCAAACGCGTGCGCTCGAGTCGGCGGATCTCGACGACCTCGTCGAACACGTCGACGGGCAGGTCGGCATCGTGGCGACCAACGACAATCCGTTTGCACTGTACAAGGAACTCGAAGCCTCGAAGACGCCGGCACCGATCAACGCCGGTGAGGTCGCCCCGAACGACATCGTCATCCCCGAAGGTGACACGGGAGTCGACCCTGGTCCGTTCGTCGGTGAACTCCAGCAGGTCGGCGCGAACGCCCGGATCGAGGACGGTTCGATTCAGGTTATGGAGGACTCGACGGTCCTCGAGACTGGCGAAGAGGTTTCAGCCGATCTGGCAAACGTCCTGAACGAACTCGGCATCGAGCCAAAGGAAGTCGGACTGGATCTGCGTGCCGTCTATTCGGATGGCGTGCTGTTCGACCCCGAAGACCTCGATATCGACGTCGAGGCCTACGAGAGCGACGTGCAGACGGCCGCGGCCTTTGCACGCAACCTCTCGGTCAACGCGGCCTACCCGACGACGGCGACTGCACCGACGCTCATCGCCAAAGCGACTGGCGAGGCCAAGAGCCTCGGCCTGCACGCCGCAATCGAAGACGAGGAACTCATGCCCGACCTGGTCCGCAAGGCAGACGCACAACTGCGTGCCATCGCGGCCCAGATCGACGACGAGGAGGCACTCCCGGAAGAACTGCAGGGCCTCGAGGCCCCAGCAGCCGCCCCGGAGACCGCCGAGGAAGATGCATCGAGCGATGACCACGACGAGTCCGACGCCGAAGACGAAGAGGACGATGACGACGAAGACGATGACGACGGTGCCGAAGGACTCGGCGCAATGTTCGGATAACACACTACGAGGAATACACCAATGGAATACGTCTACGCAGCACTCATCCTGAACGAGACCGACGAAGAGATCAACGAAGACAACCTGACCGGCGTCCTCGAGGCCGCCGGTGTCGAAGTCGAAGAATCCCGTGTGAAGGCGCTCGTCGCCGCACTCGAGGACGTCGACATCGACGAGGCCGTTTCCGAGGCCGCCGCCGTGCCCGCCGCTGGCGCAGCCGCCGCGGGTGGCGCAGCTGCAGCCGCCGACGACGGTGACGACGAGGAAGTCGAAGAGACCAGTGACGTCCCAGACACGACGGACGACGACGATGACGACGAAGACGAGGCCAGCGGCGAAGGTCTCGGCGAACTCTTCGGCTAATCGGTCACCGATCAACACAGCCCTTTTTTGACGCCACACGGTGAGCGACCGCCAGGTCCTGCGCACGCGGGTTGCTGATTCAGTGAACCCAGACGCCGAGGTTCGAGTTTAAATCCGAAGCCGGAGCGACACTCGGTGAATGGACATCCCGCCCCTCGAGTTCGGTTTCGAGCCCCATCTCACCGGCACGGTGGTATTGTGGGTCGCCGCTGGGGCGACACTCGGATCGATCAGTGGGCTCGTCCCTGGTATCCACGCAAACAATTTTGCGCTGTTGCTTGCTGGATTCGCCCCCTCGATCCCAGGGCCACCGCTCTACGTCGGCTGTGCGATGCTCGCCGCAGGCGTCGTCCACACGTTTATGAATGCGGTCCCGGCGATGGCGCTTGGTGTTCCGGACGCCGAAATGGCGGTCACCTCCCTCCCCGGTCATCGGATGGTGCTCGAGGGTCGTGGCGGTGAAGCGATGCGACTGTCCGCCATTGGCAGTCTGCTCGCGGTGCTCGTCGCAATACCGTTCGCGATTCCAATCACGATGGCGGTGACGGCCGTGTATCCCCAGCTTCAGGCTTCCCTCTCGTACCTCCTGATTGCAGTCGTTCTCGGACTCATCGCGATTGAATACACCTGGCAGCGACGGGTCGCCGGCGTACTCTCGTTTCTGTTGGCGGGTCTTCTGGGATGGGCCACTCTCGACCTCTCACCGGAGGCCCCACTCGAGGCTGGTGGGATGTTGGCCCCACTTTTTGCGGGTCTCTTCGGTGCACCTGTGCTGATTGATGCGGTTCGTGGCGGTGGTGTCCCACCGCAGACTGAGTCGGGAATCCGACTCTCTCGGCCGCTCCTCGTGTGGACAGCACTCGCCGGAGCCGTTGCGGGAGCGGTCGTTGGCTATCTCCCGGGAATTTCCGCGGCGATCGCTGCCGTCGCTGTCTTGTTTCTCGTACCCGGCGGAATTACCGACCGGGGTTATATCGTCGCGACGAGTGGTGTCGACACCGCGAACATGATCTTTGCCCTCTTTGCGCTGGCTGCCATCGGACAGCCGCGATCGGGCGTCATGGTCGCGTTCGACTCCATCGGTGCCCCACTCGAGTTACCGATCTTGCTCGGCACAGTCGTCCTCGCAGGGTGTCTCGGATTCGTTCTCGTCATCCTCGTCGGTGACGTCTACCTCGAGATCGTTGGTCAATTGACCTACTGGAAAATATCCGCAGTGGTGTTGAGTGTGCTGGTGGTGCTCTCGTACCTGTTCACGGGACTGCCGGGTGTTGGCGTGTTTGCCGTCGCCGCACTGGTGGGGATGGTCCCGCTTCGGCTCCGAGCCCGACGTGTCCATCTGATGGGTGTCCTGTTGTACCCGCTCATCCTCACCGGACTGTGAGCGAGTACCGCTACTCCCAGGGTATCGTCTTCGAGAAGGAACGCTGACCGCAAAGCGGTTGTAAGATCGGATTGTCGTGAGTTATCGCCCATTACCGTACGCGGTGGGTGAGACCGAGTGTTCTCGAGAGGCTGTTGAGAGCGAAAGTACACCAAATTAGTGACTCGAGAAGTTCAGGAAACCGCCACCGTAAGGATTCGTTGTCCGATGGATCAGTTGTCGGTGTCTTTACAGACACTCGAGAACCTGCATCGTAATGCCCAGCGGCCGTACGCGTGATCTGATTATTGGGATGGGAGTCGTCCTACTCGTCGGAATCGCCATCGTGGCTGGGTTGGGTATCATCGGGAGTGCTGGTCCGAGCACGAGCGTGTTGTTCGGCGACTCCAGTGAACCCACAGAGACTGGGATCAACGTCTCGGATGAGGAAGACAGGACACCGAGTACCGAAGCCGAAACGAGCACACCAACGCTTGACTCCTCGCTCGAGGAGATGGAAACCACACTCGAGACAGATCACGGGTTGTCGGTGACGGTCACCCATACAGACGACCAACGGCTCGAGGTCGAACAGGTTACCGGTGCCCGAACAACAGGTGGGTACGAGTCCGAGGCCGAATTGCTGACCGAGGCCTACGCGACGGTACTCGAGGCTGGACACGATATCGAGCGGATGGACGTCGACGTCCGGCTTTCTGATGGTGGCTCAACGTTCATCACCTGGCACGTCGAACGAAGCTGGGTCGAGTCCTATCTCGAGGGTGAGATCGATGACGCGGAACTCATCGATCGAATTCAGGAATCAATCGACTGACGATGATCGGTTGTCCCCATTGTATAGTCTTGGCGCTCTGTCCTCGAGTATCGAAAGACAACCGTTAAAAGCGACGGGAGGGAATTGGGGGGTATGAGTTCGACGGACCGACGGGAAACGCGCTCGTGTGTCTCCTGTGGGATCAATATTGCGGGTACGAACGCTGCGGCGTTCAAATGCCCAGACTGTGGCGCACAGATCTACCGCTGTGCGAAGTGTCGCAAACAGAGCAACCTGTACGAGTGTACTGACTGCGGATTCACGGGACCTTGAAAACCATGGGAAAAGTTGCAGCCAAAATTAAAGTCATGCCGAAAAGCCCCGACGTCGACCTCGATGCGCTCCAGGAGCGCCTCGAAGGTGCCCTCTCTGAGGGCGCGAAGATCAACGGCGTCGAACGTGAAGAGGTCGCATTCGGTCTGGTAGCCCTCTACCCAACGGTCATCGTGCCGGACGGTGAAGGTGGAACCGAAGGCGTGGAGGAAACGTTCTCGGAGGTTGACGGCGTCGAAAGCGTCACCGTCGAGAACGTCGGCCGTATCTGAGTCCCAACACCACCGTTCTTTTGGGTTGGAGACAGTCTTGCTGAGTGCCAACACTACAGCGCGTCACGGCCGGATTCGACTATTCAAACACCGTGTACTCTTTCGGTGTAGCCCACACGGGCGATAAAGAAAGACGCCGCGCAACCGTTCACCCGGTCACTCGAGCGCCGTTTCGATCGCTTGCTCGAGGTCCCCAATCAGGTCCTCAACGTGTTCGATTCCAACCGATACCCGGATCAAACTGTCAGTGAGTCCGGCCTCGAGCCGTTCCTCGCGGGGGATGGCCCCGTGGGTCATCGGTGCTGGTTGTTCGATCAGACTTTCCACACCACCAAGGCTTTCAGCGAGTGTGAACACCTCGGTTTCCTCGACGACCGTCGAGGCCTGCTCGAGGGTCCCCTCGAGTTCGAAACTCAGCATCCCACCGAAGTCGTCCATCTGCCTGGCGGCGATGTCGTGGCCGGGGTGATCCTCCAGGCCTGGATAGAATACTGATTCGACGTCGGGGTGGTCAGTGAGCCACTCGGCGATCGCGCGGGCGTTCTCACAGTGGCGATCCATTCGTACGGGCAGGGTCTTCGTCCCTCGAAGCACGAGGAAGCAGTCGAACGGCCCGGGAGTTGCGCCGACGGCGTTCTGGTAAAATCCAAACAGTTCGTCCAGATCCGGATCGTTCGTCAACAACGCCCCGCCGATGACGTCCGAGTGACCACCGAGGTACTTCGTCAGCGAGTGGCTCACCACGTCCGCGCCCAACTCGAGTGGGCGCTGGAGGTAGGGGGTTGCGAACGTATTGTCGATGACCGAGATGGCATCGTGCTCGTCGGCGATGGCCGTCGCCCCCTCGATATCGACGACCGAGAGGAGTGGGTTCGTGGGCGTCTCGAGCCAGAGTAGTTCGGTATTCTCCTGGAAAGCCGCCTCGATTGCCTCCAGGTCGGTCATGTCGACGAACGTAAACTCGAGTTCGTACTGATCGTAGACCTGGGTGAAGATCCGATGGGTTCCACCATAGACGTCGTTCCCGGCGACGACGTGATCACCGGACTCGAGGAGATTCAAGACGGTATTGATCGCTCCCATCCCGCTCGAAAAACATCGACCGTAGTCCGCGGACTCGAGGCTTGCGAGGTTGTGCTCGAGGTCGGTTCGCGTTGGGTTACCCGTCCGTGAGTACTCGTAGCCACGGTGGTCACCCGGCGCGTCCTGCTCGTACGTCGAGTTGGCAAAAATCGGCGTCATCAGCGCACCGGTTTCCTCGTCGGGTTCCTGACCAGCGTGAATCGACCGTGTCTCGATTCGAAATGCGTCGTCTTCGTCGTTCATATGCTATCGCACAGGTGCTATCCGATTATACTTGCCGACTTGGAGAATAGGATCCGAGAGCAAGCGAGCGCGATGCCGACTGCATAACGTGCGTTTTATAACCGTCACCGGTCAAGAGCGTCGTACGACTATGCCGAAATCAAACGGACCTCGCCAGGGAACTCGGCGGAAACTCGCGAACAAACCTCGAGAACGCGGCACTTCGCCACCACAACGAGCGATTCAGGAGTACGATGTGGGCCAGAAAGTCCACCTCAAAATCGACCCAAGCGTCCCAAAAGGTCGCTACCACCCACGGTTCGATGGTCACACTGGTGAAGTGGTCGGCACCCAGGGCAGTGCCTATAAAGTGCAGATCACTGACGGCCGTGTTGAAAAGACCCTGATCGTCACCGCAGCCCATCTCCGAGCCCAGGAATGACCATCTTCAAAGAGATCGTCGACGAGGAGTATCTGACGGTCTCGGAGGCTAAAGAGCTGCTCGCCGACATCGAAGCCGAACGAGCCCTCGACGAGGAGCGCGAGCTCAGGTACGAGTTGGCTCGCGCTATCGAACACGTCAACCGATTCGCCATCCTCGATACCGAAGACGCCGACGAACTCGTCGCAGACCTCCAGGAACTCGAGAAGGTCGATGAGCCAACGGCGTACAAGATCGTGAACTTGCTTCCTCGTGACCGACAGGAATTGCGGACGGTTTTCGCCCAGCAGCGGTATTCCGTTTCCGGTGAGGAACTGGACGAAATCCTCGATACGATCGCTCAATACGTGTAGTCATCGTGCGGACACTCCGTGGAATCGTGCTGTGGCGATTCGGTTTCACGACACGAGTAAGGTAACGGATCAACCCCCTACCGTGGGCCGACACCGTCAATACACTCCACTGGGCCGACTGTTTAAGTAGGCTGTTACCGTACAATCACGTAATGAGCGAAGCCGACAACGATGAGACGGAGGTGCGGCGAGCGGTCGTGTTAGATTACCTGGCTCATGGCCTCTCGGAAGGGCGACGACGCTACCGACAGTCGCCAGCGGGTTATGCCCTGGGCGTGTCGGATTTCACTCTCTATGAGGTCGCATTCGACGAGGATGCTCGTATCACGATCGGGACGCACGTCGTCGTCGAACCAGCAAGCGAGCGAGAACGGGTTGCCGACTGTCGCCCAACGGAATACGATTCGCTCTCCTCCGGAGCGCAGTCTGAACTCGAGTACGTGGTCCGGGATATCATCGAGGCTGACCAACAGCGGTTCGTCGATTTTTACAACGAAGCACAGCCGATCACCCTTCGGTTGCACCAACTAAACCTGCTGCCAGGGATCGGCAAAAAGCTCCGTAACAATATACTCGATGAGCGAAAGCGGAAACCGTTCGAGAGTTTCGAGGACCTAGAAGACCGCGTCTCGGGCCTTCACGACCCGGGAGAGGTCCTCGCGAACCGAATTCTCGAGGAGCTTCGAGATGAAGATCTGAAGTACCGCCGGTTCGTTGGATACGATCCCGATAACGCCTAAGATCGCCGGTTTTCGATCGTCTCTCAACTCGCCAATTCGTGGTGGCTCTCGATCATGGGCACGAGACTGCACACGATTTTCTCACTGATTGCTCACCCCAGGGGCCCTGACACCAGGAGAGACTGGAAGTATCGATACTGGTAGAGCGAGTCCACCTGAACAGTGAACACTCACCTGGTGGTCACCACTCATTCGTAGACGGTGCGTTTAGGACCCCCTGTCACGTAGGGCCCGAAAATGAGAGATCCAGACGGGTTGATCGCCAGGGCCGGGGTTCGCGGTGACCCAAACCAGGATCAACACTTTCTCGTCGATGACCGTGTCCTCGATCGGTTACCGACGTATCTCGAGGGGGCTGCTCTCGAGCACGTGCTCGAAATCGGCGGCGGGACCGGTGGGTTGACCGACCGATTGCTCTCGGCTGCTGACCGAGTGACGGTCATCGAGCGGGACCCGAGGTTGGCGGCGTTTCTCACTGACGAGTTCCGAACTGAACGTGAGGAGGGTCGGCTGACGATCATCGAGGGGGACGCCCTGTCGCTCGAGTATCCCGACTTTTCTGCGTCAGTGTCGAATCTGCCGTACGGTGTCTCGAGTGAAATCGCGTTCCGGTTGCTGCCCGAAAAACGGCCGCTGGTCTTGATGTTTCAACGGGAGTTTGCCGAACGGATGGTTGCCGAACCAGGGACACCTGAGTACGGTCGGCTGTCCGTCTCGAGCCAACACTTTGCTGGCGTCGAACTGATGGAAACCGTTCCGAGAGAAGCGTTTTCGCCTCCACCGCAGGTCGAAAGTGCAGTCATCCGGGCCACACCTCGAGAGCCCGAGTACGAGGTCCCGGATGAGGAGTTTTTCCTCCGGTTCGTCAAGGCGGTGTTCACGCAACGTCGGAAAACCATGCGGAACGCGATCAGGAACACCGCACATATCTCGGGGCTCGAGGACCCGGACGCAGTCGTCGAGGCAACGGACGACGACCTGCTCTCGAAACGGGCTGGCGTGGTGTCACCATCGACCTTCGCTGAACTCGCCACCCTCGCCTGGGAGGTTGGACGGTGAGCGGACGACCCGTCATCGGTGTCGACTGTCCTCGTTCGAGTTCGCATAAATGCATTTGGGCTCGAGGTGACCACGAGTGATCACCGAATTTTTGACCACCCTCGATTGGTTAGGCGAGGAGTTCACGGCAACCAACCAGCGGCTCGCAATCACGGTTGCAGCAACTGGGTTCGTCCTACTCGTCCTCCTGTCGTATCGGGACGTGCAGTCGTGGCTCACGAAGCAAACGAAACCACTCTACGCAGACATCCTCACGACGGTACTTCTCCTCGGTTCGTCAGTTCTCTCGTTGCTCGTCATTATCGGTGTGTGGGGCGTCAGAGAAGATCTGTCTGAAGTCCTCACGGAAACAGGTATCGGCTCGGAGATGATCGTCAGAATCTCGATTTCGTTCGTCATCCTCGTGATTACGTACATTCTCTGGCGATTCATCAAGCGACTGTTACACGACGTCATTGCATCGTCTACCTCGGTCACTGATCATCAAGAAGAGGTCACTCACCGCGTCGTGCAAGTCGTTCTCTGGTCATTTTCGATCGTCTTCGTGCTGGGAATCTGGGTTGATGATCTGAGCGGCCTACTGGTTGGTGCCGGTTTCCTGGGGATCGTCCTCGGGATGGCGACGCGACAGACACTGGCCACGATCCTGGCCGGGTTCGTGCTTATGCTCTCGCGCCCGTTCGAAGTCGGCCACTGGATCGAAATCGATGATCGTGAGGGTGTCGTCGCGGAATTTTCCGTGTTCAATACAGAAATCCAGTCGTTCGATGGAGAGTATATCATCGTTCCAAACGACGTCGTCACCTCGAGCATCGTCACGAACCGATCGAAGAAAGGGCGTCTCCGGGTGGAAGTCGACGTTGGAATCGATTATGATGCAGACCCTGAACAGGCGATGACGATCGCCCGTGATGCACTCGAAGGGGTCGAGGAGGTGCTCGAGGTCCCCGAACCCCAGGTCATCGTCAAACGGTTTGGCGACTCCGCAATTATTCTGGGGGTCAGGTTCTGGATCGACAAACCGAGTTCGCGAAAACGATGGACCGCGAAGACGAAGGCGACGAACGCCATCAAAACGCAGTTCGGGGCTGCGGATATCAAAATCCCGTACCCACAACGGGAGTTGATGGGTCGAGAAGAAACAGCGGGTCTCCAAATCGGATCCACACCCACCAGATCCGGAGGAGGCGAGACGCCTGCATCTGGGGAGGGAGAGCCAAACGAAGGGCCCTCGAGCGATGAGTCACCGGCTGAAGCACGGGAGGGGGACTAATGGACCTCGCCACTCGACGAGGCGTGGAAACCGATGTGTATCAACCGGCGGAAGACTCGGGCTTGCTCGCTGCGGAAGCCTGTCGACACATCGAGTCGGGCGAACGCGTCCTCGAGGTGGGCACCGGATCAGGCTACGTCGCCGACCGAATCATGAGGGAGACCGGAGCTGCTGTCGTCGCCGCGGACATCAATCCACACGCCGTCCGTGCCGCCCGCAATCGTGGGCTCGAGGCTGTCCGGACTGATCTGGTCGCAGGATTCCAGTCTGCATCCTTCGATGCCGTCGTGTTCAATCCACCGTACCTCCCGACCGAACCCGATGAGGAACGCGATGACTGGATGGAACGGGCCCTCTCTGGTGGCCCTGACGGCCGAGCGATCATCGATCCGTTCCTCGAGGCCGTTCCTCGTGTGCTGAAAACCGATGGGGCAGTCTACATTCTCGTCAGTAGCCTCACGGGCGTCGAGAACGTCGTCGAACATGCCGATGCATGTGGCTTCAGTGCCGTTGCGCTCGCGGATGAGTCATTTCCGTACGAGACGTTGACCGTACTCAAATTGCGATACTCAATAGCATAACTCTGGATTATTATTGTGTATGGAAAATATTAAGCGTCGGCATAGCTTAGCACCGTTCACGCATGACCGAATACGTATCCACGACACCAGGGCTCTTCCCGCTCCCTGATTTTGCGAAGGCGGAGCTTTCAGCGCTGAAAGGCCATCAGAAACACGACCTGATCAGCGGAGACGAGGGCGAAGAGATCACCACGGCCTACGAAAAAGGACGTGACGCAGTGATCACTGCCCAACTCGAGGCTGGCCTCGATCTCGTCTCGGAGGGGCAACTACGGTGGGACGATATGCTCGCACACCCACTGGCTGTTCACGACGCCGTTGACACCCAGGGCATCGTCCGGTACTACGACAACAACAACTTCTACCGTGACCCAGTCGTCACCGGCGATCTCACGTTTTCAGGAGATGTCGCTGCCGAACTCGAGGCTGCGTCATCGCTCACCGATAGCCCCCTCCAGGCCGTCCTCCCTGGCCCCTATTCGTTGGCAGACCTCGCGACAGACCAGTACTACGGCGACGAAGAAACGTTCCTCGAGGCGATCGCTGACTTCCTGGCGGGTGAAGTCGAGGCGTTCCCTGAACACGACACGCTCTTTTTGCTCGAACCGTCACTGATCGAGTCCGCTCCAGGTGACGGGATCGACGAACTGGCCAGTGAGGCAATCGATAGGGTTGCACAGGCGACGGACGCACCGGTCGTCGTCCACCCGTTCTACGGTGCACTCGAGGAGAAGGTCTACGCACACCTTCTCGACGCCGACATCGACGCTGTTGGCTTCGATTTCGTCACCGAACAGGACCAGAGCCTGTACAATATTCAGGAGTATGGGGCCACCGACGACGTTGCTCTCGGACTGGTCGATGGACAGAACACGCTGGTCGAAGACCCTGAAGCGGTCCGCGATCGGGCCGAGTGGGTGTTCGACCGCGTCCCAGTGACGGACTTCGAGACGGTGTATCTCACCACGAACACGGAGACGTTCTATCTCCCGTATGCAAAATTCGAGGCCAAACTCGAGGCCCTTGCCGAGGCCGCGACCCTCGCGGAGGTGGCTGCCGTATGAGCGCAAACGAAAACAGAGACCAGTTCCGCCCGGACGACCACGAGAACGATCACTTCCTGCTGACGACCGTCGTTGGCAGTTACCCCAAGCCAAAGTGGCTCAACCGAGCCAAGGAACTCTACCAGGATCCAGATCACAGCTTCGACGAAGACGACTATCAGGAAGCCCTGGACGACGCTTCTCGGCTCATCACCAACGAACACGAGCGTGCTGGCCTCGACGTCGTCGTCGATGGTGAGATGCGACGTAACGAGATGGTCGAGTTCTTCGCCCACCGTATCGAGGGCTACGAGTTTAACGGCCCCGTCAAAGTGTGGGGACACAACTACTTCGATAAACCGTCGGTCGTCAACGAAGTCGAGTACACCGAAACCTGGCTCGTCGACGAGTACAAATTCACCGCTGAGGCCACCACTCGACCGGTCAAGGTACCCATTACGGGCCCATATACCCTCGCGAACTGGTCGTTCAACGAAGCCTACGAGGACGAGGAGGCGTTAGCGTACGACCTGGCGAACCTGGTCAACGAGGAAATCGAGAAACTCGTCGAGGCCGGTGCACGCTATATCCAGATCGACGAGCCAGCACTCGCGACGACGCCCGACGACCACGCCATCGTCGGTGAATGTCTCGAGCGGATCGTCGATGACATCCCAGACGACGTCCGTATCGGGCTCCACGTCTGCTACGGCGACTACTCTCGTATCTACCCCGAAATCCTTGAGTTCCCCGTCGACGAGTTCGACCTCGAGCTCGCCAACGGCGATTACGACCAGCTCGAGGTATTCACCGACCCCGACTTCACCAAAGACCTTGCACTCGGTGTGACCGACGTCCACGTCGCCGAGGTCGAGTCCGTCGAACAGATCGAACGGAACATTAAGAAAGGCCTCGAGATTGTTCCACCCGAACAACTCATCGTCTCCCCTGACTGTGGCGTGAAGCTGTTGCCCCGCGAGGTCGCCTACGGCAAGATGGCCAATATGGTCGACGCCGCACGGAACGTCGAAGCCCAGCTCGATGCTGGAGAACTCGACCTGTCACAGACACCGACGCCGGCTGACGACTAGCGGTACAGAAACGGGGGTCCCTGCAAAGGGTGACTTCATCCAAACCGTTTTGCGCTCGGGGTTCCCACCTCCGACAATGGCAGTACGCGTAGGCGTCCTCGGCGCAACTGGTGCCGTTGGACAACGACTGATTCAACTTCTCGACCCGCATCCTGATTTCGAAATCGCCGCACTCACCGCCAGCGACTCGAGTGCTGGCAAGCCCTACCAGGAGGCCGCAAAGTGGCGCGCTGATTCGCCGATTCCGGCGGACGTCGCAACGATGACCGTCGGTGCAACGGAACCAGATGCCGTTCCAACCGATGTCGACCTCCTTTTTTCGTCTCTCCCCTCGAGTATCGGTGCCGCAGTCGAACCCGACTTCTGTGAGGCAGGCTACGTTGTCTCCTCAAACTCATCGAACGCGCGGATGGCCGAGGACGTCCCGCTCGTGATACCGGAGGTCAACGCTGACCACCTCGACCTGCTCGAGGTCCAACAGGACACGCGCGGATGGGATGGGGCGTTGATCAAGAACCCGAACTGCTCGACGATTACGTTCGTGCCGACGCTCGCCGCCCTCGCCGAATACGGACTCGAGCGCGTACACGTGGCGACGCTGCAAGCCGTTTCGGGAGCCGGCTACGATGGCGTGACGTCGATGGAAATCATCGACAATGCGATCCCACACATCGGCAGCGAGGAAGAGAAACTCGAAACTGAATCGAAAAAACTGCTCGGGACGTTCGACGGGGCGTCCCTCGAGCACCACGAAGTCGAAGTTGGGGCATCCTGCAACCGGATTCCCACGATCGACGGCCACCTCGAAAACGTGTGGCTCGAGACGACTCAATCGGTGACTCCCGATGCGGCCGCCGAGGCACTCGAGGCGTATCCAGGGCTTGACCTTCACTCGTCACCCGACCCGCTGATTCACGTGTTCGATGACCCATCTCGACCCCAGCCACGACTCGATCGCGGATTGGGGAACGGGATGGCGGTCTCAGTTGGCGGCATTCGCTCGTCGACATTCGGCCTACAGTACAACTGCTTAGCACACAACACCGTTCGTGGAGCCGCGGGTGCGAGCGTGCTCAACGGCGAACTGCTGCTCGAGAACGGCTATCTGTAGGATTTCTCTTTGTTCTTGGTTTCTCGCTCGAGGCTCCCAGGCGACCCATTCTTTTGTATAGCGACATACGGTTTGTATGTACTGTGTCGGCCAGCCAATTGTGTTG
>LKMJ01003859.1_pt1 | contig 14016 bp, 24 predicted proteins | sample 643391 | NCBI WGS metagenome assembly LKMJ01 (sample SAMN04112250, study PRJNA286221) | soda lake metagenome | biome: soda lake; feature: Kulunda Steppe; material: water; isolation source: sample PL-Br10 brine of Picturesque Lake | place: Russia: Kulunda steppe | collected 2010-07
TCTCTCTCTCTCCCTCTCTCTTGTTCTCACTCACACCCACACTTGCGCAGGCAGTCACCTCAAGCCGGCGCATGGCACAGACAGACTCGCTGCCAAAGTCTCCCGGCGCCCTCAGTACCCTGCACACTGCCTGCGCCTGCTGCTTGCACCGTCACGTTTGATGAGCGGGAGCCGGCCCGATATTGCACATGCACGCACAATTCTTGCTCAGATACACCCCCCTCCGAGCTTTGCTCACTCTCAGTCACAACCTCTGGGCCAGGCAAAACTGAGGGAGGTCTTTGAAACATCAAAGCACACCCTTGTGTCTCAGATCCAAGCCCTTCATGCCTTCACTCCTGCGCTCCTTGTGCCATGCCAGGCACTGCCCTGGGGTGCGCGCATGCAGAAAAGCCATGCACCCCCGCGCCATGCCATGTACAGCCCTGCCGCAGCACTGGCGCATGCACGCTGCCATGCGCACCTGCACAACGTCAGGCACCACAGCCATGCTCACCTGGGACTGGGCCTCTGCGTCCGCGGCTTCCAGCGCCTTTTGCGCCCGCTCCAGCTCCTTGCACCTGCAGCCAGCAGCCAGCGTGCAACGGCCAACAGGGCGGCTGGTCAGGGCGCAACGGCAGCCAGTAGCCAGCGTGCAACGGCCAGCAAGGCGGCAGGTCAGGGCGCAACGGCAGCCAGCAGCCAGCGTGCAACGGCAGCAGCCAGCGTGCGATGGCCAGCAGGGCGGCAGGTCAGGGCGTGAGCACGCCAGGGACAGGCAGCAAGCTCAACGTCCCGATGCTAAGGGTGACCGGCAGCACACCAGCACCATACTAGCCCGGCTTTGAAGCCCTTGAGGACAAGACATGCCTTTGAATATCATGATGGGACAGCTCTCAATGCATATCATGATGGGACAGCTCTCAATGCATATCATGATGGGACAGCTCTCAATGCACATCATGATGGGACAGCTCTTAGTGCATATCATGATGGGACAACACTTGACCTATGGGCGGCCCTGTGTGCCCGACACCACCACTCCACCACTCCTGGAACGGCCCTGTGTGCCCGACCACCACCACACTACCACTCCTTGAACGGCCCTATGTGCCCAACACCACCAGATCCCCCTCCTCGGACAGCCCTGTACGCCCCACACCACCACACCACCACTCCTCGGGTGGCCCTGTGTGCCCTCCCCCTCCCCCCCCTCAAACAGCCCTGTGTGCCCCACACCACCACACTTCCACCGCTCAACTCTCCCCTGCCAGCCTCTTCTAGACCAGACCCCACGCACTTGTTGCGCAGCTGCCCCTCCGTCTGGTGCAGCCGTGTGCGCGCGGCTGCCCCCTCTGCCTCCGCCTTCCGACACGCCTCCTCTGCTCGCGCCCTGTGCACGGACGTCAGCACCTCCGCGTCCTGCAGGCACACGCATAGGCCACAGGTGGAGACATGCAAGGGGGGCCACAAGGAGGTGTGGACGTGTGAGGGGGTCACAGGTGTGGACATGCCAGAGGGGTCACAATGAACGGGTGCAACGGGCGAAAAGACACATAAGGCAGCAGCTCAAAGGCACTAAGGGCAGGTGAGGGTGCAAAGGCAGACAAGGAAGGTGAATGCGCAAGGATAGGAAAAGCTGCAGCACTGGATGCACGCTGATATAGGGCAGAACGGGGCTACAGCGTTAGGAGCTTTGGTCTTGTGTGCGCGGGCCGCGAGAAAGCAGGCATGCCCACAAGCCGTGCGTCAGACAGCCCCACTTCCGAAGGACAAGGCTCTGTGCGCTGGTTGGCGTTGCGTGGTTGGCGGTGCATGAGACAAGCCGCGGCTGCGTGCCTGTCGGCGCACACAACACTTTGCGCAGGCCTGGGTCAAGGAGGCGTGCACGGCCAGCATTGTCGGAGGTGTGCAATAGGCAGAGCCACAGCTGGCCTGCACAGGTGCATGCTGCCCACGCCTGTAGACACAAAAGAGATGCATGCTGGCCTGCACCACAGTGTCTGGTCGCTCTTGGGCTGCTCCTGTGTGCCAGCTGCACTGCACAGCGCGCCACTAGCCAGCGCTGCAATCTTTCGGGTTTTCATCAGCAGCGAAACCCTCTACCGCCTCTTGCCCCAGATGGCTCGTCTCCATATAATCCCGCAGACGCGGTCCTTCACGTTCCGCCTTGCAGACGCATCTTTATCAAGCTGCAAGCAGGATCCTCTTCCTGGCTTTGACCTTACAGGCTCTTCTCCAAGCTGCAGGCATCTGGTCCCGCATGCTCGGCCTTGGGATCTGCCTGTGTGCTGCACTCACCATGAAGATGATTGCCTCCATTTGAGTAATGCCCTGCAATGGAGCGCGCACTCACTCACCCGTGGAGCGCGCACTCTCCTGTCCATGCATTTGCATCCACACACGTCCCTTCCAAGCCAGCATGCCCAACTATACACGCCACGACCACACACGTCCCTCCCAAGCCAGCACGTGCAACCACACACGTTGCAACAAGCCCCTTTCAAGCCAGTTTGTGCCAGCACATATGCTGCGACCACACACTTTGGTTCCAAGCCAGCGCATGCAAACCAAGCGCGCAAGCTGGAAGGGCTACCTTTCCAGAGCGGCTGCAGCACAGGACACAACAGCGAGCTTGTGGTGCGCGCGCAGCGCACACACATGTAGGCTCAGCTTCTGGTGCAGATGTAGAGGCTTTTGGTGCGGGCGTGCTTTGCGCGTTGCACACGCAGGCACACGGGTAGCGCGCACGGCGGCTGCTCCGCCTGTGCCACACCTACGCCCACCCACCTTGGCGGCGTTGAGCTGCCGCTGCAGGGCGTCCAGGTCCTTGTCTTTGGCACGCACACTGCCCTCCAGCTGCTGCGCGCGCTGCTTGGCTGCTGCCAGATCCGCGTCCAGGCGCCGCACCGTTTCCTCCGTCTGCCGAGGCACGGCGCAGGAGTGGGTGCATGCATGTACATTTGCGCGTGTGCGTGCGTGCATGCAACGCGTGCATATGGTTACGTACACTCCATGCAGCACCCGTGTGCAGGCATGCAAATGTGAGGCAAGGGATGCAAACACACACAAATACGAGCATGCATGTTGATTTTGGCGAAAAGATCATGTGCACTCCACACTCCACATTTGTGTGTGTGTGTCCGTCTCTTTAATGAGCCTTACCCCAGCACATCCGCACACAGGAGCATGCAGTGCGCTTGCAGGCACAAACTACAAACACACAAACAAAGAAGCATATATGCACGCAACACAAGCGCACCAGCGCACGCTGCGCCTCGGTGCTGGTCTCCGCGCCCCTGCTCTGGCCCAGCTGCTTGGTCAGCCGCTCCACCTCGCGCTCTCGTGCGCGCGCCCCATTCTCCAGCTGCGCCGCGTGCTGCCGGGCCGCTGCCAGCTCCTCGCATGCCGCGCGCGTGCACTCCTCCGCCTGCACGATGCGCATTGCTGCCTCCACCTGCGCATGCGCGCAGTGTGCCCACAGAGGGAGAGTGTGTGTCCACCTTGCCCAAGGGTTTCTTCGATGTCATGTGCGAGGGCAGCATGTGCGGCAGGCGTGCGTGCAGCGCTTGGCTTCACGTACGCGCACACACATGCAAACGCTGTGTCACACCGGTTGGCACACCAAAATACACAAATGCTCCTTGCCACACTGCATGGCAACCACAGGGGCAAAGCGTGCTTATGCGCATGCAGAAGCGCATGCAGGGGCACACACACACACGCACGCACCTCACTGGACTGCATGGCGTCCAGGGCTCGCTGCAGCCGCTCCACCTCCTTCTCCTTACCCCGGAGGAGGCCCTCCACCTGGATGGAGCACAGCACAAACAACGCCAGGCGCATGAGGAGGGCGCAGCCCAACGCCCCACCTGTGCAGCTTCATACAGGCAAGCGCGCCCAAAGCCCTACCCCAGCACACTCGCGTCCCAGAGTGCGCGTGCAGCCCAGCCACTGCCACACAGCCCAGCTACTGTCACACAGCCCAGCCGATGTCACACCCACTGTCACACCCACTGCCACACAGCCCAGCCACAGTCACACAGCCCACCCACTGCCACACCCACTGCCACACAGCCCAGCCACTGCCACACAGCTGTGGGAACCTTTCCTATCACATTCCTGGCCAATCTGGCAGCAAGGCGGCCCTGGGGCAAGAGCCCGGCTCTTTACACGGCTGCAATTGGTCCTCAGGCTACCTGGAGGATGGGGTCCCATCATGGGGGCAGGATGGCCCTCAGAGCAGTCCTATTCCTAAGGGCAGCTGGACAGGCATGTGGGCAGTCCTTGAGTTTTTAAGGCAGCAGGATGGCCCTCCATCATGGCAGCTGGAGGAGTTTCAGGGCAGCTTAGGGCCAGCATGTCAGCTGGACAACCCTCAGGGTGTTCTCGGACTGTCATGGTAGCTGGAGAGGCCTCATGGCCGTCCATTTTGGCATTTGCACACCTAGGCTTTTGGCATTTGCACGCCTAGAATTTCGGCATTTGCACGCCTAGAATTTCGGCATTTGCACTCCTAGGCTTTTGGCATTTGCACACCCAGGCTTTTGGCATTTGCACGCCTAGACTTTTGGCATTTGCATGTCTAGGATTTTGGCGTGTGCACTCCTAGGCTTTTGGCATTTGCACACCCAGGCTTTTGGCATTTGCAAGCCTAGGATTTTGGCATTTGCACGCCTAGACTTTTGGCATTTGCATGTCTAGGATTTTGGCGTGTGCACTCCTAGGATTTTGGCATGTGCACTCCCTGGCAGCCGCAGGGGCACGGGACGGTGCGCCTGCCTTGGAGCAGCACCCAAAGCTGCAGGTGCAGTGCGCCTGAAGCTGCGCAATGCTGCGGCGGCAAAGCAACACAGCCCAACAACTGCAAATGCAATTTGTCGTTTGCAAATTGCAGCCCCCTGCTCGCAGGAAAGGACAGGACTGTGTGCAGCTGAGCAAAATCCAGCATATGGTGCAGGCCGGCTGCGCACCTGCACACGCCAGCTCCAAGCTTCATCCAAACCCACCCTCTGCGTCCCGCTCCTTCGCACACCCATCATCCATCAAAATAGGCGTGAAACACTTCCTCACTCTTCCCGCAACGTGCTTGTTCCACCAGCGACACATACCGCACGTGCACGCACACACACACACATACGCACACACGCACGCTGCACACCGACCCACCTGCACAGCCCGTTGTCGCGCGGCAGCAGCCTCCTCTGCGCTGCGACGTGCGGCGTCATCCGCCTCTGCGCGCCGCTCCTCTGCCGCCAGCTGCTCCGCTTTTGCACCGTCAAGCATGCGCTCCAGACGCTCCAGCTGGCGATCACGCGCCTGCACGTACAAAAACCAAAGCATCCACATGCATGCTTGTGTGTGCGTGCGTACAGGTGCCTTCTGTCAAGGTCCTCCAGCTGGTGCTCCACGGGCATGCATGGGTGTGAATGCGTGCTGCGCAAGGACTCACGCTTGCGTCTGGACCTGACTGCACTCATCAACTTCTTTCGCTGTCCAAGAAGCAGCCAAGTTGTTATGCGCAGGTGTAAATTTGATCGCGACTGTTTAACGCACTGTCATGAGGCGTATGCCTTACTCGCATCATGTGATGGGACAGCGAGTTTGCTTGGCCAAGTTTCTAAGGCAGCAAGCGAAGCCCGTACCCGTCATTTCTGCAGCTCAGGTTGCCCACAGAGGAAACAGAAGGGTCCAGGTGGCCCTTTCCAACGGGCCGTTAGCATACGGAGGTGCCAGGCGATTTGGCTGCCTCACAGCTGTTGACAGGCCGTGCAACACACAGGCACATACCACCACCCACCCACCCATGCACCCACCTTGAGGGTGCTGTCTGCCTGCGCCAGCTTGGACCTGAAGCCAGCCATCTCCGCCTCCAGCCTGCGTGCCACGTCCTCCGCCTCCCCCAGGCGCAGCGCACAGCTCGCCTCCGCCGCGCGCGCCGTCTCCGCTGCGCGCTGCGCACGCTCCAGGTCTTTGTCCCTGCAGACAGCAGGCGGCGAAGGGGCATGTCGAGGCGCAGTCCAGGCAGGGAAGGAGAACATGGCAGCACAATCTGGCCACCACTCGGAAAGCAGCACAATCTGGCGGCCGCCAGCACAACCTGGCCACCACTCATGGAGGTAGGCTACGCTTGTAGACCACGGAGCTCCTTGTCAACGCAAGCAGAAGGCACACGCGCACTGCAAGAGTGCCTCCTTGTGCTCCCTCCCCCACCTGTTGCGCTGAGCGCCCTCCAGCTGCGCCTGCCTCTTGTTGGCGGCCGCCAGGTCAGCCTCCAGCTTGGCCGCCGCTTCCTCCACGGCACTGCGCGCAGCCACGGCCTCCTGGTCGCTGCCCTTGACGCCCGCAAGCTGGCGCGCCAGGCGGCTGATCTGCGGGGGCCAACACATGGTGGCGGTGGCGGTAGCCAGCATGGATGTGTGGGGGCCAATATGGAACTGGCGGTGGCCAGCATGGATGTGTGGAGGCCAATATGGATCTAGCGGAGGCCCTTGACGGAGGGACCAAGACGTGCTGGCCCCTGCCTCAACGGTTGCAGTGAAAACCGCCCTCGAGCGCAGCAGAGGGAAAAACTCGATGTTTGCCAACGAAGGAAAACACAGCTTAAGTCCAAAGTCCGGCAGCCTGGCAGGCCTGGCCTACCCTCGACCCCATTCCCAGCCTAGTGCGCCCCTTTCCCAGCCTGGTGTGCTGCCTGCGCGCTGGTAATAAGCATGAATTATAGTATGTCGGGCATCTCCTGTGCGCAGGGGGCCTGCTGTGCATGGAGCTCCTGCGCTTCTGTGCCCTTCCTTCCACCGCACCCAAGAGGTATTTTGTTCACTCACAACCCAACTGACCGCCTTGCATGCTGACAGCCCCCCTCGCCCACGCCCGCTCGCCCAACTGATTGGCTACTTTACGATTACTCGTCCACGCACCTCACGGTCACGCGCGCGCGTCGCCGCCTCCGCTGCTGCTGCGCGCTGCTTGGCAGCAGAGGCATCCTCTTGCGCCGCGCGCGTCGCCTCCTCCGCGCTCGATCGCTGCAGGGCCATGTCTGCCAGGCTAGCATGCTTGTCATCGGCCTGGGGCGCAGGGACAAAAGCCAGGGGAAAGGGCACGGGAAAGGGCACAGTGACAGGCGCAGCTGACGTGGCCCTCATGGGTAAAGGGGTGGGAGAGGGAGAGGGAGAGGGAGCAGCTGGAAGATAAGGAAGGAGCAGCTGGAAGAGAGGGAGAGGGAGAGGAAGAGAAGGAAGGAGCAGCTGGAAGAGAGGGAGAGGGAGAGGGAGAGGAAGCAGCTGGAAGAGAAGGATGCGGGAGAGGGAGCAGCTGGAAGAGTCGGCTGCAGCATGATGCATTGCGGTCGAAGCACTGCTTGTTGCGGGACAGCACAGGGCACAGTAGAGGGATAGGGGGGGGGGTGTTCAAATGGGGGCTTGGTTCAGGGAACGAGATGAACATCTGAACATATTGCCCATCGTGCTTAGGGCACCTTAGCATGCATGCCCTGGACCAGGCAGGGAGTATGGATATGCAAAAGCACGGGCAGCCAGCAAGGCACTGGCAGGCACCAGCAGGCGCATCAGTTCCCTTCAATCTTCAGTTTGGTTTGAATCTTTGAAGAGGGCCGCTATCAAGAGGGCACACAGGCAGCGCGTGCATGTGCTCGCGCCCCCCAAAAGTTTCAGGCTGGGCATTCTTCAGCTCCTTTGGTCCGGCGCGTCTGAGTACTCAAGCACCCAGAAGTGCATGCTGCACGTTTCAAGAGTGCATGACAAGGCGCGTCTGCGCGCTCAAGCACCCAAAAGTGCACGCTGCACCTTGCCATGACTGAGGTTGGCTTTGAAGGCAAGTGCACGCACTGTGCACCTCACGTGCGCCACTGGCCAGGGGACAGATGCACAGTATTTGCCCACAAACTACGATACAACCACATTCATCGCACTCAACCCTGCACCCAGCACACACAGACACAGCACACAGCACAAACACGCACTGCATGCTGCATGCGCACACCTGCTTGCGTAGCCTCGCAATCTCCCTGTCCTTCAGCTTCAGCGTGCCGTCGATCTGGGACACCCGCCTGGCTATGTTGGCCAACTCATCCGCCAGCGTGTACGCAGCCTCTTCCGCCTGGGCCTGCAGCCGTGTGTGGGTTGTGTGTGTGTGTGTGTGAAAAACGCGTGTGAGAGCCCTGCTCTGCACTGGTGCATGCTGCACTGCGGCACGGCAGTACTGCGAGCGCGCAGCCGCCTCTGCCAGGGCCTGCAGTGGCCTGCGCACAATGCACAAAAGTGTGCGTGCCCGTGCTGCGCTGTCGCAGGCTGCGCCAGGCAGCCAAACATGGGCGCCCGTCGCCGTCTTGGCTTGCAGCAGGGCAGCAGCGGGGTTGAGGGCAAGCAAGCACTTTGGGGCCAAAACTTTTAGGCGTGCTGGGTCGCCAACAGAGCGTGCAGCCCTCCTACCGTTGCATGCGTGTCCGTCTACCACCCCATTGGGAGGTTCATGAGGCTATAGAAAAGGTACAACGCACGCTCACCCGCATGCTGCGCGCGCATCTCAAACTCCAAGCACAGGCCCACCACCCTCACACTTGCCCCAGCCTCCGAGCACTGCCCCGCCCTACCTGTTTCACGCTCATCTCAAACTCCGACTTGCGCGTCATGTCCAGCAGGCGAGTCAGACGCTCCACCTCCTTCGCATGAGCGCGCGCCCCGTTCTCCAGGCTCAGCGCGTGCGCGTGGGCCGCCCCCAGCTCAGCCTCCAGCCGCCTGCTGTTGGCCTCCGCCTGCAGGGCACGCAGCGGTTGCAGTTCTACAGTGCTGCAGCGGTTGCAGTTCTACAGTGCTGCAGTGGTTGCAGTGCACGCTGCCATTACAGCGCCGCAGTGGTCGCAGTGACGCAGTGTGCGCAGTGCTGCAGTGGTCGCAGCGTACGCAGTTGATGCAGCGATTGCAGCGGACACAGTGGTCGCAGTGCCTCAGAGCATGCAGCTCTCGCAGGCACGCACTTCCTTCTCCCATGGGCTTGCCGGCAAGCAACATGCGCCGTCGCAGCCTGCATGCGCTTGCGTGTGCAGGTGGCATGCAGCATGTGTGCATGAGGGGCCTGCGGGCTATAGCATCTGCTTCCATGCCTAATTAGTAATAACTTATCATACCATAGTTATACCATAGTAACTACTCATTATACTTTAGCTAGTAATAATGCCTTTGCGGGAAGACGGCAGCGCACACAGCCTGAAGGCATTGCCTTGCAAGGACTGCTTGCATGTGCATGCCCCAGCCCCGGGCTCCAGCTGAATGATCGCACTCTCATGACGCTGCCATGGGACCTTTGATAACTTCAAGCCAACTTTGTGTTATCTGCACGCTTGTCTGTGTCTGCTTGTCTGAGTGCACATGCACATGCACATGCACATGTTTTGTACCAATGCCTCGAGCCATTGGTCCATCCGTCCACGTGCATGTACACATGCGCGCACGCCCCTGTAAGCGGCAACAGCTGCACAGGAGCAGCCAGCCTGCCGGACCGCCTGCCGCCACTCACCTGCAGCTTCTGCGCGTTGGCTTCGTACTCTGCGGCGCGAGCTGACTCCATCTGCCTGCCTGCCCGCTCAAGCTCGTGCTGCTTGGCCTTGGCCTGCACGTCAGCGGCCGCGACGCGTGCGCGCAGCGCCGCAAGGTCGCCATCCAGGCGACGCGCGGCTTCGTCGGTGCGGCTGGCCTGTGCAGGGGAGGCAGCAAGGCAGGCGGTGCGTGGGGCCATTACTACATGACGTGCAGGCTACTGCCGCGGGGCCATTACCACGCGACATGCAGGTCACGGCCGTCGGGCCATTACCACGCGACATGCAGGTCCCGGCTGTGGGGCCCATACCACATGACATGCAGGCCTCTGCCGCGGTGCCCTGCACCGGGGAGGGCGCCTTGAGGCTGCTGCCCCAGGCTGCCCCTCCTCCCCTGCTGCTGCGATGCCCTGCCAGAGGGCGCCTTGTTCAGGCTGCTGCCGTCCCAGGCTGCCCCTCCTCCCCTGCTGCTGCGATGCCCTGACAGAGGGGGCCTTGTTCAGGCTGCTGCCGTCCCTGGCTGCCCTCCCACGTCCCTGGCGTGGCCCGGCATGGGTGCCCCCCCTCCCCTTCCCGGCTGCTACACGTGCACCGTCTGAAGGGCAGCCCGCACCCCACTAGGAGGCTTGCGCGCACCTGCGCTGCCGCGTCGTGCTCTTCCCTGCGCTGCGCGTCCAGCGCCTTGGACAGCTTGTCCAGGCCCAGGTCCTTGGACCGCACACTGGACTCCAGCTGTGCGCACCGCACGCGTCCCGCCGCCAGGTCGCCCTCGAGCTTACGCACCGCGTCCTCCGCGCGCGCCAGGCGCGCCGACGTTGCGGCCTCAGCCACCTGCAGCCACAGCAGTTTTGGCGGCGCCCCGGGCGGGAGCAATATCAGCGGGTACGTGTATGTTGTGTGTTGTATACATGTGTGTTGTATGTGCACGTGTGCTTGCGTGTGTGTGTGTGCGCGTGTGTGCGGCAAGCAATGGTGGGGAAGAAGGCGTTAAGGATGCACACCTTCAAAGCCGGCTCACATCCTTTATGCCTGACAGCTCCACCATAGGAGACTGCCCAGGACTGCCAAAGGAGACTGTCATACGGGACTGTGCCAAACCTGTAAGAGCCTCTCTGTTGCCAACTCTCTCCCTAAATTCGTAAATGTATGCACACCACGTATTGGCTGTGCCAACGCCTGCACGCTTGCACCCAGCGCTTTGCTCATGCAGGCGCATGCACGCAGCTTCACAAAGAAACGTGCGTGCACACGTACAAAACATGCATGTGCTCAGTTGCTCACGCCAGACACAAAAATCAACCCATCCAAGAATGAGCCCCTCCCTCTATCCTCTCTCCCAGTACACACACACACACACACAAACACACACGCATGCACGCACACGCGCGCACACAGCTGGGCAAGCACATACACCCCACACACCTTTGCCGCCTCGCTGAGGCGCGTGAGACGCTCAATCTCGCGCTCCTTCACCCGCAGCGCGCCCTCCAGGGACAGCATGCGCGAGCGCGCCACCGCCGCTGCTGTCTCCAGGTGCCCCACAGCCTCCTCTGCCCGCACACCCCTGCGCACAAGTGCAAGCGTGAAGGCGCGCATGCACGCACTTACAAAAACATACACGCGCATTAGAGCCAAGCAGACAGCGGGCCTGCACTTGCCCTGCAGTCGGTGCACGCTGCTCAGGCAGTGTAAGTGTGCCGCTGGGACAGCACCGGTTTGCTGCTTGCTCAGGCACTGGCTGTGCCCTGCTCAGGCAGCGCCTGCGCTTAGCCCAATCGCCTAGCGTGCTGTGCTCAGGCCAGCAGGAGAGGTGCTGCGGATCGCAGGAGGCAGTGCCATGGATCGCATGAGACAGGAGGCAGTGCCATGGATCGCAGGAGGCAGGAGGCAGTGCCGAAGATCGCAGGAGGTAGGCGCGCAAGGCCTCACCGGCAATGGGCCTTGCACATGCTCATTCCCGGAGATTCACACAACAACACCAAACACACACAAGCAAGCATACAGATGCAGCAGGCAAGCAGGGGGCCTATACAGCAGAGACCCTCTATGGGTGGCCTTCATCCTTTCTCGAACCTCCTCAGCTGCCTTGGCTGTTAGCGATCAGCCACGCACCAACGGTCCTTGAGCGTATTGGCTCACACTGCAAATCACATTCAACACGAAGAAGCCTTGTGGACCCCGCAAACCGTGTCCCTCTGTCTTCACCTGGCCGCCGCCTCTGCCGCCTCCAGCTTCAGCGCATCAATCGTGCGCGCCAGCTTGTCATGGTCGCGGTCCTTGGAGCGCAGGCTCGCCTCAAGCTGCACGATGCGGCTGCGGGCCTGAGCCAGGTCGGTCTCCGTCTTGCGTGCGCCTGCATGCACGCAGGCAAGTGACCTCTGAGCTGACATTGCATGCGATCTGGGGGTGGGCGCACACTCACATGTGCACACATGATCTGGGCTGCACGCATCTGAATGTGCGTCTGGGCTGCACGCATCTGAATGTGCATCTGGGCTGCAAGCATCTGAATGAACCTGTGCGTGCAAGGGGGCTGCATGCCTGTCAGCAGGCCCGAGCACGGGCATTGGACGGCAAGAATGGGTGTGTACCATGGAAAGAGGCAGGCACACCACCTCGTGACGTCCACAAGTGGCCAGGCTGCTCAAGAGAAGTCCGCACTGGATAGGAGAGGCTGCATCTCAGCGTGCACGGGCGTGCAAAGGTGCACAGGTCCCCGCCACACTCACACTCATACGGAAAATCCATATACCGCACAAACCAATCCCATTTTGCGCCTCAGCTTTCGCAGCAGTACAGCAGCTGGCGTGCCCAGGGAACCAGGCAGCCTGACAGTGCCCAGGGAACCAGGCAGCCTGACAGTGCCCAGGGAACCAGGCAGCCTGACAGGCATATGTCCTCTGCAGCCCCCATCAGGCATGCCAGCCTCTTCCCCCATCAGGCATGCCAGCCTCTTTCCCCATCAGGCATGCCAACCTCTTCCCCCATCAGGCATGCCAACCTCTTTTTCCAATAGGCATGTCCTCTCCAGCCCCTATCAGGCATGCCAGCTGATGCCAACGTAAGAAATCACGGGGACCCAAATGCCTGCAGCCACCCCAGCAGCCGCCACCCACCCTCCTCCGCCTTCAGGCTCTTCACGGTGCCGTCATACTCCACACCCTTGTGCACCCGCAAGGCCTCCTCCAGCATGCGCGCCTCGCGCTGCGCTGCGCGTGCCGCGCCCTCCAGCGCCACACAACGCTGCTTGCAGGCACCCAGCTCCGTTTCCACGCGCACCGCCACCTCCTCCGCCACCTGCGTGTCAGCGCCACCAGGCATCCCCATGGTAGTGTGTTTAGGGCTCTTCTTGTTCAAGATGCAATCCACCAGTGACCAGGATGTAATCCACCAGCGACCAGGCTACCATGCTCTTTGGGTGCCTGCCACCATGGAACACCTGGAGAGAGCCGTAGGGAGCGCCTGACTATGCTGTGCCAGCTTCTCCTTGGTGCTCCTGTCTCCTTGGTGCCCACCCCCCAAGGACACATCAGTAGTGCAGGTACACTGGCATGAGCATGGCAGGAAAAATACGTGCAAGTCGTTGTTTTGCATGTCAACCTTGTGGGTAAATAAGGGGGCCTCATTCTAGATTGTACTAGTGTGGGTTTTGGCACTTTAGGCAGGCACATTGTTGCATGCACTCAAGGCTGGCACAGTGCTGCTGTAAAGCACACACACACACAGATACACATGTTAACACATGCACACACACACAAAAACACAACATGTGCGCACACACACGCGAGCACACAAACCAAAACTGCGGCAACGGACGTGGTACTGACCCGTGCACGCTCGCGTTCTGCAGCACGCCCAGCATCCCGCTCCTCCTTGAAACGGTTCAACTCCCGCTCCCGTGCGCGCAGCACGTGCTCCAAGTGAGTGACGCGCGCTGCACGCATGCCCACCTCTTCCTTCAGCGTCCGCACCTGGAGCATTCAATGGTATGCGTGTTGTGTGTGGCGCATGCTCTTTTATGCGCGCAAAATCCACACAGCGTTTGCTCCTCCTTCACATACACCCAAACTGTGCCCAAAGACAAAGGAGGAAGGCTTGCAAGGAAGCGTCAACCGCAGTGTGCGCAAGAGGCAAGATGCACGGGTGACGGTATGCACAGCAGTGCGTGCACAGGCGCAGGATGAGCGGAAAGCGGCCAGATAATGTCTGGAATGGGATGGGCGCAGCAGTGCAGGCCCACGCAAAGAGCGCGCAATAAAAATGCACAGAGTACTGCAACTGCGCCTGAACGCACCCACAGAACGACTGGCAGCAAAATTATCCGCCATCCAAGGGAAACACCACCACCAACACCAACACCAACACCAACACCAAGGACACCAAGGACAACAAGGACAACAAGGACAACAACAAGGACAACAACAACAACAACAACAACAACAACAACAACAACAACAACAACAACAACAACAACAACAACAACA
>LKMJ01003861.1_pt1 | contig 14008 bp, 7 predicted proteins | sample 643391 | NCBI WGS metagenome assembly LKMJ01 (sample SAMN04112250, study PRJNA286221) | soda lake metagenome | biome: soda lake; feature: Kulunda Steppe; material: water; isolation source: sample PL-Br10 brine of Picturesque Lake | place: Russia: Kulunda steppe | collected 2010-07
ATAATCTCCGTTGAATCGGAGAAAGGCCCGATTTTACCCCAATCTCAAACCCCTCAAATCAGCCGACAGACGGCTGAAAGGACAAATCGTTCCGCGGTGGAACGGGAGCCTGCAGCGCCCATAGCAGATTTTACTGGACATAATCGCAAGACAGCGTATAGTATACCGACCGAGATGTTGCAATGCCTTTGCTTTCGTTCCATGGGTAATCAAGTAAGAGGTGTTCACGGGAGCTCGCGTATATCGGTCTCAGAATGGTACTCTCGTTGGGTATAGGCATCATGCCCTGTCAGAAATTCCTCGATCTCATCAGCTAGTGAACCGGCTTCTTTCCCGTCGACGTGGACGATCAGTGTGGGACGCTTGGAGCTACTGGTATCGATAACGAGTGAAATCGTCTTGAACTCATCAGACTCTCTGTAAGATGCAAACTCGTCGTCGACCTTGGCAGCGAGATCATTAAGAGAGTCGACTCCGCCGGTGGTTATGTGCGCATTGTCGAGAGAAGGTGATTAAAAGATGGGCTACTTGGAGTCCATCAATCCGATTTAGATGCGATACTCACGAGATGTTAATCGAGTTATCACATAGTTCGATTAGTACTTTATTACAACTATTCCTCCACGTTGTAATGAAAGTCAACTAGGAAATATCCGTTCGATTGTGGGACTATGCAACATCGCTTCCACTAAATCCGGAGGTACGGCATTTCCAACGACTCTTTCGGCCGCACTAATTCGTTTAGGTAGTACGAACTCTCTTGGAAAAGTCATCAGCAATGCAGCTTCACGAGGGGTTATACTTCTGTTAGCTTCGGGATGGGTAAATCGACCACAACTCGGAGTCGTACAGCGCGTTGTTAGGGTCGGTGCAGGCTCTTCCCAAGCCATTCTCCCATAGGATGAGCCAGCACCTGAATCAATATTCTGGTGGCACTCTCGGATGAGGTCCTCGTGCTCGGTTCCTCGAAGGTCCATCCAACTTCCTCCGTCGTCAGGGATTGCCTCCATAAGATCGATAGTCTTCTGCCGATGATTTCTAGCTCGATGGGCTGGATCGTCGTCCTGGTTTTCACCCTTTGACAAGTTGTCCAGATCATCTCGAACGATCGCGTCTTGTACCCACCTCCATCGCTCTCGTTCGTCGTCTTCATCCGGATTCTCTACATGTGTTGGTGATCGAAATGTGATATTTTCTGAGTCCGCACCGTAAACACACACGCCGATGGTTCGCTTCCTCCTTTGCGGAATTCCGTAGTTGGCGGCATTAACGAGTTTAAGATTCACACCATATCCGCCCTGTTCTTCGGTGTCCCCTTCGCGCGTCATTTTTTCCATTTGATTGCGGAACCACATGATGTAGGCACCCTCTCCCGAACTGAGGATGCCTTGGACGTTCTCGAAGAACACGAGATCAGGCTTTTCCTCCCGAATCCGTTCGATAAATGCCCGGAGTAAGTCGTCCTTCGGTTCGTCCTCTGGCCAGGGCGTAGTGTCTCTAAGCGAGCTGAAATTCTGGCACGGAGGACAGCCACAGATTACGTCTACCTCTCCCTTTTCGAGATCAAAGTGGTCGCGAATCTCACCAAATGTCGTTTCCTCTAAATCTGCTTGCAGAGGTTCGAAATCGACTATACCCTCGTCCGTGAGATTTCGCTCGTACGTCTCGAGAGCGTCTTCGTCGATGTCAACCGCACCCTTTATTTCGAATCCTGATTGATGAAATCCGAGAGAAGCCCCACCAGCACCACAAAAGAGATCGACTACGGTACCTCTGCTCATTGGTTACCTATGTGAATTCCGACGTCTAATCTTTTGCGCTTCAGGAGAAGGTCCCCGTCGGCAAATGATCGGTTTTGCATCCTCGTAGAATGAGGAGCAGACATCTTCAACATCTTATCCTATTAAAGGTAGTTCTACCGGATCAGCGGCTGCAAACACGTCATCGAAAACTGCCGCTGTACGTGAAGCTGGGGGTCCCTTTACGATAATCCCAAATTCGAAGTTAGCGCTGAGATTCGTCCTAGTAAGATTAGCTGAGCCGACGTAGCAGTTGGTTTCGTCGACGATGGCAAGTTTCGCATGGGTTGCGATCTTGTGCCTGCCCCAATCGGTCTCTTCGTATAGATCGCGAACCTCTAAACGCGATCGACCTTCTCGATCAAGTCCTTCGTGTAGTGTATTTAACGCGTCGACGAGGTCGTCGTCAGGATTTTCCGTCTCACGAGTGAGAACGCGTAGGTTTACCCCTTGTTGAGGTAAGCTCGCCAGGTCGTCCACGATGCGCTGATCCGCGTCAAAATAAGGGTTTGCGATCCGGACTGTGTCACTTGCTCCGAGGACTAGGTCCCGAGCCCGAGCACTAATCGCGCCAACGGCGTCACCCTCACTGAGAGTCACACCGTCCGGAAGGGTCGCAACTAAACTGACATCGGGTGCACTCTCACGTGAGCGTTCGGTAACCTCTTCAATGGCCAACGCCGCGACGTACTGGCGATCGAGAGTGCGTGCCGCCAATTCCGGAGATACGCGAAAGGTGTAATCGGCGTAACGATCTCCTGTAGAAATCTGCTCGGCCTCAGCGTCCGTCGCGAGTCCAACAAAGACAGCCTCTACTGCGCGTGCCGATAGAGTGTATTCCGAGGGTGCGTATTCCTGCAGCGCGGTTTGATTCACCGTGGTTCGGGGTGAGTCCCAAGATTCAGCGAATCCGTCACGAAGGTGTTCGATTACTCTTGATGGAAGTTGCTGGGCGATTGCGAAATCCCGAGGTGGGTCATCGAAGCCAATCATATTATTCTCTTCACCGTCCGACATACTATCACACGTTCCAAAACGCAGGCGTATCTGGTCCACCGACGAGCGCTCGCCGGTCGAGGTGTTCGTTGAACGCCTCACAAGTGACGGTCGTAAGATGAAGGCAAGCGTGACACGCAGCACCGTCGTCGTCCTGACTACACGCGGGGTCGAGCAGGCACTGTTCGGCGAAATCGATCGTGTGGTCTACCCACGGGTGAATTCGAGTCTCGAAGAGGGTTGACATCCCGCCGAGTGCGAAGTGTTCGGTCGACTTCGCGTACAGAATAATGGCCGGGACGTTCGGTAAGATCAGCTCAGAAATGCTGTCAGTCGCGAGGCCACACTGATCAGACGCCGTGGAAACCAGTGCGTGGCTCATGCTGTGTAAGAGTCGATACGCCGATTCGGTGGGTTCGTGATCGACGTCAGAAAATGGATTGTCGACAGCTACGGGATCGACGTTGTTCAAGAGCCACTTCTGGTACGTTTCGTCGCTGGCGTCAGCGTCCGGCGTTACCGATTCGTCGACGATGTCGGCGTCGACTAACCACTCCACGAGGGCCTTGCGGTCGACCTCGAGAATCAGCGCTTCTGACGGACTACGATCGGCGAAGACGGGAATCGTCCCCTCGTCACCGTAAGGGTGATCGAACGCATTCAGGTCGACCTGAGACGGATCTGGAAGTTCTCGGTAATAGCCGTAGAGAACCGAGAGTAGCGGGAAATTGTCCACCACCCACACTTCGTTCACGTTAATTCGATCTAACTTGTCCTGGTACTTTCGAGCTCGCGGGTACCTCTCTTTGAACTCTGGGGTGAGAACGTCCGAAAGTTTCCGCGGTTCTGGGTACGTGCTCGGATCGTAATCGTCGTGTTCGGGATCTCCTTCGTACCCTTCCGTTGAGCGGATGAATGTGAACAGCTGGTCAGCGATTAGAGAGTACGCTCGCTGTTCTCGAGTTTCGTCGTCGCCTTCGGTACCAGGTGGGTCGATTTTACCTCGGGTCTTCTCTGTCACATACTCACTCGTCAAGTGGTCGACGGCGCGCCCCGCATCAGCCTGCATTTGGAGGTACCTTTCGATTTCATCCTCGGTGTATCCCTCTTCGCGAAGGTTCTCGATCTGTTCTTGCTCCCCAGCGCGAGTCACCATATCCTCGATCGTGTTGTCTTCCGTGAGGGGAACGTCGTCGTCAGTGAATGCAGCCATTAATACTCTCGCCCAGGACTCCTCCCGTTCCAGGTCGTCGCGGTCCATCCCGACTGGCGGAATGGCCACCTGAAGTAACGTGGCTGGATAGTATATCCCCCCACCACCTGGTGGTGTCGGTCCTCCCACGTACTCGTTACAATCTTCGCAAAAGGCACCTAGCGGGCCCATGTCGTCCCCACAATAGTCACAGCGGAACCTCCACGTCGCGGGGTCTCGGGTAGGCTTGTGCAAGTACGGCGCGACGTAGTCGTGCGTTTCGCATTCGTCAGTTGGTCCAGGAGGAAGCGCGTTACCACACTCGTGAGTGACGACGAATGGAACTTGTTGTAATCTGCCTTGGCATCCGTCTCGAGGACAGTCACCAGGATTCTTGTCTTCGCTGTCAGTCGCGTAGTAGTCAGTCGGATTTTGTCTGATGTCTACGCGACGGCACTCCGGTTGGTCACACACCATCGTCAGAGGGAACAACCGTCCTTCGACCTTTCGTGGACGATAAGCGTCGAGGTCAGCCGGAGAGAGTTCGTTCCACGGAGATTCGTCCGCGTTACGGAATCGATCCGCTTGACTACGCATCTCCCCGGTCACTCGGGCGACTGGCAGATCGTTGAACTGCCGCACCTTTACTCCCTTGTCTTTCACCCGCATCGCAACGTCATACTCTCCGTAGTCGAACACGTTTCCGGGGCCGAAATTGTACAGTACCTGTGCGATGCCCCTCATCATGTCGGCCTCTTCGTCCATGCGTTACCACCTCACCGCCGGGACAGGCTCGTTGAAGAGGGCTCTCTGGACGGTTGGATTTGCCGTAAGGTGTGCTGTCGAAGTCATTGGTTCGTGAAGAGATTGATGGCCTTTGCAGTGTTCGTGTCCGGTTCGATCGGGATTTGCTCGTCTATGTCACGAAGATTAGTCATCGGTTCTCGCGCACCGACGAGGGGTTCGTCGTTCTCGTTTGTTAGCGTTCCAAACACATGGGGTATGAACGTGTTATCGTCGTCAGGTTCAGCGTCAATTAGCGCAGGCCAAAGGTCGTCGAACATCTTCTCTAGCCGCTCCGAGTAGATCGACGCCGCGTCGGCGTCCGACGGAGACGCGTTGTGAACGTCGTACGCTCGAGCAAGGAGATTCTCGACTCGTTGCCGGTCAACGTCAATCTCGTCGCGATGAATTGCTTCTTGAAGGCCTTCCCAGTCGTAGAGACGCTCCGATAGTTCTCCCCCGTACTCTCCGTCAAACAACTGCAGGAATAGAGCGCAGAATAACCCGGAGAAGGTTTGTTCGATCCCGTACTTCGCCCACCGCTCGAGCGGCGTAGCCTCTACCAGGAGGTCTTCGTACTCGTGGTGATGATGGAATTGGTGGTAATGGGATTGGTCTTTCACCTGCATCGGGTGGAACGACATGTAGACTGACCCAGGATGTTCCCGGCCCACCCGGGAATACGACTGAATGTACTCAGCCGTCGAGCGCGGAGTGCCATGGAACGCAATGAAATTGAACCGCTCGATGTCGATACCGTGCGAGATCATTGACGTCGCGATGACGACGTGAATAGGCTCGTCGCGATCCTCAGGATCAGCTTCAATCTCGTCTTTGTACGTCCGGACCAGGCTGAGTGGCGTTTCGCCCGTCATGAGGACGGGACGAAGGGTGTGATAGTTTCCGTCGGCCGTCGCTAGGTTTCGGTTTATCATCGTCCGGACTGAGCGCTTCATCAGTTGGGTGTTGTCCTTCGCGTAGTGATACGAGACCTGGACCTCGTAGTCGTCGAGAACGTCGATCAATTCGTCCTTTCTCGCGTCCTCGCCGGGCGAAAAGTCCAGTTCGTCGTAATCGTATTCTCCTTCGTTGGGCTCTCGGTCAGCTATCGCCGCGTCCAGCTCGGCAGGATTTTCCTGAAACTCTTGGACGATCCGTGCTTGCTCTTCGTGGATGCGGTTGATGGCGAACGTCCGAGATACGTTCCTTGGGATGCCGCCGATCATGTTGCGGCCGACTTTCCGCGGGTGGGCGTAAGCGTAGAATGACTGCTTCAGGCGAGGGCCTTGTGCGGGGAAGGTATTGTGTTCCCGCCGATATAGTGCCTCTACCTGCCGTTCAGCACCCTTAATGGTCGCAGTCGCCGCGACGACCTTCATTTGCCAACCGTCGCCGAATTCTTCGGCCAAGGTCTGCAGTAACGTCTCGTAATGGGAGTCAAAGGATCCGAATTCTTCTCGTAGCAGGTGGAGTTCGTCCTGAATTATTAATGACGGTGGGTCCACGGAGTCGACCTCCACGAGGTCCTCGTTGTCACACGTGTACTTCGAGGGATAGTCGTAGTCGTCTACCAGACAGTCTTCTTCTCCGGTGAATCCGTGGTGAGGACACCGCGCCTCAATATGCCCGAGTAGCGTCCGAAATCGACGTTGCATTCCGACGATGGAGATCTTGTCGATCGTCGAAACGACGAACGTGGGCGCGTGGCGGTAGACTTCTCTGTCCGTGACGTAGACGGGCAAGGGTTCTTCACCGTCGTGTAGCTTGACCCACGGACACTCCGAGTGGGTGCACACGTGATCGACGCGTGCTCGTTCGTGGTCACCGGCTATTTCGACGCTCTCGTTCCCACAGAAGGGGCACTCCGAAAGGATGAGGAACTCGTGGTCCTGATCTTCAGGAGGGTCGTCCTTCGCTTCCTGGATCCGATCCACGCGGTCGTAGCGCCGCTCGTCCATCAGCTTGTTTGGAACGTTGTCCTTGCCCACGAAGTAGCCCACACTGAACGGATCGCCCTCGAGGCCGTCCTCGCGACGGACCAGTTCAGCGTGTCCGAGCACCTCAGCCGCGCGCTGCAGTTGTTCGAGAGACAAAAACCGTAGCGGGAACTTCGTGAGAGCCGTAGTTCCGTACTCCTTTCCCCGCAATCTGTCGTGAAACGCGGTGAACGTGACTAACCCCAGATACGCTTCGGTTTTTCCACCGCCAGTCGGATAGTAAATGACGTCTGCAGTGTCCAGTCGATTCGTCACCTCCCGGTCTGGATCAGCTTGTGCCACTATGTCGGGAATCGACATCACGATGAACACGAGTTGAAACAGTCGCCAACCCGGGAAGTCACCCATCTCGATGAACGTCTTATTCAGAAGCGTGAACGCCTCTCGAACCCTGTCGTCGTCGCGAATGAGTTTACGTCCCTGCTCGAATCGTCGACGTTCGTCTCTGAATGAGGATATTGCCTCCTCAAACCGCCGCTCGGCCTCGTCAGATTTGTCAGATAATACCTCATCTCCAACGTCGAGATAGTGGCCTTCAGCTCTCTCCATCTCATTTTGAAGGATGAGGAGTAAGTCGTCTAAGTCGATCTCGTCAGTCCCGTTCACCTGCTCAGGGAGGTCCTCGAGAACGTGTCCGGGGAGATCTTTTCCGGACAACGAGGCATTGTCAGCTAGCACATCGAACTGCAGCGGAATCGGTTCTCGGGGAAGGTACTTTGACTGTTCGTAGACTGGCAGAGTGACGGTCCGAACGCCGACCGGATCGGGATCAGCCAAAGGATTGCGTTCTTCTGCAGGATATATCGGTTCTGCCGCACAGTTCTCACCTACCGCGTACATTCGGCCGTCGTACTGGTACTCGTCGCGAATCTCGTCGAGCTGGAACGGCGTGATGTCCGGTCCGTCGACGCTCGCGTCAATTCCCACGTCGAAGAGGAACGCCCGCCACATCATGTACTCGTAGTCGTCGGCGTCAGGATAGGCTGCGCCGTGAGTGTTCACCAGCGTGGCCTCGATGACGAACCGATTTTCTCCTTCGTCTCGGGACTCTTCTCTCACTTGGACGCGCAAATCCCCCTCCCAGAGTGGATCTACGACATCACTGGAGTAGGTTTCGTCGATCCACCCACGAAACGCTGACTCGTCTTCGAGAAGCCTCTCCGGGATCTCTCGACCTTCGCGTTCGCTCGTGTCGTTGGGTAATTTGCGAAATGCGAGGGGATCGTCACGAACTGTTTCCTCTGCGGCAGCGAACGCCGAAGACAGCGAGACCACTTTCGGACGTGATTCGTCAGCGAGAGAACGGAGGTCAGATCCAGTGAGGACCAACTCATCTCCACAATGTTCTTTCAAGTCAAGCTTGATTCGCTCGTACACTGGAAGCAGATCGACTACTGCTTCTTCGTCTCCCTCGTCACTTTCTCCGTCGCCACCGTCCGATCTGAGTTCACGCCCACCGTCCGTTGCCTCCTGTGGTACGTCTGGTTGATGGCGCGACGATTGAGGCCCTCCCCGCTCGTAAGTCGGCGTGCGATGAAGGTGCCTTTCTCCCCCACGTTCACGTTGTTCGTCAACCTCTGGAAATCGACGATAGTAGACGTTGGCACTGGGCGTCAGTTCGACGGTCGCGTCGTCGTCGATATTCGTCGGAACGCGGAACGTTACTCCAATGCGGAAGGGTGCAACATCTTCTGCGATGTCTTGAAAAGCTTCATCCTGAGCTAGAGCCTCGCGATATTTGTATTGAGATGCCAGAACACCTGCGAAGTATTGTCGAGACGGTTTAGATCCGTAGTGTGTTTGCTCGTTTGGACCCCGGCCGGTTAATCGGCGTACTAATCTCCGGGTGATGACATCGTTTACCGCTTGATGTTGTCGGAAGGTAGGATCGTCATCAAGTTTATATGCTCCATCAGGAGGTCGGACGTATCGTGGATCTGATTCAGGTGGAATGTCACGACGACCAGCAGGCATGAACTGGATATTTGATATGTAACAACATAATATTATGTGATAGAGTCAATTGAATTGATAAATAACCAGATATGGGTATGTCTATTCGAACTCCCAGCCGTTGACTACCGTGATGCCAGAGAGACAGTCCTCGATCACATCACTGTTATTGATAATATCGTTAGCGTCGAATGTAAGAAAGCCAACTCCGGACTGGGGAGTTACATTCACAAGATGATATGAGTCTAACAAAATATCTCGATCTAGATCATCTAACAAACTAGATAACTTCTCATGCTCCTCATCGTACTCGGATTCATAGCTGACCAGTCCTTGATCGAAATGAGCGAGTGCAATAGCGCCATTTTCTGATTTTAATCGTTGGATGCTTTCTTTCGGAGCGTCAAAGTCGTCAGAGATTTCTTCGAAAGTGGACCGGAGAGCGCGTTCGGAATCGGTCTGTGTGAGCCCTAGAAATGCGCTATCGTGGTAATCGATGTAACTGAGGATCGGGCCAACCTTTTGCCAATCGTCGCCAAACTCACTGTGGACGAACCTCTTTACATCTTCGATCGTATCATATGACCCAGAGTCGAACTGCTCGAAAACCCGATCCGCGGCTTGCCGAGCGCGCCTCCGCTGCTTTTCAACTACACTAAGTGCTTCGTCAAAGACCCTCGTACTCACAATTAGTTCCTGTTCCGACGCGCGAGTTTGCAAATAGGAATCCACAGGAGAATTAAAATCATCCCACTTGACCGTATAGCCGAGAACGATATTAGTATCCCAAAAGTCCATTTCACTCTGGCTGGCCACGTTACTCAGATCTATTCTCTTGTAGCAGGGAAGAATTCACGACGCCCCAGGCGCTATCCTCTGATACCCGCACAGATTCTTCGGATGGACCGTCATAGAGATCGTATTGCTCATTAAGTGTTACTTCGAAGCTACGTAGGTCACTATCGAACGACTGTACGGAGTTATTGTACTCTAGTTCCCACGAGTCTACGTCGTCATCGTATTCGTCGTCGTGCTCTTCGATCCTCAAGCGTTTAGCGAATAGCTCCCACGCATCGTTTGCCAACTGCTCAAACGTCTCTACAGCCGTCTTTTCGGATTCATCCACTTCCTCCAGATAGGTCTCTGCGAGAGTGACGAAACGAGAAAACAGGTGACTGCACTCTTTAAATGCAGGGTTTGTGGGGAACTTGGCCTCTGCTCGGGCCAGACGGAAATGTACCTCATCCGGAGGGTGAGTTATAATATAATGTTCCCCGGCAAATTCTTCTATCGCGGGGAGAACTTCGAATTTGTAATACAGCTGGAAGTCATATGGAGCGTCCACGTAGATATCGTTCCGAAGTCGCTCGTCAAGATCGCTGAAAATATCGTACTCTTCAACAACCTCGTCGATAGCCTCCTTTGCCCGTTCCAGATCCTCGTCTTCTTCGATCTCTGGAGGTGCCGCTTGGCCCGGCGTATAAACTTGGCCAGCAGTTGGAGTCGTTTGGCCATCAATGATTCCTTCCTGCTTAGCGGTATTAAGAGAATAGCTGACCGCTTTGCTCATAGGGCCATGGATGTACCAATAAAATGGAATCGACTGCGCGACTCTGTTATCCGCATTGAGCCGCTGCTGAGTCAAATAAAATATCTTTTGAGCGTCAATGTACTTGAGTTCGGACCCCTCTGGCAATTCTTCGAAAAGATAGTCTATAAGATAAGTGAGGGGATTCAGATCGACGTTTTCCATTGTATCCTCCGTACTCCTTCGTAATGACGTGGTGCGATAAAAACTTTGGTAGGCCAGTTCTCCCGACGATGGCTCTCGACACTTTTTGAGTAGTTCAGGTGTCTATATCCACAGACTCGATCTCTTTCAGCCGATAGTGAGCCACCTGATCCTCGTGGACATCAACCACAGTATGGGGTTCAACAATACGCTGTCCTTCCTCGTCCACAACGTCGAAGTCAGCCAGACGGATGTCCCAGTCCTCAGAGAGAACGACCTGCTCAGGATCGTCACCAGCCATGACCCGGTAAGCCTGCTTCCGTAATTCTCTCAGTAGCTTCATGTACGTCGTCTTTATGTCCTGAGTCGCTTCCCAGATCTCCTCAGAATTCTCTTTCACGACGGTCAAGTCATAGGCTTCAGCGATCGTGGGCAGATCATCGTACGTTCTGGGGTAATCGATTTCGAGATTATACCACCTGCGGAACGTGTCGTCCCCGTGGTCCGCTCCGGCCTCTTTCATCCGCTGTTTGAACCCGTCAAAGTCATCACCGGTCTCGTTGAGCGCCTGCTCAAGCCGAATCTTCCAACGCTCCGCTCGCATGATGACCCTGTCATCGCCGCGTCGCTTGACCAGATCGTATAATTGTTGACGGAGCTGTTCCGTTTGACGAATGTGAACGATGGTGTCGGCAGGTTGGACCTTACTCGCGTACTTCGACACCGTGCCCCCACGATCGCCGTCGACGACGTGAACCCGAGATCCTCGCTTGATAGGCATCGATCTCCCGTCGTCGAACATGAGGCGAAGACACTTGATCGAGCCAGATCGACCGTCACCACTTTTAGATCCACTGCTGGAAGGAACGGACGGATCGTTGGAAGCGTCAAGTGAATCTATGATCTCGTTGACGGACATGGGCTCATGCTCTTCAACTACGTCGTAGCCTTCGGCGATGGAGCTCTCCCTCTCTGAGGCGTCGTCTGAACGTCCCTTGGGCATGGGAACATCCACTGAGACGCCGTCGACAACGGGAGCGTTCCACTCCTCGTCATTATTTGAGATCCCAACTGCCTCTCGGTATAATTCCTGATCAGTAACTTCTCGAAGTGTATTGTCGAGATGGTCGTACTGGTAGCGGAGGAGTGGAAGCTGGTGTTCGTAGGCGAGTACGGTTACCTCTGGCGCGTGATTCGTTCGAAGAATCCACCGATCACGCCACGCTGGCGGTCCGACGAGTATAATTCGGTCTGATGGGGGTGCGGTCGGCAGTGCTTCCGTTGAAAGGACTCCTAGGCCTTCTCCTAAAGCGTCGTACAGGGGACCTCCACGTGCTTCTAGATCTAATTCGACCGCTGAGCGGTCACCGTCGCTGGGAACGACGACTAACACGCTCTCGTCGGCGTCGAGTGTACCGTGCAATAATCGGTAGAGGTGACCGCGCTTGGTCTCCGAGAGTTCGTAGTCCTCCCACTCTTCGTGAATGTCCTCCAGCGCTCTGACTGCGTCTCCGTACACGCCGTGAGCTGGTCCTCCTGCGTCGTCGTCCCGGATTTTTTCGTAGTTATGACCGAGTCGATCGAGCCATCCTGAAGGCGCAATCGTCTCCCACTGATTCCCCAACGCTCTGTCGGCGTTACCCATAGAAGCGACTACGTTGGAGATGACGTTCAACGCCATTTTGAGGTCATTAATTCCGTCGTTGAGAACGTCGCTCTGGAGATCATCGTTGACGTCACTGAGTTCTTCGATCGAGGACCACACGTCAGCCAAGTCGTCCGCAACCTCACCTCCTTCGACGACGTGAACTTCCCGACTAACACCGTTGATGTGATTCTGTAGCTGTCGAGTTACGCGTGTCTGTCGATCCACCTCAGGGACGGTCTTCACTCCGCCATCAACAGTTGTCGGTTCGTCGACGATAGCGTCCAGTAGCACTGGAGGCCACGCCCAACCTGCAGTATCTGCAGATATGTGAGCAAAAGTCGGACCGAGAGGATCGTGGAGGCAGTAAACCATCGATGGGATATCATTCTCGTCGATCCAGTGTTGAAACCGACGCCATCGATTTGGACGGTACGTGATTGTCTCGTCGTAGATGACGCAGCCAATCTCGGAAGCTACGTTTTCGTCGGGAAGGTGAGTCAAATGCTTGGAGAAGAGTGCTCTTGGTGGACGTTCTTCGTCACCGCGTGAGGTCGTTTTTTGATTGATTTCACCATTCGGTTTGATAGTTGCGAGCGGAAATCGTTCTTTGCTCCAAGGTCGTCGATGGCCAGGACGAAGTTCTTTGTAGCGCTCACGAACGTGTGCATCCCTTGATAAAACGAGAACGCGCTTCCGGTCTGTGTCTGCGCTCATGAGTTTGAATAGCGCGCTCAACGTGAGAATCTCCAAGTATTCATGTCGAAGTGTAGGTGACAATAACCAAATAACGCTATCACGCTCAATTGCTCCTTTGAGCAATGTGTCGTGGACATTCAGGGTCTCGGGCCAACGAATTCGATTCTCTTCCAGCTGAGGATTTTCTGGTAACCTAGGCTTGTTCGATATATCGTTGCTTTCGCATAGCGCGTCAATGAGTGGACCGGCTGGCACTCTCTGTCAATTATTAGGGACCCATCATAAATTCATGGGAAGAGACAGGTTTCGAGGAAGATTGTTATTTTCCATCTCTACGAGAACGTAATAGTTCACTTCTGACCTTCGTAAGACAAAATTCAGAGCCTCACAAAGTATTTCCTACCAATTCGCTCGAATCTGGTGGATTTGACGATTTGTTTGCTGGTTTTAGACCAGCTTCAGCAGGCAGACGTTCGATTCAATCGGTTGTGAAGTGTAGGAAAGCACGTCTACCAGAATCGGTTTAATTAAGCTTGGAGTAATCGAGTTATACGGTAAAACGATTAGAACACCTCATAGAGTACGGTTTGTCTGTTCTTCCGACGTGAATACACCCCACCGTTACAAGTGAATGCCGACAGCCCGAAGCGTGGTCGACTGACATCGAAGTGACGAGACGATTCTCCAAGTCGAAAACCATACCACGTCGGTTCTGTTAGTCAGACGACGCCATTTATATATCTCGTTGCATAAGATCAAACAGTGTCTGATATGGCGAAACAACATATGAAAATCTGTATTGATCCACATCCGAATGTCGATACAGGAATATTTCGTATTGAGGCAGCTGATGACATTCTCCGTCTCTTAGTCGATGCGCATGAGACTGAATTCACCATTCCTGAACTCGTCGACGCTACAGACGTCGCTCGCTCGACAGTGTGGCGGGCCGTCGACTTACTTGAGAGTATTGGAGCAGTCCATATTCGAGAGACGCCACAACGAAACTACGTTTCAATCAACGTAGATAATCTCGAAAAAGACGACTCCATACTGGCCATCAAACAATCGGAATTTCACGAGCCAATTCGAGCATTTGTTAGTCACGTTCAAGAAGAACTCATCGGCACAACCGATGTCGACTCACTCGTTGGGATCGTCGTCTTCGGAAGCGTTGCTCGCGGTGAAGCTGATCGACAGAGCGATATTGAC
>LKMJ01003863.1_pt1 | contig 14006 bp, 13 predicted proteins | sample 643391 | NCBI WGS metagenome assembly LKMJ01 (sample SAMN04112250, study PRJNA286221) | soda lake metagenome | biome: soda lake; feature: Kulunda Steppe; material: water; isolation source: sample PL-Br10 brine of Picturesque Lake | place: Russia: Kulunda steppe | collected 2010-07
CGCCCTGCCGCTGGTGAGCTACGAGCTGTTCCTTGCGCGCGACCCCTTCGAGCCGGTGGTGCCCGAGCCGGAACCGGAGCCGACCGACCCAACGGACCCGACCGACCCAACGGACCCGACCGACCCAACGGATCCGACGGACCCGGCTGACCCGAGCGACCCTGCCGATCCCGGCACCCCGGGCAACGGCGTGGCCAACGGGCCCTGCACCGGTGCTACCGAGGTGGTCTGCGACGGTCGGGTGCTCACCGTGATCGAGGTGTTCGAGTCCAACGGCGAGTTCGTCGCCGTCATCGAGGTCGACACCATGCGCTACGAGGTGCGGGCGGGCGACACCTTCGCCGACGTGTTCGAGGTCGTGTCGATCACGCCCGATGAGGTGCGTGTGCTGTACGGCGACCGCATCGTGCGCATCCAGGTCGGCGACAACGCCCTGAAGTAGGCGCTGCTGTCGTTCGCGGTACGGATGTCCCCAGGGACGTCCTAAAGCGAGTGGTGGCTGCTGCCGATGTCCCCAGTAGGCCGGCCATGCGGATGACAGCGGCCGGCAGGGGATGGGCAGCGTGCGAACGACACCACGACGGGTCGATGATGTTCGAGCTCGTTTGGCGGGTATCGCGGGCATGTCGCTGGTCGAGGTGCTCGTCGCACTGCTGCTGCTCGGCGTCGTGCTGTCCGCCGCCGCCTCCTCGTTGATCCAGTTCTCGCGAACGGCCACCGACAACGAGCGCCGGGTGCAGGCCACCGCCCTGATGAACCGCCTCCAGGAGGAACTCCAGGCGTTGCCCTGGGAGGATGCGGTGGTCTACGAGGACGAGCTCGCGGAACTCCTCGCTGACGGTGACCTCGACGGCCTCGATGACGGTCCTCCGTGGACCCTCGACCACCAGGAGCTCGTGACCCTGCCCGCGCCGAGCGGCGAGGGTCGCCCCGCGGTGCCCGAGGTGTGGGAAACGGTCACGATCGACGACCGCGACTATGACATCATCCGCCTGGTGACATGGAGCGACCGCGACCCCTCGATCAAGCGATTCATCACCATCGTGCAGTGGCGGCTGTACGACCGCGTCTACGAGGAGCGCTTCTTCTCTGAACGTGCCCCCACCGGCACGGAGGCGGGTGACCCCGAACGGCCACGGGTCGTGCAGTTCCAGGTGGGGCCGTCACCGATGGGTCTGGTGGACCTCGGTGCTGACCAGCCGGCCCAGAATGCCGACGACATCCTGGTCACGGTGCGGTTCAGCGAGCCGGTGGATTCCGCCCTGGTGCGGTATCGGTCCGTTGATGTCGTAGCAGATGACGATCCGGTGCTGGTGCCGCGCGAACTGCCCCTCACGCCCTACATCTCCGATCCCGACGACACAGGCCACCACATCGCCTTCCGGGGGACCATCCCTGCGGGGTCGCGGACATTCCCCAACGGCGGTCGCGACGTCGAAGCCGTGGGTTTCCTCGGGTCCGAGGAGTACATCGGCCGCACCTCGATGGTGTTCACCGACGGGGCCCTCGAACCGGCGGATGTCGGTGAGGAAGCCGAGGAGACGTCGCCCGACGACGACGGTGAAGAAGGCGATGAGGATGCGACGGATCCCCACCCGGAGCTCGGGGACGTGGACATCACGTCGATGACGGTCCACCGACACGCGCTCAAGAACAGCGCGCAGGGGGTGTGCAACGACGTGGAGAACCGGTTCGTTGCAGCCATCGTCGTCGAGGCGGTCATCGACGGCCTCGACCCGGACGCCTACAACGTGGCGGTCACCTACTCCGCAGGCGGCTCGCCGAGGAGCGAGACGATGATCGCGGATGCGCCCGAGACCTTCGGCGGGACGAACGCACTCTTCCGGCTGACCCTGGAGGCCGATACCGACCACGGCTTCCGGCCGGTCGGCACCAACGACAACCAGGCGGTGGACGAGACGGATTTCGTCGTGAGCGCAACGCGCCCCGGCTCCGATTCGACCGATATCCGGACCAGTGGCACCACGCTCAGCGTGTATCACCACAACGGGAACAACTGCCGATGATGCCGTCAACGGAAGGTTCCCGCAGCCAGGCAGGGTTCACCCTGGTCGAGCTCCTGGTCGTGACGCTGCTGGTCGGGATCATCGGCGGCTTCGTCACGACCTCGATCGTGCGCAGCATGCAGGTCTCGCGCACGGTGTCCGAACGGGCCATCGCACTCCACGACATCGAGCGTTCGCTGCAGGTGGTGGCACGTGAACTGCGTGTTGCCGACCCGATCTATCTCGCGGGAGACGGGGACTACGCCTTCACCATCGGCGCGGAGATCGTGCGCGATCGGAAGATCCAGGTGCACACCTTCACGATCGAGACCGAGGCTGGTGCGGAGGAAGGCGTGCAGTTCCTCTTCCAGGAGATCAACGAGTACGACCTCGAGGCCGTCGGCGACGGAGATCCGCTGGCGACCGAGCCGGTGACCCTGCCGCGGCGGCGGTTGATCACCGACGTGGACAACGGCATCCAGGCGGTCTTCACCTACCACGATGCGCAGGGCGAGGAGATCGGCTGTGTCGACGAGGACGCCCAGACCTGCGCCGATCGCTACGCCGACGCGAGCCAGATCGGCATCCGCCTGGTGCGCAACCTCGACGACCAGGAGCCCATCCGTGCGGAGACGCGCGTCAACGTGCGCAACACGCGTTACGGGAGGTCGTGACCATGCGTTCCATGCGTTCCATGCGTTCCGCGGCGCCGGCCGAAGCCGGCTCCATCCCGCTGGTGTTGCTCGCGGCGATCATCCTCGGTGGGCTGATCATCGCCCTGTACACGGACGTCTCCACAGGGCTGCGTCTCGCTGCTGCGGACCGGGATTTCAACCAGGCCGTGCAGGTCGCTGACACGGGCCTGCAGGAGGCGTTCATCGCCCTCACCAGCCTCGATGAGGTCGACAAGCCAGCCATCGGGGAGGAACTCGCCACCACACAGGCCGGCGCGTTGGGTGGCGGCTCGTACGAGTGGGGCGCCCGACGCGTTGGCGACAACACGTGGCAGGTCCGTTCAACGGGCGAGTTCGGTGACGCCACCAGGGTGCTGGAAGCCACCATGGGTCCGTTGACGCTGTTCGGACTGGCCGCGTTCGGCGACGTCCTGATCGAACTCCGCGGAGGCAACGAAGCCGACTCGTACAACGACATGACCACGGACGGCGGGTTGGGCACGGTCGGCTCCAACCAGCAGATCACCCTCCGTGGGAACGCCGCGGTCGACTGGGTTATGCGCTACGGCGGCGCGACCTACAACGACGGTGGGGTCATCCGCCCGGATGGAGGGATCGAGACCGGCGACCACCAGGAGCTCCCTGACCTCGGCAGCGAGGCCTACGCGGAAGACGGGGCCTGTGACGGAGCCGTGCTGTACGACGACATCACGGATGTGGGCCAGTTGCAGCGGGGAGAGACCTACTGCGTCACCCAGGCGCGTTTCCCGGCGGGACTGCATCTGCTCGACGGAGAGAGCGATGATCCGACGCGCATCTACATCGCACCGTCGGGCAACCTCGAGCTGCTCGGCCAGGGCAACAACCCCTGCACGGGGGCCGCGTGCGTGAACGTGACGGCGGAAGATGACCAGCCTGACGCGACCGCGTTGGAGATCTACCTGGCCGGCGGCGGGGGAGAGGTAGTGGCCAACAACCACAGCCGTATCGCAGCGGGTATCTACGCGCCCCTCTCCAACTGCTCGGGTCCGAACGCGCAGGGTGAGATCTTCGGATCGATCGTGTGTCGGACCCTGGATAGCAAGGGTGGTTGGGAGTTCCACTACGACGAGCGGTTCGACGAGGTCTCGAGCACCTACTTCGCCATCCAGTCCATACGTGAGGAACCCGGGGGGACAACATCCTTCAGCGCCGGGGAGTGAACCTGGAGTGCCGTGGCTGGGAAGTGGGATCGCGCTAGCTCGATCTTCCTCCCCTCGGGGCGACGGGCGTCAGGTGGTGGTGGCTGTTGCCCTGTAGCCTGCCGAGGCCGAACCCCGGAGCAGAGGTCGTCCGTGCCGCGCCTGCGCTATCTCACCGCCGGAGAGTCCCACGGTCCCGCCCTCGTGGCCACCGTGGAAGGCCTCCCGGCCGGTCTCGACGTGTCGTCCAAGCTGCTCGGCGCGGAGTTGGCCCGCCGCCGGCTCGGCCACGGGCGCTCGCCCCGGATGTCCTTCGAGGTGGACGACCTCGAGGTCCTCGCCGGTGTCCGGCACGGCGTGACGCTCGGTTCGCCCGTCAGCGTCGTGATCCGCAACACGGAGTGGCCGAAGTGGGTCGACGCGATGGACCCGGAGCCGCGCGAGGACCTCGACGCCATCCGCGACACCGGTCGTGGTGAGCAGCTCACCCGACCCCGCCCCGGACACGCGGACCTCACCGCCGCCCTCAAGTACGGCTACGAGGACGTCCGTGACGCCCTGGAGCGCGCTTCCGCCCGTGAGACCGCCGCACGCGTGGTCGCCGGCACGCTCGCGAAGCAGCTGCTTGCCGAGGTGGGCATCACCCTTGTCTCCCACGTCGTGCGCATCGGCGACGTCGCGGTGCCGGAAGATGCCCCCCGTCCGGGCCCCGAGCACCTCGATGTGGTCGACGCCTCCGAGGTGCGCTGCTGCCACGACGCCACCGCACAGCGCATGATCGGTGCCATCGACGCCGCCAAGGACGGCAACGACACCCTCGGCGGGGTCGTCGAGGTGCTGGCGTACGGCCTGCCCCCGGGGCTCGGCAGCCACGTGCACTACGACCGCAAGCTCGATGCGCGGTTGGCGGCGGCGTGCCTGTCCGTGCAGGCGATGAAGGGGGTCGAGTTCGGGGACGGGTTCGACCTCGCCGCCCGGCCCGGCAGCCTCGCCCATGATGAGATCGACCACCTCGACGGGAGCTACCAGCGCCGCACCGACCGCGCCGGCGGGGTGGAAGCCGGGATGTCCACCGGGCAACCTCTGCGCCTGCGGGTCGCCATGAAGCCGATCTCCTCCCTTCCGCGGCCGCTAGCCACCGTGGACATGGCCACCCACGACCCGGCCGTGGCCATCACCCAGCGCTCCGACGCTTGCGCCGTCCCGCGAGCCGGCGTGGTGCTCGAGTCGGTGGTCGCCTTCGAGTTGGCCGATGCGCTGCTGGAGAAGACCGGCGGTGACACCGTCGCCGAGGTGCGCCGCAACCTCGCCGGCTACCTCGACGAGGTCGCCGGCCGATGATGTCGCGCAACCTCTGCCTGTCGGGGATGATGGGCGCCGGCAAGACCACCGTCGCCGAGCTGCTGGGGGGCCGGTTGGGCCGCCGCGTCGCCGACACCGACGAGGAGCTGCGCCGCTGGACCGGTAGCTCCATCCCGGAGCTGTTCGAGGCCCATGGCGAGGCCGGGTTCCGCGACCTCGAGCGCCAGGTGATCGAGGAGCTGGCCACCTTCCACGATCTGGTCATCGCGCTGGGTGGAGGAGCGGTGCTGCGCGACGACAACGTCGCCTCGCTGCTGCTCACCGGCGTGGTCGTCCACCTCGACGCCCCCGCGGAGGTTCTGGTCGGCCGCCTCACCGGCGACAACGACCGCCCGCTGCTGGCCGGCGGGGCGCTCACCGACCGGGTGACGGAGACCCTGGCCGCGCGTCACGCCCGCTACCTCGAGGTCGCCGACGTGATCGTCGATGCCGGCCGTTCACCCGAGGAGGTCGTCGAGGAGGTGCTCACCTGGGCGATGTCCACGGGCGACGTGCTCACGCCCTCCGAGCACGAGCAGGTGATGACGTGACGGTGTCGGCGACCGCCGCGACCTCGACGCCCCTGACGGTCCCGAGGACGACAGGGCGGCCGGCATGAGCCTTCCCACCACCATCGAGGTGGCGATCCCCGGCCGCAGCTACCCCGTGGTCGTCGGCGACGGCCTGACCGGCCTGCTGCCGGAGCTGTTCGACGGGGTGCTGCGCGGAGCGGGCGGGGTGGCGCCGGACCGCGCAGTGGTCGTCACCCAGCAGCCCGTGGTGGACGCCGGGCACGTGGCGCCGATCGAGGGTGCGCTGTCGATGCTCGGCGTCGACACGGTGCGTCGTGTGGTACCCGACGGCGAGGTGGCGAAGTCCGTCGAGGTGGTCGGTGACCTGTGGCGGGCGTGCGCGGCGGTGCCGCTCGGGCGTGGTGACGTCGTGGTGGCCGTTGGCGGTGGGGTCGTGGGTGATCTGGCCGGCTTCCTGGCGGCGACCTACAACCGGGGCATCGGGGTCGTGCAGGTCCCAACGACCCTGCTCGCGCAGGTGGACGCGGCGGTCGGTGGCAAGACCGGCATCAACCTGCCCGAGGGCAAGAACCTGGTCGGCGCCTTCCACCAGCCGCGGACCGTGGTGTGCGACGTGCGCGTGTTGGCCTCGCTGCCGGAGCGCATCCTGCGTGAAGGGTTCGGTGAGATCGTCAAGTACGGGTTGATCCGTGATCCGGAGGTGCTGGCGCTGCTGGAGTCCTCGGTGGGGGGCGGCGGTGGCGTGGCCGGCCTCGCGTCGAGCGGGCTGCTGCGTGAGCTCATCGAGCGCTCCGTGGCCGTCAAGGCCGCCGTGGTCGCCGGCGATGAGCGCGAGGGCGGCGAGCGGGCCTTCCTCAACCTCGGCCACACCTTCGGGCACGCCGTCGAGTCCCTGACCGGCTACGAGCAGGTGCTACACGGTGAGGCGGTGTCGATCGGCACGGTCGTGGCGCTGCGCATCGGCGTGGAGCTCGGCATCACCGACGCGGAGGTGGCACGGCGCGGCGAGGCCGTGCTCACCGCGCTCGGGCTGCCGGTCCGCGCGCCGACGCTCGAGCGTTCCGAGGTGTGGGCGGCGATGGCGCGGGACAAGAAGGCGACCGCTGGCTCGGTGCGGTTCGTGCTGCTCGAGGACGTGGGCCGCCCGGTGCTGCACACCCCGCCGCGGGCGGTGGTGGACCGGGTGCTGGACGAGGTCTCGGTGGGCTGAGGCGGACGGTCACGTCGGCGCCGCGGGTGCGGGCGGTGCCGGCAAGACGGCGGGTGCGGACGGTGCCGGCGGGGCCGCGGGCGCCTGCGCCTCGGCTGCCGGCCCGGCGAACCGGCTGTGGATGACCGCGGCCAGTGTCGCAGCCATCCGTTACAGTCGTACACATGTTCGCTAACGCTGCGGCCCAGTACAGGCCCTACGACCACACCCGGGTTGCCGGTTCCCGGCACCTCGGTGTGGTCGCGCGCGAGCCCACTGGTGCCTACGCAGCAGGCGACGACGCGTCAGCAGACGCCCTGGCCGCGCAACTGTCCCGCCTCCACAGGGAACTGGTCGCCCTCGCTGAGGACGTACCAGAGCGCGCGCCGGCCGCCGAGGTGGACGCGCTGTTCGCGGCCTTCCGCCGGGTGCAGGGCGCTGTCGCCACCGTCCGTACGAAGCTGGTCCGCTGCGCCCAGGTCTCCCGTGCTGCGGAGGCGGGCGGGCACTCCGGGGCGCCGAGTTACCTCAAGGAACAACTCGGCCTGAGTGGCAAGGACGCCGCGAAACAGGACAAGCTCGCGCGGGATCTGGAACGGCTACCCGGTACGGCAGCGGCACTGGCCGCCGGCGAGCTCGGACCGGACCAGGCCGCCGCGATCGGCCACGCTGCTCGTCGTGGTGCCCTCGGCTCTGCGGAGCAGACCGAGGAGCAGCTCCTCGACATGGCCAGGTCCACGGACGCCGACGGCCTTCGGCGTCGGATCCGGGTGGAGGAGCAGCGGGCCGACCGGAAACAGCTGGAGCAGGACGAGCGTCTGGCACACAGCCGGCGGCGAGCCAGCCTCACACGCCGTGCCGACGGCATGTGGGACCTCCACGCGCAGCTGACGGGTGAGTTCGGTGAGATGCTGGCCGTCGCGCTCGACGCGCACCGCACCAAGGACGGACCTGACGTCCCCCTGCCGCAACGACGCTCCTTCGAACAGCGCACGGCCGACGCACTGGCGTCCTTCGTCGCCGGGGCGATGGAGGGCGGTAACCAGGTCACCCAGGGTGGTGCCCGTCCGCAGCTCCACCTCATCGTGCCCCATGACGTCCTCGATGAGGACGGGGTGGGTGTGGCGCGCACGGAGCGGGGCAACCCGGTCTCGCCCGCACTGATCGAGCGCCTGCTGTGCGATGCGCAGATGCGTCGTGTCCTGACCGACGGCCATAGCGAGGTACTGGACCTCGGACGGCTGCGTGAGAAGTGGACGGTGGGCCAGCGGCGCGCGCTGCACGTGCGCGACGGTGGCTGCCGGGGACCTGGGTGCGACCGGCCCGCGACCAGCTGCCACGCCCACCACGTGCGGTGGTGGTCCAAGGGCGGCGACACCGACGTCCGTAACGGCCTCCTGCTGTGCAGCTACCACCACCATCTGGTCCACGAGGGCGGCTGGGGGTTGCAGGTCGATGGCCGCAGCGGCCGAGCGGTGTTCACCGCGCCAGGCGGTCAGCAGTTGGTCACCAGCCCGAAGGGCCTGCCTGCAACACCGCTGAGCGCGCGCGCTGCCGGACGTGCCGATGCCGGGTCGAAGGGCGCGGGCGACGATGCTGCCGACGAGCGCGACCCACCCGGTCGAGCACCGCCCTGATCCCCCCGGGCGGGTCGACCGTCCCTGTTCGGCTCGCGACGGTGGCACACCCGTGGTCGTGCGTGTCCTATCGTGCTGCGGACCTACCCCACGGCTGCGTGCCCGCGGTCCTGCCCATCACCGGGAGGGAGCGAACCCTTGCGCTCACTGCTGCTACTGCACGGCCCGAACCTGTCCCAACTGGGTTCCCGCGATCCCTCCCAGTACGGCCACGCCACCTTGGACGATGTCGTCGCGCTCGCCCGCGAGGAGGCGAGCGCCAACGACGCAACCCTCGAGCACCTCCAGACAGAGCACGAGGGGGTACTGCTCGAGCGGCTCCACGCTGCACGGACGGACGGAACCGACGCCATCCTCATCAACGCCGGTGCGTGGACACACACCAGCTATGCCCTCCGGGACGCGCTCGAGTTGCTCGGGTGCCCCAAGATCGAGGTCCACCTGTCGAACATCCACGCGCGGGAGGCGTTCCGCGCGACCAGCGTGCTGGCACCGGTGTGCGACGGGTCGATCGTGGGACTCGGCGCCGACGGCTACCCGCTCGCGGTGCGAGCGGCCTGCACGTTGCTCGAACGCCGCAGGTGAGCTGTGGTCGCCCGCTGACCTTGGATGCGGGACCCATCATGCGGGACGCTAGCTCGATCACCGCAAGCCGTTCCGATTCCACGGCATGTCGACCTCGCCTCACTGCCCGGCGCCTCGACCTCGCCTCACTGCCTGGCGCCTCGACCCCTCCTTGACGACCCGACCCGCACCCTCCCGACCCCCCGTCCACCTAGCGTCGACACCGAGACCGACCACCGTGCCTGCCACCGAACTCCCTCCACACAACCACGCTGGCCGTCGCGACGCGGCGCGCCGTCGGCTCGTCGAACGGGACGGGACCCACCTGCTCGTCACCGACCCGGTCAACGTGCGGTACCTGTCGGGCTTCACCGGCTCCAACGGGCAACTCCTGCTCGCCGCCGATCCGCGGGAGGACCGGCTGATCACCGATCAGCGCTACGACGAGCGGGCCGCCACCTCCTGTCCCGACCTGGATCGGATCCTGGACCGTGACGCCATCGGCGCCGCCCTCTCGGCCGCTCCGGGAGCAACACTCCTGGTGGAGGCCGCTCACCTCAGTTGGCAGCAGGGGCTGGCACTGACCGACAGGGGGGCAGAGGTCGGCGTCCGGCTCGATGATGCGGACGGACTCGTCGAAGCGCTGCGCCTGATCAAGGACGACGCGGAGGTGCTCCGGCTCACCGAAGCCTGCCGCATCACCGAGGAGGCGCTGGCGTGGCTGTTCGCGGAGGTGACCGCACCGGGCGTGTCGGAGCGGGAGTTGGCGGTCACACTCGAGCGGGCCTTCATCGACGCCGGCGCTGACGGCATCGCGTTCCCGTCCATCGTCGCCAGCGGCCCCAACGCCGCCATCCCGCATCACGAACCGACCACCCGAACCCTTGCGTCCGGCGACCTGCTGACGATCGACTGCGGTGCCGAGGTGGATGGCTACCACGCCGATCACACCCGCACGGTCGCTGTCGGTCACCTCGATGCAGCACTGCGCAGGGTCCACGACACGGTCCGCGCCGCCCAGCAGCTCGGCCGGGAGGCTGTCGTCGCCGGCACCACCGCCGGGGACGTCGATGCGGTAGCGCGTGCGGTCATCGAGGACGCGGGGTATGCCGACGCGTTCCTCCACGGCACCGGCCACGGTGTGGGGTTGCGGATCCACGAGGCACCGTCTGTCGCGCGGGGCTCCGCTGCTACCCTCCGTGCCGGTATGGCGTTGACCGTCGAGCCCGGTATCTACCTCTCCGGTCGCGGCGGCGTCCGTATCGAGGACACCCTCGTGGTCACCGCTGACGCGCCAGCACACGCGCTGACCGACTCTTCCCGTGAGCTGCTCGTGCTGTGATGAGTGCGGGCGGAGACAGCGAGGCAGCGACTCCACGACCACCTGCCCGAGCGCCGCGCCGCGCCACACCGCGCTCGCGGGATGCTGACGCTGGAACCGAGCCGCCTCCCATCGACGCTCGACCCGGCGCCACCACGTCCGACCTCACGCCACCTCACGCCACCACACGCCAGCACTCGCCCCCGACGGCAACCGATCTGGAGTCCGAACCGTGGTCTCGACCAACAACCTCAAGAACGGCATGACCCTGCTGCTCGACGGCAAGCTTCAGCAGGTCGTCGACTGGAACCACCACAAGCCCGGCAAGGGGGGCGCCGTGGTCCGCACCAAGCTCAAGGAGGTGGAGACCGGCAAGATCGTCGAGCGCACCTTCCGCGCCGGTGAGGACGTCGATCAGGCGATCGTCACCCGCACCACCCTGCAGTTCCTCTACCGCGAGGGCACCGACTTCATACTGATGGATACCGACACCTACGAGCAGTCGCTCGCTCCGGCCGCGTCCATCGGTGAGGCCGCGGATTACCTCGTCGAGGGTGACGAGCTCGGCGTCCAGCTCTACGAGGGTCGCATCGTCGGCGTCGAGCTCCCGGCCTCCAAGGAACTCGAGATCACCCAGACCGATCCCGGTTTCGCCGGCAACACCGCCACCTCGGCGACCAAGCCAGCCACCCTGGAGACCGGTAAGGAGATCCAGGTGCCGCTGTTCATCGAGCCCGGTGAGAAGGTCAAGGTTGACACCCGCTCCGGTAACTACATCTCCCGCGCCTGATGGCCAGGCAGAACCGCACCGCTGCTGCCCGCCGCTCCGCCGCCGCCCGACGGACCGACACCGACGATCCAGCCCGCTCCCGCGAACGCGCGCTGCGGGTGCTGTTCCAGGCCGATGTCCGTGGGGTGGCGCCGTCGGTGACCCTCGCGCGGGTCGCCGGCGACCCCGCCGCCCTGGCGCTGCTCGACGAACGCGACGTGCTCACCGACGGTGAGCCCGTCCTCCCCGAGCCGACGTTCGATGGCACGGCGGCCGACACCGCGGCAGCGCGCTCCGCGGCGGCCAGCACGTCGGCGTCCCGTTCGGCTGCAACCGACACACCGAGGTCTCGCTCCGCCGCGGCTCGCACGTCGGCGTCCGGTGAGGGAGCGGGCGCCAGTGGCTGGAGCAGCGACGTCTCCGCGGGCGTCGAGGTGGCGCCCCTCGACGGCTTCACCCGCGCCCTCGTGCAGGGCGTCGAGGAGCACCGCACCGAGGTCGAGCAGCTCATCGCCCGCTACGCACGACGCTGGGCGATCTCCCGGATGCCGGTGGTCGATCGCAACGTGCTACGCCTGGCCACCTACGAGCTGCTGTTCGAGCCGACACCGGCGGCGGTGGTGATGGACGAGGCGATCGGCCTCGCCAAGCGGATGTCCACCGACGACTCAGGACGGTTCGTCAACGGCGTGCTCGAGTCGATCCGCCAACAGCTCGCCGAGGAAGCCGCGGAAGCCGATGCGGCCGTAGGGGCCGCGGAGGCCGCAGGGGCTGATGAGGCCACAGGGGCCGCGGAACCCGCGGAGCCCGACGCGACCGAGGACGCCGAGCTGTCCGAAGGTCCCGGCTGAGCCTGCTAGCGTCTCGACGTCAGCGGAGCTCCCACGCCACAGCGCCACCGCGCGCCCGGCCGCCGGCCCCGTGCACCCTCCTTTAACGACCGGTCCCGTGAGGCCGGGAAGGAGCACCTGTGACCAGTTCTGCGCGCATCCTCGAAGCCGACGATCTGGCTCGGATGCTGCGACGCCTCGCACATGAGCTGCTGGAGGCCAACCACGGGGCTGACGATCTGGTGCTCGTCGGCATCCAGACCCGCGGCCTGCCCCTCGCGAAGCGGCTCGCGAGCCTGATCACGGAGATCGAGGGCACCGAGGTCCCCACGGGCGCCCTGGACACCACGCTCTACCGCGACGACATCGGCCGTCGCCAGCCGAAGTCGCTCCACCCCACCGACGTGCCCGTCGACCTCTCCGGGCGCACCGTGGTGCTGGTTGACGACGTGCTCTACACCGGTCGCACCATCCGGGCGGCCCTGGATGCACTCAACGAGTTCGGCCGCCCCGGGCGGATCCGGCTGGTCGTGCTGGTCGATCGCGGACATCGGGAGCTGCCGATCCGGGCGGACCACGTGGGCAAGAACCTGCCCACGGCCTACGGCGACCGCATCCGGGTGTTGGTGGCGGAGCTCGACGGCGAGGACGCCGTGATGGCCGAACCCGGCGCCGAGGAGGGAGCGCGATGACCGTGGCTCGACGACACCCGAGCGCCGAGGCAGCCCGATGACCGTTGCCGGACCACACCCGAGCGCCGAGGCAGCCCGATGACCGTTGCCGGACCACACCCGAGCGCCGAGGTAACCCGATGAGCCCGAGCGCCCCCACTCCTGCCCCTGCGACATCCGCCCAGCGCACCGACGCCACGGCCGGCACCGACACTGCTGAGCCCGCCCCGATGCCACACCTGCTCGGCATCGACGACCTCGACACCGCGCAGGTCGTGCGCATCCTCGACACCGCGGAACAGTTGCTGCCCATCGCCACCCGCCGGCGCAGCACCGTCCCTACCCTGCGCGGCAAGGTGGTGTGCAACCTGTTCCTCGAGGACTCCACCCGCACCCGCCTCAGCTTCGACCTTGCCGCCAAGCGCCTGTCCGCGGAGGTGCTGAACTTCTCCGCCAAGGGCTCGTCGGTCTCCAAGGGCGAGTCCTTCAAGGACACCGCGCTGACCCTCGATGCGATGGGTGTGGACTGCGTGGTGGTGCGCTCCGGCAGCTCGGGCGCACCCCGTCAGCTCGCCGGCTACCTCGACGTCCCCATCCTCAACGCCGGGGATGGCTGGCACCAGCACCCGACCCAGGCGCTGCTGGACGTGTTCACCATGCGCCGCCACCTCGGCGACCTGGCCGGTCGCCACGTGGTCATCGTCGGTGACCTCCTGCACTCGCGGGTCGCCCGCAGCGAGGTCCAGGCGCTCAAGCTCCTCGGCGCGCGCGTCAGCGTCGTGGCACCACCCACCCTGCTGCCGCCCCAGATCGAGGGGTGGGGCGTGGAGCTGGTCGCCAACCTCGACGATGTCCTCCCCGCAGCCGACGTCATCTACCTGCTCCGGGTCCAGCGCGAGCGCATGCACCGCGCCTTCTTCCCCTCCAGCCGTGAGTACTCCCGACTGTGGGGGATGGACGGACGGCGTCTCAAGATGCTCGGCGATCAGGCCATCGTGATGCACCCGGGCCCCATGAACCGCGGCGTGGAGATCACCGGTGAGGTCGCCGACTCCGAGCGCTCCGTGATCACCGAGCAGGTGACCAACGGCATCGCGGTGCGGATGGCCTGCCTGTACCTGCTGCTGGCCGCGGCCGGTGGGGGCGACAGCGAGGAGGCACGATGAGCAGCCACCCACCGGCGATCACCGGCCAGGGCCGGATCCTGCTCACGGGCGGCCGGGTTCTCGACCCCGCGAGCGGCACCGACGACCACCTCGACGTGGCCATCGCCGACGGGCGGATCGTGGC
>LKMJ01003864.1_pt1 | contig 14006 bp, 22 predicted proteins | sample 643391 | NCBI WGS metagenome assembly LKMJ01 (sample SAMN04112250, study PRJNA286221) | soda lake metagenome | biome: soda lake; feature: Kulunda Steppe; material: water; isolation source: sample PL-Br10 brine of Picturesque Lake | place: Russia: Kulunda steppe | collected 2010-07
CACACATGCCTTTGTACACACATGCCTTTGTACACACATGCCTTGTACACACATGCCTTGTGCACACATGCCTTGTGCACACATGCCTTTGTACACACATGCCTTTGTACACACATGCCTTGTACACACATGCCTTGTGCACACATGCCTTGTGCACACATGCCTTGTGCACACATGCCTTTGTACACACATGCCTTGTACACACATGCCTTGTACACACGCCCGCCGTACGCAGGTGTGCGAGCGGGCATGTGCAGGTATGCATGCAAGCCAACACACATGGGACGCAGGTTTGCTCTTTCTCCCAGCATGCACCCTCCTCTTGTGGCCCAAGTTTTGGTCTGTGGAAGCACACTCAGCCACAGCATGTGCTGGAGGCAGCAAATAGTCCCAGGGCCTGTGCACGCCAGAAGGCGCCCTGTGCGCTGAATGCAACAGACCATGTGGCGTGTCAAAGTTTTTTGAGCAGGCCTGGCCTGCTGTGCTTGCAAAACCTCAAATCGCGCCTGGTCTGCGCCTCCAATGCTGTGCGTGCTTTTGATCAGGACGGAGCAGGGGAGGGGGGGTTTTGTTGGCGAAAGCTTGGGGCGAGGGTTGAGGCGGTGGGAAAAGTCTGTGTTGCAGGCCGAGCACGGATGCCCCGCCCTCCTGGTGTCTTGCCTCTGCCTGCACCCTCTGAATCGCGCGTTGAGTTAAACTCCATGGTCACCACCCGCACCAAACCACCTGCGCCAGACCTTGGCACAACTCACCACCCACACCAAACAACCTGCACCAGACCTTGGCACAACTCACCACCCACACCAAGCCACCAGCACATTTGGTGGCGACTCTATCCCCATCATCAGCCGGGCACCGGACAACCACACAGCCCCCGCGTTCTGTCCCTCTGCAACTCGCCCTCAGCACAAGCAGGGACCGACCCACACACCTTGGTGAACTCATCCATCTCCACCTCGACCTCCTTCTCCGCACGTGCGGCCGCGTCTGCGTCGTCTGCATCCTCGGCCCCCTTCAGTGCGGCCTGCGCGCGAGCCCCATCCAACAACAGGGGTGTGCCGTTGGGTGCACAGCACACCTGGGAAGGACGAGCTGATGGCACAGAGCCAGCTTGGCGTGCGCCTGTGCCCTGTCGGCCATCCCCGCAAAGGTGCACGCCATCCTCCACGAGGACGAGGCAGGGGCGTACTGCCTGACCAGGGGGGTTGCGTGAGCACCGGACCCATATGGTGATGGGGGGCCGTCAGCGGTGCGGGCGCCAGTCCAGTCCAGGCGCAGCGGGCAGCGTGGATGGCACTGGGCTCACCAAGTGTGGTCAACAGGCAAGAGTGTGTCGACAGGAAAAGGGTGTGTGCATGGTGTGTGCGTGCCCACCCAGCCCCAGGCAAGGCGACCTCCGCTTCCATACACATGCAACAACAGTTTTAACACCCCCCAAAACATGCCACAGGGCGCGCCCCACCTTGATGTCAAACGGGGCGCCGTCCTTGGAGAAGAAGTCGTGCGGGTTCAGCTTCTGCGGCAAGCAAGGGGCGGGGAAAATTGGAAATCAACCAACAGGGCATGACATACAAGAGCAAACCCCCACTGCATGCTGGTGCCTGAGCGCTGCGTGCAGCGCCTGTGCACAAACCGTGCGCTGCCTGCTACTTGGCGTGCTAATTGTGAGCCCTCCTCTATCCATGTGGCTGCGGCAAGGCAGAGGTGCCCCATCCATGCTGTATCCCAGAGCCGGCCTGTGCTGCAGGCGGCATGCGTGGCTGGAAGGCTGCACAACTGCATGGCTGCGTATAAGCCAGGGGTCAAGGGAAATGGCAGTCGGCCTGGCCCTCCCCTGCTGTGCAGGTGCACTGGGTTGGGACGACAGAAGCGGGAGACGGCCTAACCCCGGCCCCTGCCTGCGTGGACCTGGTCCCTGCCTGCGTGGACCTGGCCCCTGCCTGCGTGGACCTCTGGCGTTGTCGTGCGAGCGCGTGTTAGGGACTGAGTGCGAAGGGTACAATGCTGCATGCAGGCCGGTGCAGAGGCCACAGGCGCAGCCGGCAGCCCGCACGGAGGGGGGGGCCCACCTGCAGGAACTCGGTGTTGAAGCCGCCTGACTGGATGGCCAGCCAGTCGAGCTGGCGCTTCTGGTCGCTCTTGCGCAGGATGTTTTCCTCGATGGTGGCCTGCGCACGATTCACGAACAGGGGGGAGGCGGAGGGGGGTTGGGGTCCGGCGAGCAAATGCCAGCCCGTCCGAGAAGTGTGACAAGGGGGGGACGGGGGATGGGAGCCAAGATGCACAGCCCAGCTGAGTGGTTTGAGTTGCAGCTGGTGGGGCAAAAAGGAGCTGCAGAGCATGTCTAGACCGAGGGAAATCCAACACACAGCGGTGCACAGCGGTGAGCCGGTGCTGCTGTGTCGTTCCCGGCAAACTGTGACACCACCCATGGGCCTTTGTCTTGCAGGCACACCCTGTACCCCCCCTCCACCCCCCTCTTTCAAGAAGCGAGCCAAGCCCACGCAGTGTGGCTGAGTGGGGCATGCCTGGCAGCCTGGCAGCCTGGTAGAGGAGGCACATGCCACCCTGCAGTCCATCAAAATGTGCGCAGGCGCAAGCAGGCGCGCAGACACACCCTCGTCTGGCGCTACAGGCTAGATTTGCGGGCCCCCTGCCTCCGCATACCATTCAGACATAGGTAGGCAGGCAATCACGCAAGCAGGCAGGCAGGTAGGGCCGCCGGCAGGCACGCCTCATGGTGTTAGGAACAGCGCATGCAAGCAGGCACGTGTCGGCTTGGGCGCACGCACCTCCGACACCAGGCGGTAGATGTGGACCTCACGGGTCTGACCGATGCGGTGGCAGCGGTCCTGGGCCTGCAGCGCACGCAGCGCGCAGCATGTGTGTGTATTGCGTGTTTGTGCTGCGTGCTGTGTGTGCATGCTGTGTGTGCTGCGTGCCCTGTGATGAGCGTGCTGTGTGTTGTGCGCGGCAGCGGTCATAGGCCTGCAGCGAGGCTTGCAGCAAGCCGTGTGTGTACTGTAGGATAAGTGTATGCGCGCGTGCAAATGCATGTTTAGTGACTTGCTAACCCTAGCCCGTCTCTTTACACCACTTGTTTGCTGGATTGCACCACTTGCCTGGCAGGCTTGCACCACTTGCCCCTGGCTGAAGGCACGATGCGACAGATTTCCAAGAGCATAGACCCTTTTGTTGCCCCCTCTAGGATTCTGAGCTCCACCCCACCTGCGGCTGGCGTGCTCTTCCCCTGCAGAAGGCACCCTCATCAACACCCCTCAAGAGGCACGCCTTATGCACACCCCACAGGAGGCACGCCTCATGCACGCCTCGTGCACACCCCAAGCTCTGCCCAACCCTTGCCCCCCCTTGCCTGCTGGTCCATGGCTGGATTCCAATCGCTGTCGTAAAAGATGACCGTGTCTGCGCCCGTCAGGTTTATGCCCACGCCCCCCGAGCGTGTGGACAGAATGAAGCAGAAGATCTTGGGGTCGGTGTTGAAGCGCTGCGCGCAGCAAGCACGGGCAATAGGCAGGAGGCTAGGCCCAGGGCTATGGATACGCACTCACATTGGTTGTGCGCCTTGCAAAAGGCCATGGCCCATGGCATTAGAACACAACAAACACACGTACGCAAACAACACACACGCAAAGGCACAACACGAGCACACACGCGCACTACAAACGCGCGCACGCCCACAACATGCACGTGCGCACTGCTTGCGTTGCGCGCTTTGCCAAAGGCCTTGTGAGCCTGCATAGCACAGTAGGGAGGGCAGCGCGCAGCAGGCGTGGACCAGGACATGGAACCGCTAAGGATGTGCAGCAGAAGGGTGCTGGAGCACATTGCAGCAGCGATGCAAGGGAGGGCATGCCTGGTGCATGTGCTGCAGTGCCATGGCCGCTTGAAAATTTGTCTTAACAACCACCAACAAAATTCTGTACCATGGGCACCACAGCAGAGGAGGGCCGGGATCGCCAAGAGCACACAAGAGCTGAGCGCTCTGCTGCGCCAATTTTGCCACGCCTGCCATCTGCAGCACACACATGCATGCACACACGCACAACACATACACGCTCACACGCACAACACATACACACATAAACACACGTACACACACAAACAAACGCGCACACACACGCACACACACACGAGGGGCCTGACATCTTGTTCAAGTATCCATGAAACAGGTTGCGTGTGTGCCCTCTATCAGGTGTGCAGGGCTACACACGCCAAGGGGGGCTGGTCGCCGCCGCCCAACGCACCTGCATCAGGATCTGGCGCTGCTCGGGCTTTGTGGAGCCGTCCAGGCGCATGTAGGTGTGGGCGTGCAAGTTCAGGAATGACTCCAGCACGTCCAGCATCTTGGCCATCTGCGGGGGGCGCAAGCACACAAGGAACACCACCGCGCTCGTGAGTGTGCACACGCACACACGTACACGCGCGCACGCACACATGCACACATACACACGCATGCACGCACACATGCACCGACACATGCACAAGCACTCAGAGAAAAGCAGTATCTGGGTTGCGGAGTCGTGCTGAGGGAGCCATGGACAGGCGCAGCCGCTGCCTTTTGATGCTGGAGCCTGGGGGCCCATCAGTTCCGCCCGCCTGTGTAGATATGAGGCACCTGTAGCCCTCCAGTTCCGCCCACCTGTGTTAATATGAGGCACCTGCGCCCCCACAGTTCCGCCTACCTGTGTGAAGATAAGGCACCTGTGTCCAGTGCTCTTGAGGCGGCGCAGCAAGCTGTCCAGCTCCTGTGCATAGGCAGGCAGGTGCACACATAGGAGGGCGCATGGAGGGTGCGGGGAGGTCAGTGTGCGGAGAGTGCATGGGGAAGGGTGCGTGGAGGAGGATGCAAGGGCATTACGCAGGAGTGCAGGCGCATGGAGAGCGTGGCATATTGGTCCAGAGGGGCTGCTGGCTAAGGGCAAGGATGGCCGCTATCTAAGGGCAAGGAAGGGCAAGGATGGCCGCTGGCTAAGGGCAAGGATGGCCGCTATCTAAGGGCAAGGAAGGGCAAGGATGGCAGCTGGCTAAGGGCAAGGATGGCCGCTGGCTAAGGGCAAGGATGGCCGCTGGCTAAGGGCAAGGATGGCCGCTGGCTAAGGGCAAGGATGGCCGCTGGCTTAAGGCAAGGATGGCCCTGGGTCACCCTGGCATGGCACGTGTGCTCACGGCAGGGCATGCTAGAAGTGCGTGGCACTCGTGCTCACAACAGGGCATGTTAGAAGTGCATGGCGCTTGTGCTCACGACAGGGCATGCTTGAAGTGTATGGCACTCGTGCTCACAACAGGGCATGTTAGAAGTGCATGGCGCTCGTGCTCACGACAGGGCGTGCTAGAAGTGCATGGCACCCGCGCTCACGACAGGGCGCGCTAGAAGTGCATGGCACTACTGCTCACAACAGGGCGTGCTAGAAGTGCATGGCACTACTGCTCACGACAGGGCGTGCTATAAGTGCATGGCATTTGTGCACATTGACAGGGCCTGCTAGGACATGTGTGCAGTGCCCCTCTAAGGACAAGCAGGCGCACCAACCTGGATCACCAGTACGAATGGGATGCATCACAGCAAAAGGGAGCCGCTTCCAGTGCATAACCCTGGGCACCGCCGCTCAACGTTCCACTCGCGTGCACGCGGGCAGGCATGCATCCGCCCAGCGCACACACATGCGCACGCGCATACACACACAAATGCACGCACGAGTAAACCACCACGCGCAAGCATACCAGCTGCACAGGCTAGCCCAGGGGCGCATGCCGAAGCGCGCAGGCCAGCCTGCCTGCCCACACGCGTGCGCGCGCACGCGCGCCCACTCACCTGCAGCTTCCCGCAGTCGAATTGCAGCAGCCGGCGGTCCGGGAAGAACAGCGTGCGGCGCATGATGGCCGTGTGCAGTGGCGCGCGCCGCGCATACCACTCCTGGTGCAGCCGCTGCTCATCGGCGGCGGCTTTGCGCACCATGGATGTGTCCGGGTGAGACACCCAGGGCAGCGGCCGTGTGGCGCGGGCCTGCACGCACGCAGGGCGTGTGTGCTGGTTGTGCGTGTTTGCGTTCTTGCAAGGGATTGGGGTGCACGTGGGGTGTGTGTGCCGTGTACACAGGGCGTGCATTGGTGCATGCTACCCATGCGCAAGCATGCAGGCTTGCATGCGCACGTCGTGGTGTGGGCCAGTCAGAACTCAGCCGCTGCGCCACATTTCTGGGCCGCTTCTGCGGGCCAGTCACAACTCAGCTGCTCCTGCGCTGTCTGCCATGACTCAGCAGCTCCGGCCGCATTTCTTGGCTGCTCTTGCTGCCCATTCAGAACTCAGCCGCTCCTGTGCACGCGACTGGCTCGACACACAGGCGAAGGCTGGAGGGGGGGTCGTGGTGTGCACAGCCCACGTGCACGGACGCGCCTTTGCAAGCAGAATACGCGCATGTGCGCCAAAATCACTTAAAAACCAACCCCTCACCATGGCGCACGCGCAGCCTGTGCGGCACACCACTGCGGAGGTGGGTGCACACATTCACCCTGGGAATGGCAAACATGGGCGTTGCGCCTAGCAAGCCTGTGAGAAAGGAGAACACGCACGCAAGCCCAGAACCCGCACCGCAGCGCATGCACAGCTTGTGCAACCCACGCGCGCGCAGATGCACCCTGGGGGTGTCAAACATAAGCTCAGCGCCTTGCGCATGCCTCAGAGCACACATACATACACACACACATGCGCAAGCACACCAAAAGGGCCCACACATGCGTGCTCACCTTGGGGATCGCAAACATGAACTCGCGCAGCATGTCTTTGCATGCTTCCGCGCGCTCCTCGTACGTGGCCGACACGTCTAGCACAAGCGAGGGCAGGTGCAGCTGAATCTGCGGGCCCCGCAAGCTGCGTGGCTTCTCGCCGGCAGGCCCTGCCCCGGCACCTCCGTTTCCTTGCACACTCTCCTGCTGCTGCTGCTGCTGCTGCTGCTCCTGCAGGGGTTGCGGCGCCTCCTGAGGCGCTGCCGGCGCCGCGCCTTCCGTAGCGGAGGGAGCGGGGCCGAGGCTTGCGGCTTCACGTGGTGGTGGCAGCGCTGCCAGCAGGGGCGGCGCCGGGGCAGGCAGACCCTCCCACACGGCCTGCGCGGCGGCGGAGGGCCCCTCCCAGGGGGTGTCTAGGACCTGCAAAAAGTATGTGTGGGTGTGCATTTGTGGGCGTGTGCGGGCGCACACGTGCATGCGCATGTTGGCGCACTGTGATGTGTGCATGGGCTTGGGCGTGTGTATGCAAGACCTGCCGGGTAGCGCGTCTTTTGGAGAGGGGTCTGCTTGAGCAGCGCTCTCAAACACAGCTCCTGCTGCAGTTGCGCAGGGATGCAGAAGGACCCTCCTGATCACCATAAGGAATAATACGTCTTTCCCCCTCGCTCCGCGCGCGCAGGTACACACACGCACACACTTGAGATCCATCAGCTTGACAATCAGAGTCCTGCAGAGTCCTAACATCGCAACTCACTCGACTGTTGCCTCGCACAGGCACGCACCTTGATCAAGTCCGGGTTCAGGGCGCGGCTGCAGGGGTGGGCGATGCCTTGAAGCGCTGCCACCAGGTCGCTGCCGTACAGCGGGCAGCCGGCGTTGCAGCGCGCAGCATTGAGGGCGGCCGTGTTCCTGCAGGCAACGGGCGCGCGCGCGTGAGCAGCGTGCGCGCCAGCGTGTATGCGCATGCGTGCGTGCAAACAGCCCTATAGCCAGATCTGCAACACATCCATTCATAAATGCACAAGTGTCTTTTCTTGATTGATGCCGGCAGTGATGTACTGCCTGCTTGGTCTTTCTCTTCCTCTTGTTGGTTTGCTCGTGTGCTCTGCACCACCAGGCCTGGTCGTGAGATGCATGGCCAAAGGATGAGGTCCTTTCTACTGAAGGAGAGTACCTTCTGGTTTTGAAGGCAGGCATGCGTGAAAACTCACAGGCATTCCGCTTAGGTCTGCGGACCTGCCCGCACTACGGCCTCAAGTCCGCGCGTGCACCGCGTGCGCCTCCTGCACTGGGCAACAGCAGCAGCGCGCTCACACGCCCTGCCAGGGAGTACCCAGCGAATCTGTGGTGTGGATGCATGTGCACATGTGCTTGTGCGGGTTGGTGCTGTGTGGCGCACTCACCTGAGGCGTGAGTTGCGCCAGGCAGAGAAGCGCGCGTGCTGCACGGCCAGGGAGGAGGCCAGCACGCGGTAGGCAGGGGACCCAGACATAATGGCCCTGGAAATGCAAACACACACAAGTGAGGGGGAGAGTTGGCGGGGGGCCTGGGCTGTATGGCCCCGCACGCACGTGCTTACACTGACATTCATGAGCATTAAAAAGCACAAACATACGCGCACACAAGTGCAAACACTTCACAGATGGGAGTGGGCAGGCACCTAAGGGCTTGACCTTTTTAGCTGGCCATACAACATGCACAGGAGTGCCATGCGCAGGACGGGGAGAGGCAGCAAGCAGGCAGCGCGGGCATTCCAACCAAAAAGGGGAGATGCTGCAAAATCAGCTTCGTCTGTTTGAAATGCCATCAGGCGTACGGCTGCCCTCTCTGCCACTTCAACACATCCAAGTCAGAACCGCGCGCACACGTGCTAAGGAGGCACCAGATCAGGCCACCAATAAAGCCCGCCCTCTCTCCCAGCCCCTGTTTCTCGCGTCTCAGGCACTGTTTGCATGACAGGCACTACGTGTGCGGCGTAGCCCCCCCTTTCCCCCAAACACGCACGCGTAGCTCCCGCGCATTGCCAGGTCCGCTGCAGCGCTGCCCATGTCCTCTGCCGCGGCCTCGCGCGCCGCCGCCGCGCTGCGCATGAGCGGGTGCGCGTCCTCGGCGCTGGCGCTCCAGCTGCCTCCGATCTCCATCGCGCCGTCTGCAGCAATCGCGCCGCTGCCTTTACGCTTCGGCGCGGCTGCAGCGGGCGCGGCACCCAGGCGCGCGGCAGCGGAGGCGGGGACGGAGCTGGGGAGCAGGAGGGTGGGTGGAGCAGGCGGGCCGGTTGCACCACACAGGTGGTGCATCTGGGGGAAGGTGACCTACAGGCACAGGGTAGGGCAGAAAGGGAGGGAGGCAGGGTGGGCCGCAGAGCTTGCTGGCCACATTCCCGTGACCCATCTGGGTGGTGAGTGCACGGATGGGGGATGGCCGACCTGGCGGGACTCGCGGGATCTGAGAGGTGGACCTCGTAGGGCGGACACGCGCAGGACGCAGGCGCGCCACACGTGCCCAGTACCTCCAGTGCCCTGCACGCGGCCTTGCCAGCCCCATCGCCTCCAGCAAAGGCATGTGGTGCTGCTGATGCGCACACCGTGCTTGGTCGGTGCTGCTGCTGGGCACACCGCACCCGGTTGGTGCTGCTGCTGGGCACGCAGCACGCATGCTGAGCACACACAGCACACACAGCACACACAGCCTCTGCAACAGGTGCACCACCACATGTGCGGGTGTGGTCTTCAGAGCACCCACCTGCAGCCGCGCAACTTCTTGCGCCTCCCACGCGGTCTGGGCCGCCAGCAGGTGGGGCTGGCCCAGCAGCATGCCCGGGCACAAGCTGACGACGGGCGAGGAACCGCCTGCAAGCGGACATGTAGCGACAGGCGCACGCTCTCGCCCTGACGCTACACGTGTGCATGCGTGCGTGCCGGTTCGAGCAGGCAAGCCCTCCACTTTGCGGTTGCCCTGGCTTGCAGGCGCGAGCGTATGCTGGTGCGCTGCGCGCAAAGGTGCCCACGCCATTGCAAAGCACACGCCATTGTGAAACACACCCACAGACATGCATAGACATGCACACACATGCACACACAACACACTAGGCACACACACGCGCGCACTCACACACACACACACACACTGACACAAGCACAAAGGCACACACCGCTAGTGCGGCCCTTTAGGCACGCACCCGCCATCGCGATGCCCTCCTGCACCAGTAGCGCCGCCTCCTGGTCCAGCGACAGCGTGCGCACGCAGGCGGGCTGCACTAGGCTGGGCAGGTGCACCTCCAGGGGCGGCATGTCAAATGCGCTGACGATGGTGCGGCCCTCAAACAGGTCTGGGTGGTTGCACACCTGCGCAGTGCAGGCAGCACGCACACACGCACGCGCAAGTAAGCAAGCAAGCACTTGGGCGCGTCCAGGAAGCGCTGTGGGCGTGCGGGAAGAGTGTGCGCGTGTGTGGCTGCGCGCGTGCGCGCGCACTCTTGTGATGGGGCGCGTTGTGTATAGCCATGGCGCACCACTTTTGGTGTCCCGGGCGCGGCGCGCAAGCCCCATTGCGGAGGGTGCGTGCGCCCACATGCTCGTGTGCATGGCTGTAGCAAAGGCGTTTGTGCATGAGCCTATCACTGCACGAGGGGGTCCGTCTAAGTGCATCCAGGCCACTGGCAAAAGCGTGCTGTGTTCGTTTCTGTCTACTTGCATTCCCTCTCCACTCACTCTCCACTGTGTGAGAAGTGAGCTAGCACTGGGCGCTCCTGAGCCAGACACACAAGGGCTGGGCGACCTGGTCTACCTTCTGAGGTGCCGCCAAATGCTACAGCACGCCAGCCTTGTGCAGCGGCAAAGGTGCCAGCCCAGAGGCAGCGAGCACCTTACCCTAGCGGCGCAGCACGAGCTTAGGCATACCAGCACCCGGCCTGCACAGCTACATAAGCACAGCTGCAGCGCCTTCACCTGGCGACGCAGCATGAGCGCAGGCGCACCAGCACCCACCTTGCGTAGCTGCATGAGCACGTTGATGACGCCCAGGAAGTTGCCAGACGACAGCGTGTCTTGCACCTGTGATGCGAGTGATGCGCAGTGGTGGTGCAAGCGGTGTTGAGCGCAGCCAGGGGGCAAGAGCGTGAGTGAACCACACACTGCAAACTGCGTCAGTGCACGCAGAGGGTGATGTCAAAACGCAGGCCACGTCTTCTCACGGACAGGCTGTCCTGAGGAGGACCATGCATATGTTCTCATTACGCATGTTCTCATTACGCATGTTCTCATTATGCATGATCTCATTACGCGACCAGGCGCCTTTCTGAAGACGAACACGGAGGGAGCTTGTCCAAGGTTATGGGGCTTTGCTCACGACCAGCATTGCGGAGCTCCTTGAGGGTCAAGCCCCTGCACACCCTCTGAAGGAGCCTGCAGCATTGATCGTGTGCTGGCATGCAAAAGGGGCGCACCAAAAGTGACCTCCTGCCGCACAGCCCCATGAGCTTGCCTGACCTATTCCCGTTTCTTTTAACAGCTCATGTCACTCGCATTACTTCCCATTCCTTAAAACAACTCATGTCCCTCGTATAACTTCTGATTCCATCCCATGTGTTTGATAAAGTCACGCCTGTGAATCTGCAGGGAAGCACAGGCAGGCTCCTGCATGCAGCCCCTGACATAAGCCTTCACCGGTTTGCCGACAAACACGTGCATGCGCCCTGTGTGCACGCAGCGCACAAGAACATACATACATGCGCGCGCATGCGCACACACACACACACACCTCAGATGCCGCCATGTACTCGTCATACAGCGTGCGCTGCCTCTTGCTGAGCCGGCAGTGGATCACGTGCTCATGCTTGCCAGGGAGCTGCGGCAGCAGGGGCAGCAGCAGCAGCACAGTAGCAGCAGAGGGTAGAGGTCAGCCGTGGACAGCGTGAAGGATCTGGAGTGGGCGGTGTGATGGGCAGCAGATGGAGGAATGATGTGGGTCGCGTGCTCATGCTTGCCAGGGGGCTGCGGCAGCAGGGGCAGCAGCAGCAGCAGCACAGCAGCAGCAGAAGGAAGGCAAACTAACTGTGTGTGTGAGCGTGACATAACCAGTACCGGATGCACGGCAGGTGTCACACAAGGGTGTCACGCAAAAGGGTGTCACACAAGGGCGTCACAGTCCACAGTGGGCACCTGCTTCTCCACGTCCACCTTCAGCCGCCGCAACAAGAAGGGCCGCAGCACTCCATGGAGGCGCTCCACCAGTTGCTGCAGGGAGAGCACGCGGCACAGGTGCAAAAGCACACACACACTACTGGAGTGGCTCAGGCATGGAAGTGCACGCTGTTGGAGCGACGCAGGCACAGAAGCATGTGCTGTTGGGGCAGCCAAGCGCATGAGTGCGTGCTGTTGGGGCAGCGCAGGCACGGGAGCACTCACTGTTGAAGAAGCCCAAGCGCATGAGTGCGCGCTGCTGGGGAAGCGCAGGCACGGGAGCATGCACTGCTAGAATGCCTCATAAGATGCCTTTGCCTAGAAAGAATCCCGCACACACATGCATGCACGCACGCACGCACACATACACACAGGTGCTCACCTTGTCGGGTGCACGCCTTCAAGCCCACCACCATACGCCCATGAACGTTCTGCTGAGAAGACATGGCTTACAGGCCAAGTGGCGGCACTTGCTCTACCTGCTCCACATTATTGGGCGCGGATAAGCATCGGTACGTAACACACACCGCACATGCTCACCTTGTTGAAAGCCTCTGAGCCCTCCACCATGCCCGTGAGCGGGCTGCAGAACCAGTCCCGGAACTGGGAGTGACTGGCAAACACGTCGGGCATGAGGAAGTGCATCAAGCTCCACAGCTCCATGAGGTCGTTCTGCAGGGGCGTGCCTGCACGCAGGGGCCATGCGCACGCCCAGCAAGAGCCGCTGACACACCCACAGGCAGCAACAGCAGGGCGCTGTTGCCAAAGCGGTCCTGCAACAGCGTGCCAACATGCATGCAGAGGGCCGTGCACACGTTGGCAACTTTTGGCTGGCGTGAGCCTTGAGCCCGTCCAGGCAGCAGTAGTAGGGCCCTGCAGCGGTGGCCCCATTGCAGGCGCTTGCGGTGGGCTTTGCCTGCGTCCTGCTAGGGTCAAAAAGCCGCGCTGCCACGGCAGAGGCGTTCCATGCACGCCCCACAGGGCCCCATGCGTTCTATGCACGCCCCACGGGGCCCCATGCGTCCTATGCACGCCCCACGGGGCCCCATGTGTTCTATGCACGCCCCAGGCGTTCTATGCACGCCCCAGGCGTTCTATGCACGCCCCATACGTTCTATGCACGCCCCACAGGGCCATATGCCGATGCTGCAGCAGCGCCGTCTGGAAGCCACAAAAGCACATGCTGCCAGTGCAGCGCCTTTTGGCTGCAAGGCTGCTGAAGGTCAGGGGCAAAAAAAGGACATTTTGCAAGGGTGCGGCGTTTTCGGGGGCCTTCTCGACAGTGCCTCTGGAGCCCTCCCTCCTCATCCCTTTGAAACTCTTGCTCAAAGCTGTGGGCCCTTGCGACAAGCAAGAGCCTTGGACGCACACCAGCTGACGTATGTGAGTGCCCTTACTTGAGGGCCTTGGTCATGTGCAGATCAAATTGGTTCTGCCAATGCGTGCGAAGTATGAGGAGCTGCAGGCGCACGCACCCGTGATGAGCAGGCGGCGCTTGGAATTGAAGCGTAGCAGCGTCTGCCACCTCTGGCTCTTCCAGTTCTTGATCATGTGCGCCTCGTCCAGGATGAGGTAGCGCCACTTCTTGCGGCGGAACATCTTGGCATCCTGCAAACACGCAGCGCACACACAACCATCATGCACGTGAGTGAGCGAGGCGCTAAGACACGACTGGAACACAAAGAGAGGCTTCACGGAGTAGGCAGGAGGCAAGTTGAGGCGAGAATTTTGCGCCCTGCAGCAGCACAGCACGCAGCAGGAAGGCGATGCATGGGCGAAGCCATGCTCAAACAGCACAACAGAGTGTCGTAAGGTGCAGCTAGGTTGCTGACCCCTTCCAAAAGGTCCATGTATAACAGCACCTTCCCTTTCGGGAACAGGAATGGAGGCCAGGAGCTGCACACACTGAGAAATTTGGGGTGGTCAGGGAGGAACGGACACTAGGATATCTTGGCTGGTATCCACCACAGGTCCAGGGTGTTTTGAGACACTGGAAGCATGTGGGATGGGTTGGTCAGAAAATCATAAGGTGGCCAAGGTGGTGCAGACACAAGGCTTCCTGGGCTGTGGTATCCACCACAG
>LKMJ01003866.1_pt1 | contig 14003 bp, 13 predicted proteins | sample 643391 | NCBI WGS metagenome assembly LKMJ01 (sample SAMN04112250, study PRJNA286221) | soda lake metagenome | biome: soda lake; feature: Kulunda Steppe; material: water; isolation source: sample PL-Br10 brine of Picturesque Lake | place: Russia: Kulunda steppe | collected 2010-07
ACCAGAAGACAGCAGACGAACACGGTGGACTGACGTTACTCTTCGGCGAGGAAGTCGTCACGGACGACGAAGTAGACGGTCGTAAACAGGACGATAACCACAGCCCCAGGAACCATCCCGGTGGCGTACATGACCAGAAACCCGGCGAAGATGATAAGCCAGATAATCGGGTCGAAGTAAATCGCCTTGAGAATATCCATCATCCCCGGAGTACTGCCCGCTGTCGCGTCCTCACCGGATTCCTCCACAGTTTCCGCTTGGCTGTCACCCATGACGCTCACCGACGCCAGACTCGAATTTCGCGAGCAGCTGTCCCAGCTGGATTCGGTCGCTCGTCCCCTCGGTCAGGTCCATATCAATCTCACCGGCAATCCGGTGGAGGTGTGCCAGCTCCGCACCGGCGTACCGTGACCGACCGACGTCGAGAATGGATTCGAGAATCTCGTCGCCGCTGTACCCCTCGTCGATGAGCAGTTCGTCGAGGGTCGAGCGCGCGTCGGTGAAGTCGCCGGCCTCAGCGTCGGCAATCATCTCCTGAACTCGCTCGTCGGTGTCGACTGACGACAGCGTCTCGTAGGCGCTCGACATCGTAATTTCACCCTCCTGCTCGAACGTGGTCTGGGCGGACAGAATCGCCTCGCGGAGGTCGCCGCTCGCGGCCCCTGCGACGTATTCGAGCCCCTCGGCGTCGTGAGGCACATCCTCGCGTTCCACGATAGTTTCGAGGACGCCGATAATCTCGTCCTGTGTCGGTGCGCGAACCGGGATGGGGTAACACCGAGAGCGAATGGGCGAGATGAGTGCCGAGGGCTGGCGGGTAGCGATGACGAACTGTGTGGTCTCGTAGTACTGCTCCATGACCCGACGCAGCGCCTGCTGGAAGTCCTCGCGCATCCCCTCGGCGTTGTCGAGCAAGACGGTCTTGTACTCGCCCGAAACCGGCGCGTTCGCCGCGGACTCCTTGAGTACATGGTTGATGAGGTCGGCTTTGGAGGACTCGCGGCGCCGTTTCGAATCGATGAACTGCGAGAAGCGCGGGTCCTGACTGATTTCTTTTTTCGTCGAGTCGAAGAAGTCAGCGACGTTGATTTCAACCCTGTCAGCGTCCGGGTTGGCATGGGTCTCCTGTGTGAGTGCTCGGACTGCGGCCGTCTTGCCACTGCCTTTCGGGCCGTGAACGACGAGGTTCATCGGCTCTTCGAGCGCGCGCTCGAAGTTCTCCCGGACCTCAGGCTGTGGTAATTCCGCGAGCGTGGGGGCGTGTTCCTCCGTCCACAGTGGCGTCTCCATCATCGTCCCGTTGTCCGCCGGGCCGTACAAATCTTCCCATCGACTACCTCCAGAAAGGGCCACGTCACACCCTGGTCAGTACTTGGAACCTTTCAGACAGAAATTATATATCGGCGCACGGGGGAGTTCACGCTGATGGACCGTCGGCAAGCTATCGCCTGTACAGCCCTCTGTGGAACTATCGCGCTCGCGGGGTGTACCGAACTGGTTCACCGAGCTCGCGGCGTGAACACACCACTCTCGCTCGTCGTCGAGTCCGCACCCGGGGAGTTACGCTCGGTCAACATTCGGATAGAGCGCGACGGAGCTCAGGTGTTCGAAGGGTCGGCGTCGTTCGACGCAGATGGGAGCTACACCGGCATCGACGGCGACAATTATAGGGAAGCCGCGTTCGACGAAGCTGGCGAGTACACTGTGGTGGCCGAGACTACGAACAGTCGGGATGACTCCACATCGGAGATCAGCTGGCGGGACCTGGCCGACTGCAACGACCGCGGCATCCACATCCGGTTGGAGGAAGCATCGGTGCGTACTGCGTTCTGGCAGACTGACGCCGACTGTGGCGGGCTCGATCGCCTCTAGTTCCAGGCCGCATCGTCGGGGTCGACCAGCCGCTCGGTCTCGCCGATGCTCGCAATCTTCTCCAGGTCTTCGTCGTCGAGTTCGAGGGTGCTGGCCTTCCAGTTCTCGCGGACGTGGTTGCCAGTCGCTTTCGGAATCGGGACGACAGACTCCTGTGCCAGCCCCCACGCGAGACAGACCAGCGGAACCGTCGTCTCGTGCTTGTCGGCAATCTCCTCCAGCACGGGGTGGGTAATCGAGGCCTGTCCCAGCGGGCAGTACGAGACAAGATGGTGCCCGGTCTCGCGGGCGTACTCGCGGAGTTCGTCCTGCTGGAGCAGCGGGTGACACTCCACCTGATGAGCGACAACCGGCGAGTCGAGGAGGTCACGAGCCTCGTCGAGAAGGTCGGGTGTGAAGTTTGACAGCCCGACGTGACGGGTGACGCCCTCGGATTTGAGCTCGTCCATCGCCCGAAGCGTCTCCTCAGGGTCGTAGGCTCGAATCGGCCAGTGGACGTACAGCACGTCGACGTATTCGACTCCGAGTCTGTCGAGACTCTCATGGGCCGTCTTGAGGGCGTCCTCGTACGCAAGATTCCGTGGGTGGATTTTCGTCGCAACGACGACCTCCTCACGGTCGACGTCACTCTCACGAATGCCCGCACCGACCGCGCGCTCGTTGTCGTACATCTGGGCGGTGTCGACGTGTCGATAACCGATATCGAGCGCGGTGGCGACGGTTTCGCGGCAGGTATCCAGGTCCTTGTTGCCTGACGTTCCGAGACCGGGCGATGGCAGGTCGAGTTCCATATCCGCCATGTGGAACTACAGGCAGTAATAGAGCAGGGATACTCCCTGGCCTCTGCCGGTGTTCAGTCAGAGTGCAATGTCGTTCCGCGTTGCTTCACTTAGAGTGCAGTGTCAGTTGGCGTGTGCTCCGAGCGTGTCCGCAGTTTTACAGCCCGCACCTGTGTTGATGACGACGACGTCCTCGTCGGAGCCGAAGACACCGTCCGCGGCGAGTTTCTTCGTCCCCGCGAGGGCGACGGCCGAAGTGACACACATCTCGACGCCGCTCTGTCGTGCGGCAGTCAGGGACGCCTCGATAGCTTCCTCGTCGGTCACCGCGACGCCGGTCCCGCCCGATTCGAACACTGCTTCCAGTATCCACGGCGACGCGCCAGGGTCGGGAATCTCGACACCCCGTGCGATGGTCTCGGGGTCCTCCCACGGTTCGTGTTCATCTCTCCCCGCTTCGATTGCCTTGACGATGGGGGCAGTTCCGGTCGTCTGGGCGACGTGAAGCGCTGGCGGGTCGTCCGTCACCCAGCCAAGTTCCGAAAGCTCCTGGTAGGCTTTCCAGATGCCGATGAGCCCGACGCCGCCGCCAGTTGGATAGACGATGTGGTCGGGCGATGACCAGTCGAACGACTCGAACACCTCGTACCCCATCGTCTTCTTCCCCTCGTGACGGTATGGCGTCTCGAATGTCTTGACGGAGTACCAGCCGTGCTCCTCGCGCGCCTCGGCGAACGCCGCCCCGGCGTCGCCGATTTTTCCGTCGTTGAGGTGGAGTTTCCCGCCGTGTACTCTGACGAGGTCTTTCTTGAGGTCGCCCGCCTGGTGGTTCAGGAAGACGTGACAGTTCATGCCAGCGCGGGCAGCGTAGGCGCTGGCGGACTGGCCCGCGTTTCCCGCCGAGTTGAGCGCGATGTCCGTAACCCCCTGTTCGTTCGCACACGAAACGGCCGCGGCCTGGCCGCGGTCCTTGAACGTGTTCGTCGGGTTCTGCCCCTCGTCTTTGAGCCAGAGCTGTCCGCAGCCGAACGCTTCGCCCAGTCGGGGCGCGTCGACGAGCGGGGTCGTCCCCTCGCCCATCGAGACAATAGCCTCCGAGTCCCGGACGGGGAGGAGTTCGCGGTACTTCCACATCGACCCACAGCGAGACTCCCACTCCGCGGGTGTGATGTCTACGGCGTCGTAGTCGTACTGCGGGTCGAGAATGCCACCACAGTCCTGACACGGGAACTGGGTGGTATCGAGGTCGTACGTCTCGCCACAGGAGCGACAGCTGAGGTGTGTGACGACGCTACCGGTCGACGGTCCATCGATGGTGTGCATACCCGCACTCAGGAGGGTCGGACTCTTAAAATCCCGAGCAAGGTGACAGTCCACTGGACTGTACGGTTTCGGTAACAACCAATCCCTCCCTGGGTCGTCGCTGTTAAGCGACCATGCCGTCCAGAAAGGTGGTCAGGTACGTTCTGCCAGAGACTGGGCGTGAGGTCGGTTCTGGTCGGCGAGCTCCGTAATGAATCCAACCCGACCGGCGCACGAACCACCCTCGTATAATCCAGTCCCCTTCTCGAGAACCCACTTGTACGTGCCGTCGGCAGTCTGTATCCGATAAGTGAGCTCGAACGACTCTCTGTCTCGCAACGCCTGTTTCATCGAGCTACAGACCGATTTCATATCTTCCGAGTGGATGACATCGTAGCCGTAATCGAGGCCACCGAGGACAAACGCGTTGGGGTCGTACCCCGTTAGCTCTCGACAGCCCTCGGTGACGAACTCGACTGGCCAACCGCGTTCGTTCGGAGAGTAGTACACAACACCCGGAATCGTATCAAACAGGTCGACGATGTTCTGTCCGCCTCCCACGAACGAATCTCGCACACCTTCCGGCCACTGTACCGTATCGGCCTGACAACCCTCGTGGGAGACGCCATCGACAAAAACAGTACCGGCGTCCGTAACTGTCACCTCGTGTCCGGCGACCTGGAACGTTACCTTGCAGGCCCCAGACTCCATCGAGACGGCCTGCTCCAGCAACCCGGGGTCGACGTAATTTGCCAGGACGAAATCCAGTTCGGAAGGATTCACGTCTTTCGCATCAGCTATCGCCGTGACCACCTTGTGGACGATGCTACTGTTATTCATTCTCTGAGACCACCACCGACCTGAGACTCGAAGCGCTACAGCTTCGATTTCGGATGACAACTCCCGAATCGTCACCAGTCAGCGTTTGCCCCACCATGTTAGAAAATGGCATGCTATCTATAACAACGTTTTGATAGATGTGCGTTATATTACACTTCTTCAGCTACAGGCCGAGAAAACAGCGGTGGGGGTGTCCGGCTAGCAGTTGAGACACACAACCTATTTGGCCGCAGTGTCCGACAGTTTCGGGTATGTTCGTACTCGTCAATCTGAAAGCGTACCCGTGTGACTCTGTCGCTGTCGCCCGCGACGCCGAGCGCGTGGCAACCGAACACGACGCCGACGTCGGGGTTGCCCCGCAGGCCGCTCATATCAACCAGGTGTCAGAGACAGGTGTCGAAACGTGGGCCCAGCACGTCAGCCCCGTCGAACACGGGAGTCACACCGGTAGCACGCTCGCCGAGGCGGTAGCAGAGGCTGGCGCTGTCGGAACACTGCTCAACCACTCCGAGAACCGACTGAAACTCGCAGCTATCGACGCCAGCCTCGACGCGGCCGAGCGTGCGGGGCTGTCGACGGTGGTCTGTGCGAACAACCCAGACCAGATAGCTGCTGTCGCCGCGCTCGGCCCCGATGCCGTCGCCGTCGAGCCACCGGAGCTCATCGGCACCGGAACGCCCGTCAGCCAGGCCGACCCCGACATCGTCACGGATGCGGTTGCGGCCGCCGAGCGCGTCGACCCGGACGTCGACGTGTACTGCGGCGCGGGCATCTCGACCGGTGACGACGTTGCAGCGGCGGAAGAACTGGGAGCCGACGGCGTTCTGCTAGCGAGCGGTGTCGCCAAGGCTGACGACCCGCGCGCGGCGCTCGAGTCGCTGGTCGAGTACTGAGTTCCGAGCACGAAATCGCCACTCAGATGTCGGTCGTCTCTTCGATATCTCTGAGATATGCGTCGATGCGGTCATCGTCGACGCTGTTGTCCAGTTCCGCTGCGAGAAGCTCGCGAACGTTGTAGTCGTAGTGACCGCGCCCGACGTGTTCAATAAGCCCGGCGGTCCGCAGTTCGCGGTTGTGGGCGTAGGCGTTCGTCCGGTCACCGTCGCCCCCGGCCGCGAAGTGAGCGTTCAGCGGTGTGCTCGGGCCGAACTCGCGGTAGTACGAGAGCATCTTCCGGGTCTTCGTCTCCAGCGCGCCGATGCTGGCCTTGCACTCCCTGACGACCAGTGGTTCGGTGTCGTCGTCCTCGAGTATCTCCGCGTCGTTGCGGAGCACCGACTCTATCTGCTCGCGAGAGCTCTGTGGCCGTGTCCCCGGCCAGTCCTGGTCGACGTCCGACTCGGAGACGGAGCGCAACTCGCCGAGAATCTGGTCCGCGCTGAACTCGGTTCTCCGGTTCTGTGTCGCGTCGGCCGAAGAGCTGTCGGTTCCAGCACTGGACTCAGCCGTGACAGACTGGGGGTCGCGGCTCTCCGTCCCTGTCTCTTTGGCATCTGCTTCGGCTTTCGCCTCGCTGTCGACGTCCATCACGGCCGAGAACACATCTCCCTTCGGAGTGCCCTCGAACGCCATCACCCCACCGTCGCCACCGCTTCCGTTGGCTGCCGGGTCGGCGTCGACGGTTACCTCGGTGTCCGGCAAGGTTGTCTGTTCGCCGGGGAGGTCTGCCTCAGGCAGACTGTTGCGTCGTATCCGCTCGCGCTCGGTCCGGCCAGGGGCGGACCCCTCAACCTGTCGGACGAGTGCGTCGACGAACTGGTCGGCCATCCGTCGCAGGTCGCGGGCGTCCTGTAGCTCCTTCTCGAGCTCGGCGATGCGGGAGTTCTTCTTGTCGAGCTCCTCGCGAAGCTCCTCTATGCGGCTCTCGCGCTCGGCCTCTTCCTCGCTTATCTCCGTGAGCTCCGAGACGAGGTCGTCACTGACGCTTTTCAGCTCCGGGCGCTCGAAGTCGTCCAGCCCCGGCGTGGCTCCGGCGTCGAACGTCTTCTTGCGGTGGAACTGTACCCGCCTGACGCGCTCTGACCAGTCGGTCGTCAGGAACCCCTCGCCGTCATCGAGGTCCTCGACCGCGTCGGCGTACTCGCCGTCGAGGATTCGCTGGACGACCTTGGTGTCGTTGTTCCAGGTCAGACGGTGCCAGAGGAGCCAGTCACACTGGGTGATGAAATCCTTCTTCACGTCGGCCGGACGCTGGCTGATGCCACAGATACCCAGCCCGTGTTTGCGTCCGCGTTTGCCGATTTTGATGAGCATCTTCCCACACTCACCGACAGAGCCGCGCTCGGGGATGTACTCGTGGACCTCCTCGACGAGCAGGAGAAACGGTTGTTTCTGCTTCTTTGCCTTGGCGAAGAGACTCCGTGAAACCGCGGTCAGCAACTCCTCGGCGTCGTTCTCGTCGAGGTAGCTCGACACGTCGAGGATGATGGGGACGTTCTGTTCGAGCGCGAGCGAGGCGATTTTCTCGGAGTGTTCCGTCGTCACCTGGATGTCACACTCCTCGTCACCGCCGACATGGAGTATCTCGTACTCCTCTTTGAGGCCGTAGTACTCGCCGTCGATGTCGACGATGAGCAGTCCGAACCCGTTGTCGAGCAGCTTTTCCGCGATGACGCTCGCGGAGTTTGACTTGCCAGACCCGCTCTTGCCCGTGACGAACCCGCGGCCGGTCAGCAGTTCGACGACAGGGAGAGAAACGTCGCTTCCGGGCCGTGCAGTCCCGCCGGGACCGTCACTGGTTTCCGCGACAGTGATGTGTGTTGTTTCGGCCATGCGCAGTTACACCTAGCTCGCTGTGGCCCCCACATAATCCCTCGTCAGACGGATGACAGACGCCCAGTACGGCCGAGACGCGTGTACCCGGCTGTGTGGACGTCTCGTCAGGAGACAGTACGTTTACTATCCTCGGGATGCAAGAACATACCCAACGCATCCGCCGCGTACTGAGGCGATGTCGAACGCGGCAGCACTCATCTATGACGAACTCCAAAACAGACGTTCACGAGGCGGAGCAGGATCGAGGCACGTCCCCGGAGGGAGAGATGGACGTTGAAGCCGCGAGCGAGCTCGCAAAAGGCGTCATCGAGAACGTCGAAAAGGTGCTCGTTGGGGGTCGCGACGAAGTTGAACACATCATGACCGCCCTGCTGGGTAGGGGCCACGTGCTGCTGGAGGACGTGCCTGGTGTCGGCAAGACGATGCTCGCCCGGTCGGTCGCCCTGTCCTTCGACGGTACGTTCAAGCGAGTTCAGTTCACGCCGGACCTGTTGCCCTCTGACGTCACCGGCGTCAACGTGTTCAACCAGCAGACACAGGAGTTCGAGTTCCGGCCGGGACCTATCTTTGCGAACGTCGTCCTCGGGGACGAAATCAACCGCGCGCCGCCGAAAACCCAGTCTGCACTTCTCGAAGCGATGGAGGAGGGGCAGGCGACCGTCGACGGCGAAACCCACCAGATCGAGGAACCATTCACGGTCATCGCCACACAGAACACCGTCGAGGGCGACCAGGCCTACGAGTTGCCGATGGCCGAACTCGACCGATTCATGAAGACGGTGTCGCTGGGCTACCCGGACCCGTACGAGGAGATCGAGATGCTCGACCGAGTTGTCGGTCACCACCCAATCGAGAAGCTGACGCCCGTGGTCTCTCTAGTGGAACTCCGACAGGCACGCAACCGGACAGCCGAAATCACTGTCTCGCGGGACCTTCGGGAGTACGCTACCAACCTCTCGAACTACACCCGAGAGCACGCTCAACTCGGCGTGAGTCCACGCGGCACCATCTCGTTACTACGTGCTGCACAGGGCCGAGCGCTCCTGGACGGACGGGAGTTCGTCGTTCCCGACGACGTGCAGGCAGAGGCACTACCAGTTCTCGCTCACCGTATCAGGACGGGACGTGACCAGGACAGCACACAACTGGTCAACGAAGCGCTCGACACCGTCGACCCAGAATAACATGAGACTGACACGGCGCGGACAGGTTGCAGTCGGGGTCGTCATCCTCGCAGTGCTGATGGGGTGGCTCTTCGGCGCTCGTGCGCTCAACGCAATCGCCGCCCCGACGCTCGCGGCACTGCTGGTCAGTGCAGCCTTCGTCTCCCGAGGTGACCCACCCAGTGTGACCATGTCAGCCGTGGATGCGGGGTTTCCCGGCGAGCAGCGGACGGTCACCTTGCACCTCTCTGGAACCGGTCTCGCGACAGTCTCGCTCTCGTTCCCGGACGGCCTCGACGGCGAACGCGAGGGCCGGCAGGTGACACTCCCCGAGACCGTGACCTACGACGTCGAACTAACGGGACGGGGTGTACACACCATCGGCCCACCGGACGTCGCACTTCGGGGGCCGCTTGGACTTCTCGAGCGTGACATTCAGGTCGCGGCGACGACAGAGTCTGTCGTCTATCCGAAGCAGTACGCGGTCGGCCGGAACTCGATACTCGCCAGGTTGTTCGTCGACGAACTGGAGACCGAGCGCCAGGAGTTCGACCGTTTGCGGGAGTATCGCCCGAGCGATCCACTGCGACACATCCACTGGAAGTCGAGTGCGAAACACGACGAGTTTCTCGTGACTGAGTTTGCACCCTCCGAACGCGACGAAACGGTCACCATCGTCGGAACTGCACCGAAAGGAGAAGTCGACGAGATGGCCCGCCTCGCGGCGACCATCACCGACCTGGCACTCGATGCGGGGCACAACGTCGAACTCGCGACACCGAGCGGCCACGTTCCACCCGGACATGGCGAAGACCACCGCAAGAACCTCCTGCAGTTGCTCGCCCGGACCACCGACGGGACGCTCTCACCGCTCGGTGACGAAGAGGCAGACGTCGAAATTGCGTTCTCGCAACGAGAGCTCGTTGTCAAGGTCGGTGGGAGGGCGTTCGCGGCCTCGGAGCTGTTCGAAGACCCGGACACTGAACCTAAAGGCGAGACTACAGAGCCTTCGAGCGACGGGCTTCCAGAGTCCGTCGAGCCCTACAGCGGGGAGGTGACGACATGAACCGCGAGGAGCCACCGGAGGTGAGACGATGAGCACTGTGACGGTAGAGAAGGAGCCGTTCACACAGCACAACCTGTCAGTACCACGGGTGCTCGCACTGGGTGGAACCGTCGGGTTGATGGCGTCGTTCCTGCTCGTTCTGCACGACGTCGTCGGCACGGTCGGCGACCCGCTGTTGTTCTATCTGGTCGTGCTGGTTACGTTACTCGCATCGACACTCCTGGCACGTGTTCTCGAGGTCACTGCCGCAATCGTCGTCGGGGCACTGCTGTTCGTCGGTGGAATGGGCTGGCATATCCTGACCCTCGATGCCGAGCTCGGGCTGGTAGTGCTGATTAGCAATAACATCGAGTTGCTCACCGGCGAGACCGTGCTGCGAATCCAGCAGGCCGACGTCTGGGCGTTGACCGTCCTGCCGACACCCGTATTCGTGACGTGGTTTCTGGCACTGCGACAGCGGTACGTCGGCGCGGCTATGACCGGCGGTGGAATGCTCACGTATCTCGTACTGACCGGCGATGCCGGAACGACGGTCGCATTGTTTGGGGTCGTGTCCGCGGGCGTCGTCATCGCGTTCGGAGAGATAGAGGCGACCGGCTGGTCGGGTGCGGCAGACCAGGCAGTCGTCGTCATCGCCGTGATGGTGCTCGTTCCGCTGCTGGTCACGGTCGTTCCGGGCGGCGCTGCCAGTCCGGTCACCTTCCTCGACGGTGAAGAGCCAGGCACGATGGAAGACAACGTCGTCACTCCCGACACGACGCTGGAAATCGTCGGCGAAGTCAACCAGTCACCAGAGCCACGATTCACCGTCACGAGCGAGGAGCCGCGGCTCTGGCGGACCGGGAGCTACGACCGATACACCGGGGACGGCTGGATACGAACCGGCGACCCCTCACCGCTCGGTGATGAGAGTCTCGAAGGGCCACCCGGCCCATCCAGAGAGCTGACACAGGAAATCGAAGCAGAGACCGCTCTGTCGGTGTTCCCAGCAGCGTGGCAACCGGTCGCTGTCGAGGAGTCGATTCGGGGGGACACGCTCGTCGGTGCTGACGGCGGTCTCGAACTCGCCAGGACGCTGGCCGAAGGCGAGAGTGTCGAGGTACAGACAGCGGTTCCTGACCCCGACACCGAGGAGCTTGAAGAAGCGGGTCGGGATTACCCTGAATCAGTCCGCGAGCGCTACACCCAGCTCCCCGATAGTACGCCAGACCGGGTTGGCGAACGAACCGAGCAGATCACACAGAACGCCGACACGCCGTTCGAGACGGCAGTCGCTATCGAGCAGTGGCTCGAGACGAACCGGGGGTACTCGCTGGATGTCGAGCGCCCCGAGGGTGATATCGCCGACGAGTTCCTGTTCGAGATGGAGGCGGGCTACTGTACCTACTTCGCGACGGCGATGGTGACGATGCTCCGCGCCGAAGAGATTCCCGCCCGGATGGCAGTCGGGTACTCGCCCGGAGAGCCGGTCGGTGACGACGAGTATCTCGTTCGCGGCCTGAACTCCCACGCCTGGGTCGAGGTCTACTTCCCCGACATCGGCTGGGTCGAGTTCGACCCGACTCCGAGCGGCCCACGCCAGGAGACTGAGCAAGCCGCCGTACAGAGTGGCACAGGAGAGGGGCAAGGACAGGGCATCGAGGAAGTCGAAGATTCGGTGCTGACGCCCGAAGACCCTGCAGGAGCTATCGACAACGACACCGACTCCGAAGGGGTCAACGAGACCGACGACAACCTGCTACAGGAACAGCTCGAACAGCAGGACATCCTCGGCCCCGACAGCGCAGCGAGTGAAGCCGAAGAAGACGAAGAGGACGGGTTCGGGATATTCATCCCGTCGCGTGAGCACCTTGTCGTTTCCCTGATCGCCTTCGTGGGACTGACCGCCTGGGCGCGACAGGCCGGGTTCGTCGACACACTCTCCCGGACGGTCCTGGTTCGGTTCCAGCGGCGGTCGGACCCGGAGACGGACGTCGAGCGAGCCTACGAGCGCCTCTTATTGATTCTCGAAGAGCGCAACCGGCCGCGGAAAACGGGCGAGACGATGCGACAGTACCTCGGCGACATCTACGCAGGTGAGGACGCGCGTCGACTCGTGGAGCTCCGTGAACAGGCCCGCTACGGTGGGAACGTCGACCAGAGCGACGCGGACGAGGCCGTCGAACTCGTCGAGCGCATCCGACAGGCGGAGTAACCCAACCGGATGGGGAGAAGTTCCAGAAAATCCGCGCGAAAACCGGCAGTTTCGGCCACTGGGCCCCCGGTATCCCGACAGTGTTTAGTATGTCTATCTTGTAGTGGGAACCTGTAATGTCGGAAGTCTGCTCGACGTGTGGGCTGCCCGAGGAGCTTTGCGTCTGTGAAGACGTCGCCAAAGACTCCCAGGAGATCACGGTCCGCATCGACGAGCGCCGCTACGGAAAAGAGGTAACGATTATCGAAGGATTCGACCCAAGCGACGTCGACATGGACAGTCTGTCCTCAGACCTGAAATCCAAGTTCGCCTGTGGAGGGACTGTCGATGACGGACAGATAGAACTCCAGGGGAACCACACTGGTCGCGTCGAGGATTTCCTCCGCGATAAAGGGTTCAACGTCGGATAGCCGGGTTCTTCGACTGTCAGGTCGCTATTGCTGCGAAGAGGTGTTCGTCTCGACACTGCTCAGAGTGTCAGCGCCCGCTGTGCGCTGTTCTGTAGTGCGTCCGACCGACCGTGAGAGCCCGGTGCGACTGCGACCGTTTCGACGCCCTCGCTGGCCGCGGTTTCGAGCACCGGTTTGAAATCCGTATCCCGCGAGACGATAACGAGGACGTCGATATCATCGTCGACAGCTGCCGCCGTCGCGTCGACCGCGAGTCGCACGTCGACGTCACCGCTGGTCGTCACGACGGCGAAGCCGCGGGCCTCCGCCGCCTGAATGAGGTTCGGCGTCGCATGTTCGTTCAGATACAGCCGCGTCATCGCCCGGGTTCCCTCCTCGTCCGCGAGGTCTCGCAGGTCGTCGAGGTCGACGTCGAACTCCTCACGGAAGACGTTCGGCCCGTCGACGAACAGCCCGACTCGACGTGATTCGTCACCGGCCAGCCGCTGGAACAGCCCCATATCACCCAGTTGTGGGAAAGTGCGTATAGTGTTTCCTCTTGGAAACAACGCTCCACTCGGACAGGCTCGGTCGCTCGTGTCGGCTCTGTCGAGAGTTGTGTTCCCGGCAACCCCTGGTTTCGGGGACGGCGACCTTCTGTCTCGTGGCAGAAGGCGGTCTGTCTCGTGGCAGAAGGCGATCTGTCTCGTGGCAGATGGCGGTCTGTCTCGTGGCAGATGGCGGTCTGTCTCGTGGCAGATGGTCGCAATCGGCGTGTTTTTTGTGACGGTGTCCTCCGTGGCCGAGGGGGAGCCCACCAGACGCACTCCAGCGAAAGCGACACGGTTTTGCGACATCACCGAGAACCCCAAGCTATGTTATCACGGCAGTTCGTCAGAGAGAATCCCGACGTGGTTCGGGACGCCCTCGAGTTGCGCGGGATGGACGACGCTGACGTCGACGAGATTCTGACCATCGACGAGCAGTGGCGCGGGTTGAAATCCCGCGGTGACGACCTCCGCCAGGAGCGCAACGAGGTCAGCAGCGAGATTGGCCAGCTCAAACGCGAGGGCAACGACGAGGAGGCCGAGGCGGCAATCGAGCGCTCACAGGAGCTCAAAGACGAACTCGAGTCGGTCGAGGAACGCGCGGACGACCTCGAATCCGAACTCGAGGCGCGCCTGCTCGAACTTCCGAACGTCCCACAGGAAGATGTCCCGCCCGGCGAAGACGAAATCGACAACGAGGAAGTGCGGCAGTGGGGCTTCGAGGAACTTCGCGACCTCCCCGAAGATGTCACGCCGCATTACGACATCGGGGAGGAGCTCGAGTTGCTGGATTTCGAACGTGGGGCGAAAGTCGCTGGCGGGGGCTTTTACTTCCTGAAAGGCGACGCCGCTCGGCTCGAACACGCGCTCATCCAGTTCATGCGGGACATCCACCGCGAGCAGGGCTACAGCGAGGTGTTCCCACCGATTCCGGTCAACAGCGACTCGATGACCGGGACCGGACAGCTTCCGAAGTTCAGCGAAGACGCCTACCGAATCGGCGGCAGCAACGACGAGCCATACGAGAGCGAGGACCTCTGGCTCTGCCCGACGGCGGAGGTCCCGGTGACGAACC
>LKMJ01003867.1_pt1 | contig 14003 bp, 17 predicted proteins | sample 643391 | NCBI WGS metagenome assembly LKMJ01 (sample SAMN04112250, study PRJNA286221) | soda lake metagenome | biome: soda lake; feature: Kulunda Steppe; material: water; isolation source: sample PL-Br10 brine of Picturesque Lake | place: Russia: Kulunda steppe | collected 2010-07
ATTTAAAAGAAATTTAAATAAAGTTTTTAATGCACTAAATTTTAAAGAGAAGGAGTGGAAGAAATGCATTATAGAGAACCCAAAAAAGTTGAAACTTTAGAAGAAGGATTATCAGAAGAAAAGGTTAATATTAAAGAATTAAAAGAAGATAATACTAAAGATACAAATGAAGTTACTGAAAATAAAGAGGAAGAAAACAAATTAGAAAAATATTCTTTAGCGATTTATAAGTCACCTAATAGATTAGAAGGTTATAAAAGGTTAGAAGCAGATTCTTTTGAAGAAGTTATTGAATTTTGGTTAAAGGAATTTATGGAAAATCCTGCAAGAGTTTCTATTAATGCTGAAGAATATCATGCTGATAAGTTAATTGAATGGGCAAAAGAAAATGAAGAATTAATTGTAGAAAAAATTAAAGAATATGGGGCAGATAAGTACATAAACACGAATGTATTTACTGAAAGGTTAGAACAATCGAACACATTTGGTTTTACTGCTGGAGCTCCACAAGGTATTCCTCCATTTGATATAAGTTAATTTTGTATATAATTAAATAAGATTAAGGTATTTTCTTTATGGTTTCAGACTGAACATATGTTTTTAAGGACAAACTGATATGTTTAGGGATTTTGAGGAGGTGGTGAATTATATCTTTTTTAAAGGAAAGAGTAAGGAATTGGCTTTTAGATGATTATAAATATTATACTGAAAATGTATCTTTAGGTGATGAAGAAGATGCTTTTGATAGTATGATGTCATCTAATCAAAATATGTGGAGTGTTGTTACACAGTTAAGGACAGTATCTTCTAATAGAGAAAGAGAGTATAATGAATTTGATAGGATGGAACAAGATGTTCTGATTTCTTCAGCTTTAGAAATATATGCAGATGAAGCAACTCAACAAAATGATAGAGGAGAAATAGCTTGGGTAGAATCATCTGATGACCCTGAATTAGCAGAAGAATTAAATGATAAGATAGATGATTTTGAAGTTAAAGATAAGATATGGAGTTGGGCATATTCTTTAGCTAAAAAGGGAGAAATATATGAAGAACTTTTTGATGCTGAAAATAATGGTAATGGTGAAGAAGGGGCAACAGGATTATCAGATTATACTGAAACAGTAGAAGATACTCATAAAGTTTTTAACTTGAAAAAAAGAGGTAAAACAATTAATTTTGCTAAGATTGATGATAATGAAAATATGATGCAGTCAGGTAAACAGAAGTGTAAGTTTTATGACCCTTATAAATTTGTACATTTTTGTATGACAGCATCAGAAAAGACTGAACAGATAACATTAAAGAAAGATGATGGAGAAGAAACTACTTATAAGATAAAAAGAGGTAGAGGTATTTTAGAAAATATTATAACCAGTTACAGGATATTAAGGTTATTAGAAAACGCTATGATTACATCTAGACTGTCAAGGTCTTACATACTTAGATTATTTCAATTAGAAGTGGGAGAGAAATCTCCTAAAAAGGTTAGGGATATGGTTAGAAGGTTTAGAAATTTGATAGGTATGCAGGAAAATTTTGATATAGAATCAGGGCTTTACCAAACACAAAATAATCCTGGTCCGATGATAAATCCTATAGTAATACCAACTAAAAACAATGTAGGTAGTGTTAATGTACAGGAATATGGTGGCAATACTGATGTTCATGGTATAACTGATATTGATTATTTTAGGAATAAAGTTTTTGCTGGTTTAAAAGTTACGAAGGCATTTTTGGGCTGGGAGGAATGTTTAAGAAAAGATACTGAAATCACATTTTTAGATGGAACTACAAAGACTATCGGTGAAATAGCAGAAAATAAAGATAAGTACATAGGTAAAGGTATTTTGTCATGTAATACAGATGGTGAAATAGTACCGACAAAAATTATTCATGCTAAGAAAACTAGAAAAGACGCTGAATTTGTTAGAGTACATCTAGATAATGGTAAATATGTTGATGCTACACCTGACCATCCTTTTATGTTAAGAGATGGTAGTTTTAAGGATGCTGGTAAATTAAAAGAAGATGATAGATTAATGCCTTTATATTCTAAGATAAAAAGAGGTAGAAGGTATATAAAGGACAATAAAACAAATGAATGGAAATTACAAAAAGATTTAGGTATTAAAACTGAAGATAAAAGAGCTTTTGATTTAAAAGAATTATCTGAAGCTGTTAATCATAAGGTAGTTAAAGTTGAAAAATTAGACATTATAGAAGATGCTTATGATATTGGTGTAGAAAATGAAAGCCATACTTTTGGGTTAATGAATGCTGGTATTTTTGTTCATAATTCATTACCTGGTGGTTTGGGTAATGCTACTTTAACTAAATTAGATGTAAGGTTTGCAAGAACGGTAAAAAGAGTAGTAAAGGCTCTAGAAGATGGTATACAAGATTTATTAAATATCTATTTGATTAAAAATGGTAGAGAAGGAGAAGTAAACAAATTCAAAGTTATAGTTCATCCTCCTACTAGTTTTGAAGAATTAGAAAGAGTAGAAGAATTAAGTGAAAAGATGCGTGTTGTTGATAGTGTTGTTCAGTTGTTTGACAGGTATACTGATGAAGCTAATATGGAAGCAGTTATAGAATTTTTAATTGATAGAATATTAAAGTATCCTGATTTAAAGAAAGCTGCTTTTTATTCAGAAGAAGATGAAGATAATGATAATAATGAAGATAATGAAGATAATGAAGATGATGGAGGAGGATTTAGGGGGAGATGATAGTTAGTGGATAGGAGAAATGTTTTAGAAATTTTACATCAGATAGCTTTTTCTAATCCAGAAGAAGCTGATAAGGTACAGGAATACATAGATAGAGTTATAGATTCAGATGAAGTACCTCAAGATGTTTTTCACTTCTTATTTTCATTATCTGATTATGCTAAAGATTTTTTCATGCGAATGGAAAACAAAACCTTTTATAAAAATTTCAAAAAGTTTGAAGAAATAGACAATATAGAAAAAGCTAAGTCAATATCTTCTTATATTACTCATGCACTAATAGAAATAGAACATGGTAATAGTGAAACAGAAAAATTAAAAGAGGATTTAATGTTAAATGATTTTTTGAATTTTTTAAAATATTACTTAGAAAAAGAAGAAATATCTGATTTTTGTATAAAATTAGTGGGAATTATAACTGAAGAAATTGATAAAATTCAAGAAGTTAGTGGTTTAGTGGGAGGTGATGGTGAATAAATGAATCTTACAGAAAATGTACAATTATTAGAAGACACTATAAGGACTGAAGAAAATTTTAAAACATTGAAGGAAGCGAAGGAACTTCCTAGTGGTGTTTTAAGAAGAATCAGAGGTCCGTTGGCTGATTATACACAAGAAACAAGGAATGGTAGGAGATATAAAAAGGATTTATGGGAAAATGTATTAAATTCTGATTTAGTTAAGGAAATGAAAGAAACCAAAACTTTTTTTGGTGAAGCAGACCATCCACCTGAATCAGAAGATAGACTTGAAATAGAATTAAAACAGGTTTCTCATCATATAAATGATGCTTGGATTAATGAAGATAAAGGTATAGTTGAAGGAGTAATAGATATATTAGACACTCCGAATGGTAGAATTTTAGATGCTTTATATGAATATGGTTCAAAGATTGGTGCATCATCAAGAGGAGCAGGTAATATAGTAAAAGAAGATAATGAACAGATTGTTGAAAAGGATTCTTACTTTTTTGTTACTTGGGATATGGTTGCATTACCTTCAAACAAACCTGCTAGATTATCACCTGTTAATGAAGGTTTAAAAGAAGTTGATTTAAATAAGAAACAAAATAAAATTATAGATTCTATGAAAAAACAAGTTGAAGATGCTATTGAAGATGGAGATAAGAAGGAATTAGTCAGGATGAAAAAACTGATAGCATCTACAAAGAATGAAGATTTTAAACCTTTATTAGAAAAACTTGAAAATTCTATAAATAGTGGGTGTATCGGTTGTGATAATACTGATAATGAAAAAATAGAAAGATTAAAGGAAGATTTGAAGGAAGCATATAGAAGAATTTCAGAAATTAAATCAGGTGATATTTCAACTGGTGATAGTAGTTTGGTTGAAAGTATAAACAAATCTTTAGATAATGAATTTGAAAATCTTGACTATAAACTTGATGCATTAGAAGAAGCTGTTATTAATGAATTAGATAACTTTAAATCTCATCTTCTGGCACTTACAGGTGATGAGTCGAAAAAGGTAGACACTAATCTACCTGAAACATACAAGTCTGAAATAGTGAAAGAATTTAAGGATATAAAAGAAGAAGCAAAGGAAGCTGAAACTCTAATCTGGAAGATAAAAGAAATATTAGATATTGATACAGATAATCCTGACACTATCTGTAACACTATTACAGATATGGTAGAAAAGGTTTCTGTTCTGGAAGATGATATATCTTATCTAAAATCAGAAATAACTGATTTGGAAGAAGAAATTGAATATAAAGATGAACTATTAGAATCTCATAGTGAATTGATGGAAGATTATACTCAAGTTCTTTGTAGGAATAGGGGTGCTGATTACACTAGTATCAGAGAACAATTACCTGATTCCTTAAATATTAAAGATTTAGATAGGATACATACAGTAATAGAAAGAGACCTTCAACGTCAGAAAAGATTGAAAAAATTAAATGTATCTTTGGGTGATAATACTAATACCTTCAATGAAACAGTAGAAATTGAAGATTCTTCTAGATTAGATAAAGAAAAATCTGAAGATAGACGTAGGTTAGGTGAAATTATTAAACACACAAAAAAATCCTAAATTAAAAACTAACAATACAGGAGGAAAATATAATGAGTAAACTCTTAAAAGAAACTAGTAAGTTTTATAATCAAAAGATGCCACTTGTGGAAAAGTGGAATGACCATATTGAAGTTGTAAATGAAACATTAAGAGAAGATGGAGATAAGATGGAAACATCTCAGAAGGTTGTTCTAGCTACTTGTTTAGAAAACCTAGAAAAAAGGATTAAACAAGCAGAGCATATGTATGAAACTACACAACCTTCAGATGTCGGTCCATTCAAGAAGTTTGGTCTTGAAATTCTGACAGCTGTTGTTCCTAATATGATAGCGAATGACCTAGTTTAAAGCGGGGTCTGCAACAGGTGACTGTTGTATAAAACTGGATGAATTGCTGGGAACCTATTTATGGGGGTTTATATGATGAAGGATAAGGTAGTTTGTAAGATTTGTGGTATTGAAAAGAAAGTTTTGACTCAACATCTTAGTACATCACATAGTTTGAATAAAGAAGAATATAAGAAAGAATATCCAGATGCAAGTATAGTTTGTGAATCAACAAGTAAAAAAAGAAGCAAAGCTGCTATTGACCAGTGGAATAATTTAAATGAAAGAGAACAAGAACAAAAAATTAAAAAATTATATACTTCTGGTCAAAAAAGATTAAAAGAATTAAGAAAAAATCCTGATTTTTGCAATAAAATTAGTAATAAAGTTTCAGAAACAATTCAGAAAAAGATGAAAGAAAATCCTGAATATAGAACTAAGCTGAAAAAACAAAATTCTGAAAAGAGCAAAAAGTGGTGGGATAGTTTATCTAAAGAAGAATTAGATAATTTAAAAACTCAGAGAGCATATGAAATGAAAAAATGGTGGAATGAAACTTCTGAAGAAATATTAAATAAAAGAAATAAAAAACTATCTATAGCAATGGTAGATAGATGGAAGGATATTGAAGGAACAGAAGAAAAGGAACAGATTTGCAATAAAATTGCAGAATCAGTTGCAGATTATTGGGAATCTTTAACTCCAGAAGAGAGAACTGCTCTTTTAGATAAATTATCTTTTAAAACATATAATGTAAAGATTGGGAAAGACAAATATTCTTTTAGAAGTAAATTAGAGATAAAAGCAGCTGAATACTTTTTTGAAAATGGATTTGAATTTGAATATGAATCACTTTTCATACCTTATAATCATATGGGAAGGAAAAGGAACTATATCCCAGATTTTTATCTTCCTAATTATAATTTAATTGTTGAAGTAAAAAGTGAATATACATATAAGGAAGATATAGATACAACAAAAATGCAGTCTACTAAAAGTTTGGGGTATTATTTTGAATATCTATATGATTTTGATAACTTACCTTCTATATTAAATAAATATTCCCTTAATTCAATAAATAGGCAATCAGCAGCCAAGCCTTAATCGGGATTTTAACGGGTTAAGGAAGGTTCAGAGACTAGTGAATGAGTTATCCCAACAATAAGTCACAAATAGCGTCCAGCTCTCATATTTGTAATTTTAATATGAGATGATGATATAGTCCACCCCTAAAAGTAATTTTAGGAAGCGTTTCAGTTCAACCAATGGACAACAGAGTGGGTTAACCTATTGAGCTCACTTAAAACTGAGTTAATTGCTGGAAACCCCTAAAGCTTTCTGTACTACATCATATAATCTGTAAAGATAGAATGATAAAGTTATAAAAATCAGAAAGATACTACAATGGGCAATCAGCAGCTAAGTATCCTAGTTGTTTAATTAATATTAACTTAGATAAAAACTAGGACAAAAGTCCAACGACTAGAGGTGAATTTAATACCTCCAAGAAAGCTCAGCTCTCTTAAATCAAGAGATGAAGATATAGTCTAATCTGAGGTGGAATCAACCATCTGATGAAAATGGAAGAAATTCCCAGAGCATAAGTTAAAAGCTTATGGTAAATCACAAAATGGAAATACGTTACGTTAAATATTTATATGGCAGTGATAAAGGTGCCGTAGAAGCTGGAGATGAAATTACTTCTGCTAAGGAATTCAGTGGTGGAAATTATAATTATTCCAGTGAAGAAGTAAGTAATGAAGTTGTTGCTGTTGATGGTTTTACAGGTTCATCAGAAGAGTGGGATTTATCTTGGACTCCTATTAGACCAGGTACTGTTAAACTGACTTGGGATGGCGGAGAGATTACTGATGATGGTGAAGGAGTATTAGAAGGAGATAATATTTCAGGTAATGATAATGTTATTGATTATGAATCAGGTAAAATCACTATTGATGGTGATAGTTCTACTGCTGAAACAGTATATGCTGAATATAGAGCGGATTTTGAAACAGCACCTGTTACAGCGCCTAGAGTCAGCCTGAAAATAGCTACTCTTCCTATTATCGCTAAGACAAGAAAACTGACAACTCTATACAGTTTTGATGCTGCATTTGACCTACAGCAGGATTATATTTATAGTCCCGTTGCATAGGTATATGCGACTGAAAACTTCGTTAATTGCTGGGACTCCCTAAAGCTTCTTGTACCACATCACATAATCTGTAAAGATAAAGTGATACGGTTATAAAAAATCAAGAAGATGTAACAATGGGTAATCAGCATCTAAGTGTCTAAACTCGAAGATAATTATTATATAAATTCTTAGAGTGGAGTTAAAATTGGAGTTGTTCACTCCGAGGTTTACAAGATACAAAGAGATTGTTAAAAATAAATCTTCAAGTTTAGATAAAAGTTCAACGACTATCCCTTTGTAGGGAGTAGAACTCAAGAGAGTTCGAAAAGCGAAGTGCCTAGAAATAGGTAATGATATAGTCTGGTCTTGTAGGAAACTACAAGAAGGACATATTTTAAATCGAATATGTTCGTAACAAAAACGTATGGTTTTGAAATCAACACAGAACTGGTAGGACAAATCGCTGCTTCAATTAAACATGAGATTGATGGTGAAGTATTAGATGATATCAGAAGAACTGCAAATACTGATGTTTCTGACTATGACTACAATGTACCTTCTGGTGTAAGTAGGCAGGAACATGATGATGCATTCTATAATCACTTAGTAGAAGCTGGAAACCATATCTTTGATAGAACAAAGCGTGCTACTTGGAACTTTGTTGTAATGGGAACTGGTGTTGCTAATGTTGTAGAAACTATGAGGTCATTTGAAAGAGCAGGAGACGCTACACCTGTAGGTCCTCATTTATCTGGATATGTTAATGGTGTTCCAGTATATAAGAATCCTTATTATCCTTCAAATGAATATGTTGTTGGATTCTCAGGAGAAGGATTATTTGAATCAGGATATGTATATGCACCTTATATGCCGATATTATCTACTAGTTTAATAATGACTGAAGATTTTACTGGTAGAAAAGGATTTGCTACATCTTACGGTAAGAAAGTTGTTAATAGTAATATGTATCAAAAAGGTGTTGTTACTGGACTTTAATAGTTAAATAATATAACTGATTTATTTTGTCTTTGGAATTATACTGATAATTACATTATAATTTAAAAATTAAAGGGAGTTAAAATTGGAGATTGGCCGTCTTCAAGGCTCTTAGATGTTTTTGATATCTAAGAGTCACTCTCTTTTAATATAATACTTAAGAATATTTTTCAAATTAATATAAATCATTTAGCTAAGTGATTTTGGGGGCTTGGGAAAGTTTGAAGGGTGGGTGGCAAAAAAAAAGATAACCTCCTCCATAGAGATTAAATCTCCTCCTCTGCCTACCCTTCAATTTTATATAATCGGAGGTGCAATAAATGCCAATAAAAAGGATATTGGAAGTAGTAAATACTGAAAATAAAAGTAATAAAAACAATATAAATTTGCACGAATTAGCTGAATCGAATGAAAATTATTATCATCAAGATGATTTCATTCATTTAGCTTTTGAAACTAAGAATACTATAGATAATTTAGCTAGGTCTAATTATATAAATGTTGGTAATGAAGGATTTAAAAGAAATATTCCACAGGGAAGTAAAGGAATAATATTGGGTATTTCAGAAAATAACAGTTATTTATTACATTTTACTGATAATACTATACTTGAATTAGGTAAAGATGAAGTAATAAATAGTTTAAGGTTTGGTGATTTTGTTCCTACTGATTGGGTAGAAAATGTTTTGGAAGGTTATCCGAAGGCATACAGAAGGCTTGGGAAAGATAAATAATAAGATTATTAACAAAAATCAAAGAAAGGTAGTGGAGGTGTTTAAATTTGAAAAAAGTTAAAGAATTACTTTTACACAATCCAGGTAACGAAAGAGAAAAGATATTAGTTTTTAGGACATACAGATATTTTTATATAGAACCAGGTGAAACAACTACGGTAGAAGTTGAAACAGATAAGGAATTTAAACATTATAAAGAAGTAGCTAAGATACACGATTTAGAATTAAAACTTAATACTAAAAATATAGATGAAGAAGAACCTGATAGTGAAGAAGATGAAGAGATTGAAGAAGAATTGGAAGAAGATGAAGTAGAAGAAGATGTTGAAGAAACAGTTATTGAAGAAGAAATTGAAGAAGAAGAATCTGAAGGTGAAGATGAAGTAGAAGAAGAAATTGAAGAAACAGATATAGTACAGGAAGAAGAAGTTGAACCAGAAGACAAAGAAGAGGAAGATGAGGTTAAGGTTAAACAGAGAGATTTACAGACATTAGAAGAAAAGTTATATGAATTTGAACCAGAAGTGTTACAGGAATTAGCTGATAAGTTTAATATAACTACATATAATGCTAGTAAAAAAGATACACTTATAAAGTGGATAATGAAACAAGCAGACCAGTTACCTTTAGAAGAAATTTAGTAATAATAAGGAGGTTAGGTTATTATGTCTAGGACAATGAATATCATACAGAAGCTGCGTGAAAATTTGAATGAAAGTTCAGCAGATTTAAGAGCTATTCATACGTATGTAGCTAGTGAATTAGAAACTATTTTTTCTCCAGAAATGGGATATGGAGGGCAGACTGAGCCAAAAGTTAAGGATGTTAGTTTTCATGGTGAAGATGGTTATAAGATAGAAGTAGAATTGGTAAATGAAGATTTTAGTGATTTTGACCCTGCTATGTTAGAAAAACAGGTATTAGCAGTTGTTAGAGATGAAGATTCTGCTGTTAGGGATATAGAAAGTGAAATTGATGAAAGAAATCAACTGATAACTTTTTATGTTACTAAATAAAAATTCTAATTAAGAAGGTGGTTGTCAATGGCTAAAGTAAAGACAAGAGTGGATATTGAAGATGCTATAAAGATGAAATTAGGATTTCCTGTTGTTGATATAGAATTGGAACTACAACAAATTGATTTAGCCATTGATGAAGCTTTAGATGATGTAGATGGTTATGTCAATCACACAGTATTAATAACAAAATCAGCACCGAAATCAGGTAGGATAAATTTAGAAGATGAAGGTGTAGATTTTGTAGTACAGGTATACAAAGTACCAGCTGAATCTGGGCAGGATTTTATGTTAATACCTTATTCAAGTTTAGAACAATATCAAATGTCACATCAAGGACAAACAGGGATTGATTTCAGGAATAGAGTTTTTAGAACTTATCTTAACAGACAGATTTTAAATACATTAAAAGCAAGATTAACATTTAGATGGGAAGAACCTTATTTATATATAGAACAAGGGTATCCTCAAACAAGTAGAATTACTATAGAATATGTACCATACTTAGATGAAATAGAAGAAGTACCACCAGGGCAGTGGTATAAGATAATAAGAAGGTTAGCATTGGCTAAAGCTAAATATATGTTAGGTAGGATAAGAGGGAAATATGAAGTACAGAATAGTCCTTTCAGTTTGGATGGGCGTGATTTGATACAGGAAGGTTTAGATGAAGAAAAGGAATTATTAAATAAAATAGAAGAAGAAGCTGATATTTTTCATCCGATGTAATGGGGGGTGTGTATATAAGTGCTTAGAGATATAGAAATATCATTAAAACCTTTAAGTGATATAATACCTGACCAGAGGGATATATATCAAATGAAAACAGAATTAGTTGAATATTTGTTAGATAGAAATATCATACAGTATGTTGATAATAAATCAGGTTTTTTTGATATGGATTTTAAAGAAGTATTTTTATTTTTTAAAGTAGAAATGTTTCCAATTTCTAAAACTGGTTTATATGATGAAATTAAATCCTTTCTTGAAATAGCATGGCCTGAATTTGAACTACGTAATGTTTTTATTCATAAATAAAAAATGTGAGGATGAAAATAATGAGAAGAAGAAAAAGAAGGTTTACTGAAAACAGGCATAAGATGAAGAAGTTAGAGTTTTCAATAAAACCAATAGATAATGTAATAATTCGCCAAAGATTGGTATCTAAAATTGGAGTAACATTAGTTGATTTTTTACAGCGTTATGATATTATACAAAATGTTGAAAGAGAAGCTGGGTTTTGGGATATGGATTTTAGGGAAGTAATATTGTTTATTACAGCAGAAACAGTTCCAATTTCTAAATCTGAATTATATGATGAAACTGAACTTTTTGTTCAGAGGGAGTGGCCTGAATTTGAATTACGTAATGTCTTTATTCATGATGACCCATATGCATAATGCTTTTATTCATAAATAGAATGGTGGTATTTAAATATGGCGGATATTATTGATGAATTTCAATATTATGTGGATAGACAGGTAAACAATGATATTTTTCCAATCAAAGAACAGTGGTATTCAGCTGACCATTTAGAATTATGGTTTGAATTTGATAATACTGATGATTTTCTTTTGTTATTAGAAATAATTCTTGACAAATATGAAACTGAAATTTTCATAGATGCTTTTCTTGAAGCTGACGGTATTGAAGGTATTACAAGGATATGGATAACAGGGAACAGTATTGAATTAACAGGTGATGGTATATCAGAAAAAAATTATTTGGAGTATGATAGAATGGTCAAAAGTGTTATAGAAACATTATTAAGGGAAACAAAAAATCTATTTACTACCTTAATATACTGATTAAAATTATTTAAAACAATAAGGAGTGATTTTAGGTGATTAGAAAAAACAGAAGAAGAAGAAGTGAAAGTTATCTTGAAAGAATAAGAAGGAGAAGAAGAATCGGAGAAGATATTGCAGATTTAAATAGAGATGTTGATGATAGAAGAACAAGAAAAACCCGACGTGCAGATGATATGAGTGATAGGGAATGGCGTAAAGTTGTTAGAGATGAAGAAGAAGCTGAATCTGATGGAATGCAAGCTACTGATGTAGAAGACCAAGCAGAAGAACCAAGAAGATTTCCAAGAGTTGATAGAGCAGAAACTGACCCTGCTCGCAGATTAAATACTGGTTATAATAGAAGAAGAGGGGTAGAAAGAAGAAGAGCCAGAAATGAAAATAGGGATACCGTTAGGAATTACAGAAAAAGTAGGAGAAGTAGAAGAAGAAAATTTGAAAGAACGAAGATTGATGAACCGAGAGATTTTTTCTTTGATGAAGAATCATTAGAAGAATTAACCAATAAAGCTTTTAATGAAATTAATGAAGCTATGAAAGAAAAAGCTGAAATTAATGAATTTAGAGAGTTAGTAATCAAAGAAGCACATGCATTACCTAATAAGAATCTGTCCTTAAAATCTAAACTTATTACAGAAAATAGTTCTAAGAATCTTGAAATTTGTATAGAAGGTATGATGAAGGTAATTGATGATGAAGGTATTTTTGAATGTTATATAAATGATAAAGATGAAGAACTATTTGAAAAAGATTCTACTGTTAAAGTAGAAATAAAAGATAATAAACTAAGTGTACTAAGTCTAGGTTATAAAACTTATGTTGAATCAGTAGAAAATGAAAAATCACATCTAGTTGAAGGAAATGTCAATTTAACAGATTAAGTTTAAAATATGATAAGGAAGATGGGGGTGAGTTGTCATCTTAAAAATATATGAATCTTATTTGGTAGAATTAACAAGAAAAGAAATAATAAATAGAGTTAAAAGAGATACCAAAACTAGATTTAGAAAAAGATTAGATTATTCTATGGAAGATGTCAGGGTAAGTGACCCCGGTGAATTATATCGGGGAGATTTCAGGGCACATTTTACAATAGGAGATTATGAAGCTACTATTGCATTAGAAGGTTTTCTTGATGTATTAAAAAGACACTTATCCCCAGGTGATTCTGATAAATATGATAGGATTAGGAAAGCATTAAGTGAAGCTGTTAATGAAACAGAATTACATGTACATTGTACTTGTGATGATTTTAGATATAGATTTCAATATATGGCTACAAGAGGGAATTATTTAGCTACTCCACCAGGACAACCAGAAAACAGACCTCCTGATATAAGGAATCCAGAAAGAGAGGGTGCAGTTTGTAAACATTTAGCACACCTTCTTAACAAACCATCAGAATGGTATCCTTATGTAGTAAAATATATAAGAGCTATGATTGATTTTGATACCAGTATATTAGAACATTTGATGGTAGTGATACAGGAAGATGTTGGTATTACTCAATATACTTCTATTGTAAAAGATGGAGATACAGGTAAAAAATTACATAAACCTGCTGATTTAATGTCTGTTATGAGCAACTGGATAAGTAATGTTAGTGGAGAGTATTCTATTAATGAAGAAGAATCTACTACTGTTTCATTAGTCTTTGATATTAATATTAATGAAGATGAAATTGATGAAAAAGTTAAACAATTAAACAATAATTTAAATCAAGTGGGTTATGAGGTTAGTGAATATTCTAATACAAGAATAGTTATTTCAGTTAAATAAATTGTTGGAGGTGGAAAATTTGAAGAGAATAGAATGGATGGAAGAATTTCTCATGCAATTTCAGAACGCAGAAGATTTGTTGGTAGAAGTTGTAGGGGCTCTTTCTAGTTATGAAGCTAGGGATGTATTTGACTATATTTTAAGAAATGAAGGTTCAAATGCAGCATTAGATATTGAAATAGGACGTAGAGATAAGTATGAAATTTTAGATGATATTTTAGACAATGTTTTTGTTAATAATGCAGAATTATTATTAGAAAATGTGGTTAGAGCTATAAGTGAACAAGAAGCAAAAGAAGTTTTTGAATATATAGCTAGGATGCATGATTTAAGGGTAAGTGGTATTAGAGAATCATATCATAAAGGAGGTAAGAAGGATATGAACCTATCTATTTATGAATGTCCTGAATGTAATTCAGAATTTAAAGCTCC
>LKMJ01003868.1_pt1 | contig 14002 bp, 16 predicted proteins | sample 643391 | NCBI WGS metagenome assembly LKMJ01 (sample SAMN04112250, study PRJNA286221) | soda lake metagenome | biome: soda lake; feature: Kulunda Steppe; material: water; isolation source: sample PL-Br10 brine of Picturesque Lake | place: Russia: Kulunda steppe | collected 2010-07
AACCGTGCGGTTGAAATTTTTTCAACCGCAGGTGCGGTTGACCAACGATTTTTTCAACCGCATTTCAACCGCGGTTGAAATCAACCGTTTCAACCGCACTTCAACCGAGGCCTGAAAGTTCTGACGACCCTGAGAGTTGAAACCGGTCGTTGGCAAATCCAAAATAGGCTCTGTGACAAATGTGACTTGCATGATGTCCAGGACGAAAAGCATGTCCTTTTTTATGCCCTTGCTTAGAAATGTGCTATTTGAGAAGGAGATTTGCGGAACAATTTGCTGATTCAATCAGTACCAAGTTATACTTGTAGGACTTACATTGGAGACACAAGCGCATTTTACTTTGACAACATACAAATCATTTCTCTTTCTTTCTGAGACAGGATATTTTTTTGTCTTGCTGGCAGTGTCCAGCAAGCCCAGCAGTCAACCCATCTGGCTGAAGGTCTTACCCATTGTAACTTATCGTCGTTTGCCGTAAAGGTGGCCTTTCGTCCAAATGGCATTTCTATACTCAGGTTAATGCATGGACAGTTATACTCAGGTTAATGCTGGAAGCCACTCAATCTGACTATTGTCAATCCAAAGCATTTTACCCTGGTCCACAAGCAGCATGAAAGCCCAGTTGTCAAACTTTCAGACAAGAGGAAAAAGAATAATGGAAGGCAAAAGAGATGCCTAGTCAACCACCTTGGTGTCACAATAAACCAGTGAAAAAGAAAGATTTCATATTCTTCTGCGCTCAGAAATAAAGAACAAATTACTTATGAAATTTGTCATGAATAAGTGGGTCAATTTATTTCAAGCACTGTCTGATAATCACATCCACACCCAGCTCCACAAATCCACACATGATTACACCCCAACTCCCACACAAAACTTGTCCTGCCTCATGTGTGACAGGATACACATTGTAGGCATATAAGCAAGTTAGCTTGGGCACATCATTAAAACCATCAGATTCCTCTTGCGAGCGCGTTATAGGACAGACAAATGGACCCATAGCGTACATGTACAGGAGAATCCCCAGGTGCAACATACTCGATTCCATGGGCTCTCAGGGCAGAAGGCATGAATGAGCATGGTCGGAGCTTGATATTCTGAGGCAGAGAAGATCATACTCATCTCTCAATATATGTACAATTTGACACATATTAGCCTGACAGAAATCTTGCAGGTCGAAAGAAGGCAGGATAGCAACATCAGCCCGGCACATACATTAACAACAGACACATCCATACCCCGCATTCCTTCACAACGTATTGTACAGGCACCCTGGTCGTCACTGCATTGCCTCTCCTGGTACCCTGGCACCAAAGAGCTGCAGCAATCCTAGGTTTATGTCACGTTTCACAGCGGCTGCTTGTTGTTGCCCTGGTCATGGCGGGCCTCCCCGAAGGCTGCAGTCTGTCTGTCCAAGTAGGCCCTCACTGGCACGCAGAGTGGGCACGAAGCGGATTGACCTGCATGCATGGAGTGCTGCGCTTTTGAGCGCCCAAGCAAGACACTTGGGACTGATTCCAGTCCGTCCCCCCTTCCCCCCCGAGCCCGTCAGGGGGCTGGGCGCAGAGCGCACCACTGGCAAAATGCCTGTGTTTGAGTTCAGCACCCAGGGGTGAGGCATTCTTTGGCATTGCGAGTACAGCATGCCCACTCAGGTCTCAAGGCACTCACATTTTCTATGGTGCGCAAGAAGGGCTGAGACAAACCGGCAATTGGGCACTGCACACATCTTGTTGCCGCAACTGTGGACGAGGGAAAAACGTGATCTGGTCACATGAGAATAGTAGCTGTGAGCAGTGTTGATGCTATGCTGATGAGAGCCTTGACGACAGAATCATGGCCAAGCTGCGTCAGCACCATTGCGCAGCCTGTTTTGTGCACCGCATTCCACTACGCTGCCATTGCTGACATAACAAAGCATGGAGATCACCGAAGGGAGGCAAAGGAAGCGAGGACACGAGTCTGACTTGCTTAATTACAGGAGTTACAGGAGAGGAGAAGGCCTTTAGTCAAAGCGTGCGACTGCTGGCCTGTTCGTAAAAATCAAATGATAAGATAAATGGACTTGCTTAATTACAGAGGCTCCAAGACATCACCAGGGCCGCGCTTTTATTCAGAGACCCACCTTTGTATGTGCTGAAGCAACAACTTCCCGCCCCTGCACACACAGAGGCAGACAGTTCTGTCTGTATAGCAATGTTTAATGACGCAAGGTTGAGTCTGAATATGGACATGCAGAGAGGCGCTCATCCTGTGCTGGCCTGTTGCGCCAACATGATGGGCTGCGAGGTACAATCCCGGTCCCACCTGCATCGTTGCTCCTTGCACTTCAGATGTCCTCCATGCGTTTGATCTTGCGTGCAGTTGGCGCAGTGGTGCGCAAAAAACAACCACCTGCAGAAGCACGAGGAGGCTAGCGGGAACAATTTAGCCTGTTGCAGTAGCTTGCGCAGGAGTAAGCCAGTACCATGGTTGAGCACCATGCCCTCCATGTCGACATGACCCCCTGTCAACATGAGCACCGTAGTATGAGCACAGGCCAGGTCCGAGGGTGGGCCCCCAAGCCATGGATCACATGATCACCTCTCACCTCTGCGCGAGCTGAATCCTTTGTGAAACAGCTAGGGCAGAGGTATCCTGGCGCGAGCAGCTTGGATCCTCATCCGCGGAGGGTGCCGCAGAAGGTGTAATAGTGGTACTGATGGTGCAATCTGCAGTGCGTTGAAGGGGTGAGTAGCAGCAACGCTGTTGATGGAGCACTGCACAAACCGGTACATGGGCCTCAGGCCAGATCTCACAAGGCATCCCCACGAGGCGCGCTGCTGTGCCGCGCACACGAGGTCAAGCGTGAGGGCTGGCAGGGGGGTGAATGTGGTTGTAGAATTAGCAATATACTACCGGCTGAAGGAAGTATACAACTTCTTAGGGTGCTAAAGAGGCACCCTTTCACTTGAGTGCAGAGCCCCCAGCAGGAGTTCCCTGGCCCCCCAGGCCAGGCTCGACACAATGAAGATAACTCGTCAGTAGTGTGCTGCAACTCCGACATCTGCACGCCTGGGCCCCGCCTCTACGATACTCGCCTTAGTCTGGGGTTCGGAACGCTACAATTTGACGGAACTCGCAAGCATATGGTCTCCCGTGCGTGTGTGCGCATTCAATCATACAGCCTGCTGGTGCAAACTTGCTGCTGCTGAAGCTGCTACTGCTGCTGCTTGGCCTGGCCTCGGAGTCTAAATTGCCTCCCTCCCCTAATCCTCCCACCAATCCCCAAACTCGCACCTTCCGCGGGCGGAGACTCTTCATTGTATTGCTTTACTTCCTCGACACGCCTTCGTTTGAAGCCACTTAGGGGAGGGAAGGGAGGGAGGAGCTGACGGGACATTGCTGCTGCTGGCTCGGGTATGCCCCCACACATATTCTTGTATAATTAAATAGTGAAAAACTAAGGAGGTTATACTCTAATTCATGATTTTGATCAAGTTGCGACGGCGACATACAACACCGCTATCCAACTTTTCATTGTCGGGACAAAGATCTTTTAAATGGAAAACTACGCTGATTTAACTCCCATTGGGTAAGCCGAAAAGCTTAGAAGAAGGGCGGGTTCTTGTGTCTGGCTTGCATCCACGCTTATCCTCTCATCATCACATCGTCATGATGTAGGCAAGGCCAGTATGGTACAGCTTACAAGGCCAGGCACAAGCTGGATGGCCAGTTGTACTGTATCAAGAGGATTCCCATGACAGCGAAAGTAAGTTGGATGGAGGTGGTTGAGCTGCGCAGACCTCAGATCTTCTAGCTCTTCACCATGTAGCCGTGTCTGCAATGGTGTCTGTTGGCCTGCCGGTTTGAACAGGAGTTGCTCCGTTACTGCTTTTGACGTTTTTCCTATTTTCTTACCATAGCATGTTCAGTGCAAATGACGCTCAATGGGCATAAAGCTTTGACAAAATGTGTACATATTGTGCACACATTTGGCAGGATGACCATGCGGGTGCATTGAAAGAAGTGCAGGTGAGTATGCAGTAAAGCTTGAGCGAACGCTCCGGGTTTCTTAGCGGTTTCAAATCGCATTTAAATTGCAGTTTGGCTGGTCAATCATGCCTGCCTGCCAGCCTCACCCATCACATAAAGCAATTGAGCTCCAATATGGCCAATTGCAAGCCACAAGCTGTACTAAATCTCATGACTATGACTAAGATGATCAAAGACCGTGCGTCCCCTGATGCTCAGCATTCAGGAGGGTGCTTGTTCCACTGCGAAGAGCACTTCCCTGCCTACATTTGCAGCTTCTTTCACAGCTGGACCACCCCAACATCATTGCTTACAAAGAGAGCTTTGTGGACCGTACCGATGGCGGATTATGCATAGTGACAAGCTTCTGTGAGGTGAGACTCTCTCCCTTACATTAGGTAAGGTAAGATTTCAAGGCTGTATCCGCCGAACGAGGGCAGCTTAGCCGGTTGGCCTCCAGTAAGGTTCGAACCCCTAACCCTCAGGTTGCGAGGATGGATAATCGACTTCCCACCTCAGGTGCCCCGCTCCCTTACATTAATGGCCTTCATGTCGGTACGCCCTAGCGGCGGAGACGGGTGTCCAATGAAGACGTTCCTGCATGTTTTAATGCCATGAGGAGGACAAGACCGCACAGGGCTTCGAATGCACACTTCTTTTTTGATTGTCTGCGGGTGAACTGCAGCAGTGCAAGTGCCACTGGCTGTGTTGCAAGATATGGACACTCCATGTATGAAACAATGCCCTTTGGGCAGTCTTTCAGTCAGTCTTTCTCAGATCAGGCTCAAGCCTGCAGACAAGGCGTTTTGACTTAGATGATTTTTGGTCCTTTTGCCATTCCTTGAGCCTTGCAGGAAGGCGACCTATTCCATAGGATCCGCAATCGGGCAAAAGCTAAGGAGTACTTTAATGAAAACGAGGTTATGGATATGTTTGTCCAGGTGACTGGTCCTGACTCTGCGGATGAGTCTGTCCTTCAAGCCGCTGCTGATTATTCAAGTAGACTGCATAATCCTAAGGATATTACCTCTGATAAGCATGGCCACAAATGGCATCCCTGCCAAAGGTGTCAACGTGTTGCTGACCATTGGGTGTAATCATACCAGCCTAAGCACAGCAAGACGCGGCACAGGAATTACAGGCAGAGCGTACGCTTCTTGCACTTAAATGATGCTGACTTGTGCTGAATTGCTGAAATATGTGGATTCCTGGAATGTGTAGGCCTCGCAAGCATGATGTACGCATCCATATGCAAGCTGTGGCTCCTTACACTGAAAGGATAAGTTTGCACAGCTTTGTAGCAATATAAAGCGCTCAGCACTCACCAATGACTTCCTACCACCCCCCAGCATGTGAGTGTTTGCTGCTCCACACGCCCTGAAAGATGTCATAAGCAAACCCTGCCTGTGCTCCCTGCTGCAGATCGCGTCTGCTCTCATGCACGTCCACAGCAAAAGGATTCTACACAGGGACCTGAAGACCCAAAACATTTTCATCTCGCGCGGTGGTATTATCAAATTGGGAGATTTTGGTGAGCATATCTTTCAAATGGATATGGGGGGAGGATGAATGGTGCAGGTTGGTCTTTGTGATGCATGTTCTGCGAAGCTGTGGCTAAGCTTGCGCGGCCATCCTGCCGACAGGCCCCCTCTTTCAAGGCATGCTGCTCCAAGATTTTGCATCGTTATTGGTTTACGCCATCTCGACAACTGCACGGCTCCTGCTTTTAAGCAAAGCGCACCAATGGCTGATTTCCTCAATACTTGTAAGTGCCAGGCAGGAGTGTAGGTGGATTGTCCATGGTCCAGGGGGCTGGAATAGGAAGAAAAAGCCTTAAGGGAAGAAGAATGCTGCTCAGGGCTTATGGAAGCAAGAGGAATCCAGTGCTTGAAACCTGTTGTTTATGGTCTCCCCTTAACGTATCACAGCGCTTGTGTTGTTATGGGGCTTTCAATCTGCCGCAGCCATACCAAGGGCCCTTACGGCGCAGGAGGACAAGGGGCAATATAAGAGCACTGAAATGCACTCAAACGCATCTGAATGACTGACTGGAAGGAAGAGTGGAAGGAGGAGTGGAGGGAAGAGTGTCAGCAAGGCACTGTGAACTGAACCTTTGGTACAGCTTGATGATCAGCGGCACTGCATGGTGCTGTATGGATGGGCTTGTTTGGGCCCAACTCTACTTGCTGCAATATGAGAGAAAAATGCATCAAGCGTGTAGGGTGCTGAAGCGGTCAGCGACAGCATACAAAGTGGTATTGCTTGGCTTGAGCAGCTGAGTCCCTTGCAACTGCTTGCACCTACATACAGGTATCTCCAAAGTGCTCGAGAAGACAGACCAGTTTGCAACAACGGTCACGGGCACGCCTTATTACATGTGAGTGTGTGTTAGTGTGCATGGATTGTGCTTATCATTTAAAAAAGAAATGTAGCCTGTGCATGTGCATGACATGACCGAGTAGCACATAATGAGGTGCTATGTCCCACTAGCCCTAAATACCCAACATGCAGGGCACCCGAGATTTGCACTAACCAGCCCTACACTTTCAAGAGTGACATCTGGTCATTGGGGTGTGTGCTGTATGAGCTCTGCACACTCAAGTGAGTCTTTTGGGGAGGAAATCATGTCAATTGTGGTCTGGCTGCAAGCGCTGGTGCCTCAGCATGTCCATGTAATGTGCAAGTTCTTTAAAGGCCAGGTGCACAATACAAACATCCGGCAGCATCAACCACGGTATCCTTTCCTGTCAGCCATAACAACATATTGTTTCCTTACTTTGGCATATGCGTGCTTGAGCATGCCCCCTCATGTTGGCCCTGCTGGGCAAGCTTCAGCCACCGACATATGAACTGTAAAAGTGTAAAAGATCGGCGTGCGGCATCTGACCTATGGTACCTTCCCGGCTGCCACAGGCATGCATTTGCAGCTGATAGCTTACTGTCGCTGGTCTTCCAGATCGTGCGCGGTAACTTCCCACCCATCTCCAGCACAGACTACAGCAAGCACCTGAGCAACCTGGTGACCATGCTGCTGAATAGAGATGTCACCCAGCGACCATCCCTTGCACAGGTCAGGAGCAATCATCCCATTCGTGGGTGATGGGAGTCACACCATGCACTGTGCATCCTTTGAGGCCGCTATGTAAACTCCGGCAAGGCCGTTGTCACTTCATGCGAATGAAGAGCCACATTTTAAAGGTAGCATCATTGCATACCACCTGTTCCTATCTTGCTGTTATGATGTGCGGGAGCAATTCATCAAGCCCAGGTGCTCAGGCGTCATCTCTCTGGTTTAAAGTAACAGTAACAAGTTATATTACTTGAAATTCTCATTTGTGTCAAATTGGAAGCCTGCCTAAATGAGCCTCAACTGTGGCTGGTTTTCAAGGAACAGATTGATACAAAAATTGGCACACTATTATATAGTGCCTTCATGCCCAGAAATAAGGGTGCTGGACAGCAGAGGGTGGCTCCTGGTGGTGTAAGAACAAGATCAGCTCAGAGGCCAGGCGGCCTGACGGACATGCGTGCTGACGTGCCAAGTGCTTGTCACCCTTGCAGATATTCCAGCTGCCCTTCGTGAATGACAACGTGCATCGGTACCACACAGAGTTCAAGAAGCATCTGATGAAGCAGAGCAGCACCATGGTCAAGCGCAAACAGATGCTGGAGCAGGGGCTGAACAGCATAAACCAGAAGGTGTTGGCAAGCAGACAGGAGGATGTCACAGGTCGCGTCAAAGAAGTGTGTGTGCGTGCTGTTGCAAGAGCACCTGTCAAGTCATTAATGCATGGTCTTAAAAGATTCTTCATCGCAGTGTCATTCAAAATCTGAGATTAGGAGTGAAAGTAGGCTTAAGAGGACAACAGCCATAGCTGGATTGGATCAATCTTGCAATATTTCTGTCACAAGCACACCCATCACAGCCATGCTCGGAATGTGCTTACAGCAAATAAGAAAAATCAGTGTGATACCGTTACCATTCATTACAAGCGCGCCCAGCAGCTTTCAGGGGGGCGTTTGTACCATACTGTGAAGCATGCTGTGTTTCAGACTGAAATTTTTGGCATGTGATTTTGTCTGTATCTAGAAGCCTGTGTAATGTATGATACCACACTTGGATGGCAGGCTTTGTCCTCTACTTCCTGCACAAGGAAAGAGTTGGATCAGCCTGGTTTAATGAGCTCCTGAATGCTGTATCTGCCCGCTGCTTTGCTTGCAGGAAGGAGGAGAGGACACATCTAGCTTGACACCAAAAGAGCGTCTCAGACGGAACAAAGAGCAGCAGATGCAGGTGTGTGCAGGGCCAACACAGCATCGAGGCTGGGGCCTGAAGATATTTTAACTGCACAGAAGGATGGCAAGGCACGTTGCGTGAGCGCTGTGGTCTGACCCCCCTCTCGGTAACAAGTATGCATGTGTCCGCTCCGAAACAGTTGCGAGCTAGAGTGCTTGCCCGTGTGCACCCAATCCATTGAGGGTTTGCGCAATGCCAGGTCTGACGCTGCACTGTTGGTCACCTATCAAGTGCTGCACATACGCCTTTGCCCCAGTGTGCATGTCCCCAGCGGACATGGGAATCAGGGCATGCCCATCAGGCACCCATGAAGCCTGCGCTGGGAATCCACACCTGCACTGGTGCTTGCTGGCACGCACACATGGCTGAGCTTGCGGTGCGCTTGCTGGGTTGTGGCATGCCCCTACAGAGGCGAGACATGGAGCTGCGCCTGGCTGCCATGGACACCCAGGGAGACAGGGCCAAGGCCGCCGAACGGAAGGCCCACATCGTGCACGGCTCCAGCACGGGCCTGCCTGGGTCGCGCCCAGCCTCACGGGTGAGTTGGCCTTTTTGCCGCTGGACATATGGTGCGGCGCCCGGCTACTGTGAGCACCGTGCCACGCCGCCACCTTAGGCACAGCACTGGGCCTGGTGCAGCCAGGCAGAAGCTGCGCTGTGCTCAGGGAGTCGATGCTTAAGCCACGCGTGTCCACACGCCTGCGCTGCTGCAGGCTTGCAGACGCGGTGCCTGTGAAGAAAATGCACTCGCTGGGCTACGAACTTGCATGCAACCTGCCAGTGTGAACTCCTGATCCAAGCCATAGCAGCTCTGGCGACTTGTCATTCGTGTGCGTTGCAAACATGCCACAGGCCAGTGCCATGAGTCATCATAGGACGCTATGACTCAAGGTCAGAAGTCAGCCAGTGACAGCACGGCGTTTTCACAGCGAACTTGTTGGTATGACTGACAGCGCAAGCGCTCCCAAAAGCACTGGTGCCGGTTTTGATTGAAAGCTTCACATCATCTTGCCTGGGCGCTCTGCTCACAGTTCAGCCTGGTGCTGCGTGTGGCCCTCCCTGCAGTTGCAGCAGGAGCAAGACACTTCCATGCGCGTCCCTACTCCAAGCCGTATGGATGAGAGGAGCCAGTTTGCCAGGGAAACTTCAACCACTGGTGAGGATGCACGCACATACCTGCAGGACAAGAGCTCCTTGCTCTGCCCTTCCTTGTGGCTGTGAGCGTGGGAGAGCGGGCACAGTGAGGCAAGTGCATGCAAGTGCTGCACATCCTGTGCTGTGCAGCATTGTAGCAAAGCAGGGGCCTATGCTGACAGCGCTGCCGCGTTTCCTTTACACCAGCGCTGCATTGGTACGATCCCTGAACCTTTTGAGGAAGAACCAGCATGGTTCATGCCATGTGTGGCAAGGTCATCAGTATCCACGGCCATGCCACTTCAGGGGCAACCTTGCCGTTTGTAGGCCTCTATTCTTGTGAGATTGGTACTGGATGAGGTCAGGAAGGGAAGCATGTGGTGCTTCATGCCGGCTGAAGATCACACCATCTGGCCTGCGCAAAAGCCTGCACACGGATGGCTGTGCTCTGTACGTACAGCTCAAGCGTCTCCTTGGTCTCCTGTGCTCTGTAGGTACAGCTCAAGCGTCTCTTTTGGTCTCCAGTGCTCCGGCCTGTTGCTGCATGCAGGCGCTTAAGCTTGTCCGGCTCCTCGCTTCTCAGTGCTCCCAAGCCCATCCCTGAGGCACACACACACGCACACACACATAAACACACACATACACACACACATACACACACATACACACACACCTGTGCTTGCCGCAGGCGACATGGCTGGCAGCTTTGTGAACATGGACACCATGCCGGCTGGCAGCTACACACACATGGGGAGCACGCTGCCCTCGGCCATGGCAGCCTCCCAGCGCCAGCCGCAGCAGCCTCGCACCATGAGCCTGTTCGAGACCCGTGAGAACACGCCCGTCCGCCCTTCTGGCAGCTCGGCCACCAACCCATTTGGCAGCGGCAGCGGCAGGGGGGGCCTGCGTGCGGGGGGGACTGGCTGGCGGCCCGTAGACAATGACGAGGACGAGGGCCAGCTGGAGGGGGACTCGGTGCTCCTAGGCACCATGGGACCCATGGGGGACACGATGGTGAACCTGGGCACGATGGCAGGTGGGGTGACCCTGTGGATGCAGGCAGGCGCTGTACTGGGGTTTTGGGGCGTGGGGGTGGACTGACACGACCCTGCAGATGCAGGTGCTGTGCTGGGAATGTTGGGGGTTGGGGGGTCCAAGCCATGCACAGGTGCTGTGCTGGGGGTGTTGGAAGGTGGGGGTCCAAGCCATGCACAGGTGCTGTGCTGGGCGTGTTGGAAGGTGGGGGTCCAAGCCATGCACAGGTGCTGTGCTGGGGGTGTTGGAAGGTGGGGGTCCAAGCCATGCACAGGGTTGTGCTGAGTGGTGCTTGCGCCAGCTTGAAACGCTGTGTGCACGCGTGCGCTGCTTGGCCAGAGTATAGGGGACTGGGACAGGGCATGGTCAACAGGGGTGGTATGGGTGGAGAGCCAGATGGCACTCACCAAAGATGACGCAGAAGAGACTGATTGCCGCATCAGCCAGCAGGGCACTGTTCCTGTGGTGCACGGGCAATGTCAAACTTCAGCCTGGGTGCAGTGCGTCCAAATCGCTCAAGCATCTGTAGTCCTGTGCAAGCTCCGGTGTGTCCTTGAATCCTGCAAGGCAGTGGGTGCAGGCAGCGGCTGTTTGGGCACGCAAGGCGGCCCCAACGAGTGCACTCCTTTGCAAACATGCGGCCAAAGCATGCTGCTTGTGCTCCAAACCTGGCCATGCGGCCTCCTCCTTTTTGCTGCTCTAGGGCGATCTTGAGGCTCTCCTCACTCATCTGACGCGCTGCGCGCTCCACAGGTTACATGCCCGAGTCAGGACCCATGGCTGGCACAATGCCTCCCCTGCCACGCACCAACTCCATGTACTCTAAACCCCAGCCAGGTCCAGCACAGCCCAGGCCACCTGACACAGGCACGTGGGGCAGGCATGTTTGCAGACATGTGTTCATGTGGGGCCTGTGGGAGACTGGACAATGCCAGGGTGCTGAACTGGGCTCCTGAGACAGCTGTCCTTACATGTTCCTGTCGAGACGGGACATCTGAGTGCTTTGAAGGCACCTGCTGCAGAAGCTATGCCGATGAATCCACTGACCCATACAGCGGCAATGCAGTCATGCGCAGTCAGTGGCTTCAAGCACAAATGTTGAGATTTTTTTGCCATGCACGTCTCCTGCCTGCACAGGCACTGCCCAGCATGCTGCTGCAAATGCCCCAGCTGCCGTGCCACCCCCCTCCCCACGCACGCAGTCCCCTCCTCCACCCAGCAGACCGTGAGTAAACCTCTGAAAAGCCATCGCACTTAGGGCCATGCTTGGATTGCGGCAAAGGCTAGCATCTACTCGCAGGAGCAATCAGTACAGCACTGATGGTATATGAGGTTTGAAAAGGCTGAGGCATACACAGAATGTGAGAAGCATTAGCTGATGCTGCCCTAGGCTTGCGATGAAAGGAAAGTCCACAACAAGAGCTTGCCTCCTTATCTAGCAATGCTTTAATGTAGAGTCCGGGTCTGCTCCATGCAGGGCTGTTATGACTTGTGCCAAGCTGGAATGAAGAGGCACCCTCTCAAGCCCACAACAAGAGCTTGCAAGCACTTGTGCAAGTCGTTTTGCAAGGCACGGAATGACCAAGCGTGGACCAATTTTTTACCCACAGGTCCGCTAACAACCAAGGCTCTTTTGGCAAGGCAAGCTACACCCCCAGCATGGACTACAGTTCTGGCTTTGAAGAGGATGCAGACGAGAGCCCGTACGAGAGCGACTTTGAAGACTTTGATGACCAGGACACCATCAACCAAAAGTGCAAGCTGCTCTCAAACATTGAGGGTGAGTACCTTGATCGTTTACCGAGCCTGACTCTTTGGAACTGCTGGGACACAGCAGCCGTCACTGAAGCACCCATGGGGATTGGCCTGTAACACAACCACAAATCAGCTCCTTTTTTACAAGCTCCCTCTCCTCCCGCGGAAGTTGGCATGCTCATGTCCCCTGCATTTATGCATGGAAGAAAAGCTTTTGATGGCCTCTTGTCATGGGACCAGGTGGAGAGTCAGGGAGGTGGTTGCCTTGTGAGCATGGGCAGAGCTCCATCACCTGCTTGTGGCGTACTGTGATGCATTGTTCAATACAGCCCTGCCATGGTGGTGCCATGCCTCTTGCAGACTTGGAGCGCACGCACCGGAGCAATGGCTACAGTGATATGCGTGCCATCTCACAAGTTAGCGAGCGTGTGGGTCTAAACACCAAAACGGGCAAGGCAGCCGCCCTGCGAGACCGATGCCAGCAGGCGCTGGGCAGCATGTTCCCCGAGGTCTACGCAACACTGAGGCAGCTTCGCTCACAGGAGCATCTAGGTATTTCCTGATGCCCATGTGCAGATGCACATCTATTTGCATCAAAGCGAGCACACTGGAAACAAGCTCCATGCCATTTATCCTGATATCTTGCTTACTCTCTCCTCATCTCAGACGCTACCTCCTTCCTAGTTCTAAACTGAGATTAGAAAGGCTTCTAAAGCCTGAGATTTAAATGAGTGGACCTGCTCTCGTTCAGCAGGTGCAGCAGCCTAACCCTAACCTCTGCGGGTTTGTGCATGGATTCGGTGTGCTGGACTCGGTTGTGAGTCTCTTGGCAAGCACTTTTTTAAAATGCCCATGCATGTCCCTCTTTTCTGACAGGCCTGTCCCTTTCTTTCTTTGGGCGCACATAAGAATTGCTCATCTGTCCTGCCATCCTATGCACTACCAAATCAGCAATTTACCAGCTCCTGTACCTCTTTCTTGCTTGCAGATGAGAGCCACATACAGAGGGCACTGCAGGACCTTGTTGGCAGGGACCCTGAGATGTTGAAAGGCTGCTTCCTTGTTGACCAGCTTGTATTCCAAGAGACTTGTCACCAGCTCATTTGATGTGCTGCTGGGCTACACTTGGAAGGACTCCGCTCATGGCATTCAACCTCATTGCTTGTGATGATTTCGTAGCCTCCAAAAGCATGAAAATGGATCTAGTTGTAGGTAAGGTAAGGCCCTCAGTCAGGCCATATAAAGTGCACCTGCTAAACAGGGACAGCTCAGCCACAATCTTTAGGCGTGCAACCATGCAGATGGACAGAACCTGGCCAAGGCCCTCTGCGGCTGCACTTCTCGGAATGGTAGTGATGTTGGCAGCCTAAGGCTGCAACAAGTATGTGTTGCATATCATTGCTTTAGGGAATGTACGCACCACAAGGCATAAGGGGGTTGCAAGGGGGGTTACGAGAAAAAGGCCTTCAGTCAAGAAGTGAACTGCTAGCCTGCTCATACAAAATTATCAGTGCATGAAGGAAGAAATATAGCTTATTGTTTTCCTGGCCCAGAAAACTTTTCTGCTTGAAGTTAGTGTCCGGAGCTACACTACAAGGATAAGACCTTCGATCAAGAAATGCAGAGCCATGAAAAACTTTTTTCAAGGTTTACAAGGATAAGGCCTTCAGTCAAGAATTGCGACTGCTAGCCTGCTCATAAAAAACGATTAATTCATGAAGAAAAAAAGGAAGTTTATGGTTGTTCTGGTTTAAAAAAGCGGACACA
>LKMJ01003869.1_pt1 | contig 13999 bp, 16 predicted proteins | sample 643391 | NCBI WGS metagenome assembly LKMJ01 (sample SAMN04112250, study PRJNA286221) | soda lake metagenome | biome: soda lake; feature: Kulunda Steppe; material: water; isolation source: sample PL-Br10 brine of Picturesque Lake | place: Russia: Kulunda steppe | collected 2010-07
CCCCAGGTGCCCTGACCCCAGGTGCCCTGACCCCAGGTGCCCTGACCCCAGGTGCCCTGACCCCAGGTGCCCTGACCCCAGGTGCCCTGACGAGTGCACCGGAGGAGCGTGTGGGCGCGTATGGGCTGGCCGCCATTCACACCCCCAGCGGCAGTAAAGCGGCATTTGTGGCAGGGGGGATGGGAGCTTGCCAGGAGGAGGTGTGTCCCGAGACACACGGCCCAGGGGCGTGCTTGTGGTCACGAGCCTTTGCTCTTGGAAACCAGAGGCAGGGGAGCAGGGAATGCAGGACGCGCGTGTCCAAAAGGCGGGACGCCACAGAGTCCCACCAAAGTGGTCCACAAGTACGAGCAGCCACATGCTTTGCCACCAGAACACACTGTGAGCGGCACACCACAAGCATCATGGCGCGGGCAGGGCCCAGAGCACAAGGCACACAGCAAACTGCTGCGGGTGGTGCTCCTGGCACTCACTAAATGTGATTCAAAGGCTGGGACCAAGTCAAGCACCTCCTGTCAAGCACCTGTGCACCTCCGGCCAGCTTTAGGCACCGGCTGCACAACCTCCAGGACGCGCGAGCTGGGCAGGGCCACTGTGCGTCTTCCAGCCAAAAGCCACAGCCCGTCCTCTGACCTAAGAGGCCGCGCCTCACCCCGCCCTTGGGAAACACAACGCGCACACACAATTGCACACAGGTACATGATACACACAGGCATGCACACGCACACACGCACACACACACATGCGCGACCCACCAGTCGTCAGACGCCGCTGTGAACACGTGGGTGCACCGCCCCGCGCCAAAGTCCCACACGCGCACGGTCCTGTCCATGCCCGTCGACACGCACACCGTGGACGCAGGCGCGGGGCTGGCGCACACGCCAAACACGTTGCAGGGGGCCCCTGTGTGGCCGGAGAGTGTGTGCACGAGGCGGCCCGTGGCCAGCTCCCACACCCTGCGAGAGCGTGCAAGCATGCATGTGGAGGCACCAGCCCAGCACGATGCCTGTACATGCAGCACCATATGGAGAGGAGCAGACTAGGCACACCTGTGTGTGTGCCGCACGCGTGTGGGTGAGCCCCACCAATGCATGTGCTTGTTTGTAGCCATGGGCGGTGCCAGCCCTTTGAGCCCGTGAGAACATCTTTTGTGACAAGGGTTTGCAAGTGTATGTGCAAGCGCGCATGCGATTTTGCTTGGAGGGAGGCGCGCTGTGCATGAGCCGGTGAAGGTGCAAGCCTTCTTCATGCCCCTCAAATTTTACCTCGGCTGGCGATGACCAGCCGCAAGCCAATGCGCCGAACGTTCGAGCCCACGGTTGTTTTCAACCATGCAGTCTTATCTTCTCTTGCATGCAAACGCTCGTGACCCGCCCTTGTTCAGCAGCAGCTACTGTGTCACACTCATAAGCACTTTAGCAGAGCCTCGGAAAGGCCTTGTGCTGACCCCACTGATCTAAGGGCGGGCTGCATACACGCAGCAGCACGGTGCTTACGAGCGTATGACCGCACCAACCAGATCGATCAGCAGGATTGTCTGTATTATGCCTCAAGCTTAATGGCACACAGCACGCACCCTCCAAGGGCTTCAGGGCGCTTGGCATGAAGTCATGATAACACCAGCATGCCGACACGCATCCTTTCCAGGCCAAACAAGTTGCTTGAAATGACAATGACATCATGCCGACACACAATCTTTCCAGGCCAAACAAGTTGCTTGAAATGACAATAACAGCATGCCGACACACATCCTTTCTAGGCCAAACAAGTTGCTTGAAATGACACACAGTGCGCGTCCCAGTGAGGGCTGGACGACACGCAGAGCCGTGTGGGTAGAAATATGACACAGCACGCATCTGACAAGGTTTACACAGCAGGCATCCTATGAGGTAGAATAGCCGCACCCAAACAAGGGTTGCATGTGACACAGAACGTATCCTTTAAGCATCAAGTGCTACCCTGGTGTTCAATGGTCCAGAGAGGCCATTCAGACACAGGATACCTACCCATCTACCCACATAACTATCTTACATAAGTGATCTACACACACGAGCGCACAAACATAACCACACGCATACTCACACATATGCACTGACACACACACACCTGATGGCCTTGTTAACACTGGAGCTGATGCACACACACACATGCGTACGATCACAAGTATGCACTCGCATACACTCACATATGCACTGACACACACCTGATGGCCCTGTCAAAGCCGGAGCTGATGACGGTCTTGCCATCCGCACTGATGGTGACACTGAGCACGTTGCTCCTGATGCCCTCCATCGTGGCTCTGCGCTGGCCTGTGAGTGGGCACCATACCCTGCGCGTGCCGCGGCAGGCAGTAGGTGTACTGGCTGTTTGCACCGCTGCCTGCTGCTTGCTCAGGCGCCCGCACAAGCACCCTGTGCTCCGTGCTCCGTGCTCTGTGCTCTGTGCTCCATGCTCTATACAAGCACCCTGTGCTCCGTGCTCCGTGCTCCGTGCTCTGTGCTCCATGCTCTATACAAGCACCCTGTGCTCCGTGCTCCGTGCTCCGTGCTCCACGCTCTATACAAGCACCCTGTGCTCCATGCTCTATACAAGCACCCTCTGTGCTCTGCATGGCAGCAGGTGAGCTGACGCCCTTGGCGTTGCTGTGCACTGCATGACAGTGGGTGACCATTCCATCCCTGGAGGCGGTGTTGCTGGGCAGCAAATTGCAACAGCCGCTGGGAAGCATGGAGGCAGGGTGCTTGCATTCTACTTAGCCATCTCAGCCCAGTGTGCACCTGTGCTAAATGGTTATTAGAAGTGGGGGTGATTTGCTCAAGGAACTACCAGACAGGCGCATACCTTCTTCCAAGTGAATGTCTGTGGTTGCAAACGTAAGCTTTCCTAACATTCATGCAACCCAACGCCATGAGTTAACCCAACACACGCCATGTCCAAATTGCAGCAGAACATTCATTTCAAGGCAATCAACATGCTCGAAAGAAATCCCAGGTGCTAGGCTGCAACTTGGAGAGGGAACAGGAAATAGCCCAACCTTATGACAGACAAAAGGGCAGACCAATTAAGGGATTGCTAGACACATGCTCGTGTTTTTACACGTGGCAAGCGCAATTCCAAACCTCAGCGCAAGGATTTCCTCTAGTTATGCTGACATCTGCTCACACAAACAGGCTTGCAACGGTGGAGGCCCTATGTGCATCTGTCACAACATAATTCATGTAAACCTCTTGAATGTTCTTTCTGTCCCACACTGTGTGCGCAGGTGCAGTTGCACGCCTGCGATGATAAGCCTTCAGGCACTCACATTATGCTGCCCCCATTTGCGCCCGAGACACAGATAGGGCTGCCTTGCCACAGAAAGTTGGCAGCTGCCACTGTGTTGACTCGGCTGTCGTGGCCTGTGAATTCAATTCCTGTGGGCTGGAAAGATGGCACACCAAACACCCTGCATGTCATGAGCGTGCACAAGCAGGGCCTGTTGAGACCTGCAAAGTCAAACGCCTGCGCCTGCGGGTTGCAAGATGGGAACACCAACCCTTGCAAGCCGCAAGGATGGCAAGCACACTTCAGGTGTTGCTTGCAAGTGTGAAAAAGTGTGTGCCATTTTGAGCAGCTCACGGTGAGCCCACACTGCGTTCTCTCTGAGGATGGGGACCAACAACAATATACGGAACAAAGCACTGCCACAGTCCTTAGCAAGTTGGACGTTTGCAGGGAAAATGGAGCAGCAGCTGCAGCCGATGAAGCAGCCAACACGCGCATGCAAGCGGCCATGCTTACCTAAGCCTTGTATCTTCTGCAGCTGTAATGATAAGGGAGCCATCAGGACTGAAGGTCACAGCCGTCACCCTGTCTCGGTGTGACAGTACCTTCACTTCAGAAGACGATACCATGTTCCAGATCCTGTAAACACCATAGCCAAGTGAGTGTTGATAAGCTGTCTTGGTGTGACAGTACCTTCACTTCAGAAGACGATACCATGCTCCAGACCCTGTAAACACCATAGCCAAGTGAGTGTTGATAAGCTGTCTTGGTGTGACAGTACCTTCACTTCAGAAGACGATACCATGTTCCAGACCCTGTAAACACCATAGCCAATTGAGTGTTGATAAGCTGTCTCGGTGTGACAGAACCTTCACTTCAGAAGACAATACCGTGTTCCAGACCCTGTACACATCATAGCCAATTGAGTGCTGATGAGCTTGGTGTGACAGAACCTTCACTTCAGAAGACGAATTCATGTTCCAGATCCTGTAGACATCATAGCCAAGTGAGTGCTGATGAGCTTGACAGACAAGCCCCAATCAACACCCTCATCTCAAGCAGAAACCAAAGGCCCCAGCTTGGGTAGAATGCGGAGGTAGAGGCTTCCTCAGGCACCTGCAATTCTTGCTTTTGTGCTCCATGGGATGGAAAAGATGGAATAACTGACTGGAGACTGTTAATCATGCTACTAGAAACACTGTTTTTCCCCAACAGGTTTCCAGCAAGATAGGGTGAAACACTGAAGAGGGACTACTTCATAGGGTTTAGAGTTAGGGTTAGCCTAACCCTAACCCTCTAGGTTACGAATGTATTATTTGTGTAAATTAGGTCACTGACCGAATATCTGTGTTATTATTTGCTGGCTCTGCTCATTGCAAAGCATACATCAGTTTACAAAATCCATCATTACGTTTTTTGATGCTTTATGGTACGACGCAAGTGGGCTCATTTATGAAATCCATGCTCACACTGGCTTGCATTATCTGTTTACAGCACTGCAGAAGTGCCAGTTTACAAATTTATTTTTTCCCAATTTTCTTTTGCATATGCCAGTTTGCTGAGCTATTGGCTGGCATATTATACGCCACAAATCCATGCAGCCAGTGGGCACAGCCTGTCTCTTGTTCGGTGCTTGGTAAGCAAGGATAACACTTGCTTTGGCAACTCTGCATGCACGGCATGCTAGGTGATGACTGGCACGCATGCAAGGCGCGGCAACCATGCAGGCCAGGAGGGCAGGCCACGTCCCCAAGCCATGCGCGCCTTACACATTGTCTCAACTGCGCATCCTGAACAAGGCCGTGTCCACCCAACAAGGAGACCACCCCCCTTGCACGCTCGTTTCCTAGCCCCGCCATCCCACTCAACCACACGCGGACCCAGCAGGCGGGTGCCTCACCCACCTCACACTCCGATCATCTGAAGCTGATGCAAGCAGGCTGCCGTCGGGGCTGAAAGCCAGGCTGTTGATCTGCCGTGTGTGGCCCAACAAAGGTGGTCCCAGCTGGTCCACTTGGGGGTCTGGTGCGGGTGGACGCACGACATCCGGCTCATCAGGCTCTGCTTGGAACTCTGTGATGTATGCTCGCACAATTCGCTCCACAGGCTCCCTGCACACAGGTTGCGGGGCAACGCAGGTTTTGCGCCGCAAATGGTGTTTGCCGCTGTGCTGTGCACTGCCATCTGCCGACCCAGGCATGCGCCCTGCTACAAGGTGTTGAGCAACCTTGAGTTTGAAGCATGTCACGAATGAATGCGTTTTGTACGCAAGGCGATCATGCCCCCCTCTTGCAGGCAGGGGTCATTGCAGCCTCATGCCTTTCGCCTTGCAGGCACGGGGCACTGCAACCTCATGCCTTTTGTTTTGCAGGCATGGGACACTACAACCTCATGCCCTTCCTCTTGCAGGCAGGGGTCATTGCATCCTTTTGCCCTTCGATTTGCTGGCAGGTGGCAGTGCACCCTCATGCCCTTTGCAAGACATGTGAGTGTGCATCTGTGCCCTCATGCACTCCACACACTCGCCCATACTGTGCAGGAGCACAGCATGGCGCTTGCACCACTGCGTGCTAGCGCACGGTACTCAAGGTAACAAATTAACTGGAACCATACACATGTGGGTCTTAAGTACCAGATGCACTCACCGACATAGCGGGCAGTTGCCCCCAATACCAACGGCACCAGCGCAGCCTCTACAAACACATTGGTGCATGCTGTCCCCGTGCTGCAAGTTGCAAAGTGCACAGGGGCAGCTGAGTGCTCAAGGCAAACCTGTATGGATGGCAATGCTGAGCGGCACCAGCTTGCCCCCCGGTGCAGAGGCTGCTACAACCAGTGAACACAAGTGAGGGTGCTCAAGCCGCTGCCGCGTAGCTCCAAACCGGTACTTTAGAGAAGGGAAGAGGCATAGCGGTGCTGCGTGAGCCTCGTCAGCGAGTATGGCAAGCAGTGCCCTTGGCGCTGCCCTTATGGTCGGGGAGAGTGCGCTTGCGGGCAAGGCAGCACACATAAATCTTGCGTGGTATACTCCACCTTCGATTTGCTGGCAGGGGTGCACCTCCACAGCACACTTTGCGAGCCCGATGCTGTCACAACAGAGCTAGAAGCGGATGGGGCGAGACAGGCCCGCGGCAAAAGGGGCTGTCCACTGGGTGTTCCGCCCAGAACACTTAGAAAGTGAGCTTTTGCAGGCTACCGCAGCGTGATTGGCAGGTGCAGGTGGCCCCAGCCGCGGGCAGGTCACACAGGCATGTGATCGTGCAGTGCGCACCTCAATACGCCAGCCAGCCTAGACCTTGTAGAGGGCAGGCTCATTTGAGGGAAGGGCATGGGTGATCACTAGGGAGCAAACAAATGATTCTGCAGGCACAGCATGGGCGCGCCAGGAGCATGCGGTCCCGGTGCTACCCGTCCGTTCAGACTCGCAGCGCAGCCCTGCCCCACAGCGCACCAGGAAGCCCATCTCCACAGGCTGCACGTAGCAGATGATGCATGTAGGCGGAGGCGGGGGGCCGGGCGGGCTGGCGGCGGGCGCGGGCGCAGGGATTGAAGGCGCATTGGGGGCAGGGCCTGGAGGCGGAGACTGGGCTTGCGGTGCGGCGATGGCTGTGGGCACTGCAGCGCGCCCTGCAGGCGCCCCGACTCCGCTTGCACCCTGCAAGCTTGCAGGGGCAGACGCCTGGCCAGTGGGGGATGGTCTGCTGTAGAGGTCTGCAAGCCGGGCCAGGAATGCCTCCTCTGTTTCCCCTGCAGCCATGAGCATGGGTATGTGAGGGTTGCGTGCGCGTGCACATCATCATCTTTAGTCTTTAGCGTGCATGTCCGCGTGTGCAGAGCTGATATCAGGATGTGGGAGAGCAAAAGGGGTGGTCTGAGGGGGATTCTGAGGGACAGAGAATAAAGGCAGGGTGTGCTTGTTAGCAGGCGTGATGCCCGAGCTTTTTGAGGCATGGCTCAAGCCAGCTTGCATGGACAAGAGGCCGTTGCCAAGCCTTCAAATGGCTTAGACAACCCATTTTTGGGATGACCCACAGCATGCTCAAAGGAGCGCATTTCCTGAGGTGAATGGCTCCTGTTTGCCAGGGCAGGCTACGCATGCCTCCTTGAAATCCTTAGGGTAGGGTTGTCCAGCACGGCCTCTTGCGTAACCGCATGCACGTACCGGTTCACGTCATATGCAAAAGCGTGCACGCTCGGACCTGGCTGATGCTCCAGTGGATTGAAGGGGGGCTGGAGCAACGGACCTGCCTCTGAGGGCTCCTCAGCAATCAAGGGCGGCACTCTGGGAGGTGAAGCTGGGCGTGCCCTGTTGCGCGTCAACGGTGTGCACCAAGGTCATCGAGCGCCCTCATCGCCACCCACATGCATCTGCTGCAGCAACATGCTGTAGGGCGCATTCGCTGCAGTGTTCACAACACATGGGGTGCAGCTCGTGCCTGCCGTGCTGAGCAATCTAGTTGCACCTGGCTTTCTTACCGATAGACACCACTGTTGGTGATGCCAGCGGAGAATTGCTGTGGCTGAGGCGGCTGAGGCAGGGGCTGAGGCGGCTGTGGCAGGGGCTGAGGCGGCTGAGGCAGGGGCTGAGACAGCTGAGGCAGGGGCTGAGGCGGCTGTGGCAGGGGCTGAGGCGGCTGAGGCAGGGGCTGAGACAGCTGAGGCAGGGGCTGGGGCGGCTGAGGCAGGGGCTGAGGTGGCTGTGGCAGGGGCTGAGGCGGCCGAGGCAAGGGCTGAGGCAGCTGTGGCAAGGAATCAGCCGGAGGGGCAGGTGACGCAGAGGGTGCACGTTCATTTGGAATGAGAGGGTAGGGTCTCAAAAGTGGGCGTGGTGGATTGTAGGATGGCATGGTGTTGAGCGTGGATGGAGCGTCCTGTCATACACATGGGAAACAAGGCAACAGAGCACGTAGCCATGACTGTTGATGAGAGTCTGAGCACATCACATTCTCGAACTGTGGTCCTCAAGCGTCAAAATGTCCTTCAAAGTGACCGCATTTGCCTTTGCATCACGCGGAAATAGCACATGACCTTTGCTGCAGCATGGTACATACAAATGGCACACTAAGTAAGTTCAAAAACTTTCACCAGGAGTGTCTGCACGTTTGGAATGCAAGCACGGCACCCCTGGCATGCAAGGACACGTTAGAATGGGCAAATGACGTGCGTTTTGTGACAGGAGGAGTCCGAGATAAATGCAACATTGTCAGGAGTCTACCTGTCTTGCCAGCTGCTCCAAAACAGAGCACGCTAAATCGTTAAAGAATTGTTGGTTTTTTATTTGGCTGCAAAAAGTTGCAGCGGGGATGAATGATGATTGTCATGAAATGTGTGAGGCAAGGGCGTCACGGGTGGGCCTCAGGAGTCAGACTCATGGTGTGGTATAACTCTGCTTGTCGATAAATTGATGGTTTCTCGCTGGAACACCTTGCCAAAGGGCGAGCTCAATTTTGCAATACCTCCTGGTGACCAGGTCCTGGTCTATTCCACGGCCTTTGCCAAGGCTGAGGAGGTTTGAAGTAAAAACTTTGATTATATGGGTGAGGAGGGCCCAAAAGGGTTGCTGCCAATCTCTTTCGGTATCGCTGCATGCACTGGAGTCAGGTGACCAGATGTACATGACGACCAGACGATTATCTGGCACAACAAGCGCTTGCGAGCACACAAAGATTATTGCTGCCCATCTTCTGATTATCTTGGAGTCCTTGATGAGCGTGGAACAAATGCTGGAAGCGAGGTTTCTATGTGTTACAGTATATACTCTCAGTCGGAGTGAGTTGAACAGGTTGCTCTCAGGCATGAGGCTGTTAATACAGAGTACACGTCTGGGTTGTCCCCACCTTTGGACCCCCCAAATGTGACCAATTTGCTTTGTTGCTCACGTACTCACCACATTGCCAGCTCCAACCATGCATAACAGGTACATACGTCATTAATAGTCAGGCTGTGTGAAAAATGGTAGGTGGGGGTGCAGTCTACATGCCACGGACTACTCTAGCACCATTTTGCACCATTTTGACAGGAAAATGGCACTTTCCAAAACTACTTGCTCGAATCCTGCCGCTTTCCAGAACTATAGCAGCACTTGCATGATGATTTGATGCTGCAAAGTCGGATTTGGGAAAGGGGGTCGGAAGGCGTGTTCAGTGGGTGACCCTGTTGCGACCAGATGATGGTGCAAACACAGGAACTGTGATGCCTCCGCATGCTTTCAAGCCAGACCAAGCCTGAGGGTTGCGGGCAATAAAAGATGACCAAAGAAATTTGAAACTGAGCCAATCGAGGGTGAGGGTGGGAAGCGGTGGGCCAAATGTTTCCTGACATCTGCCTCTGTTGAGTGCACAGACCAGCGGCAGAGCTTCCCACACCCAAATCCACGCAGGATATGTGGGACGATTTTTTACATGTGCAGGCACGTCAAGCTCGGTGTATGAGGCTGTGTGTGGCAAATAGTGTGCACTATTCAAACCTGACATTCTATTTTTCCTGAGATTTCCTCCCACGCACCGTACCAATTGTGAATGCAAGGGCACCATTGGAACCAGAAAAAATCTTCAAGCTTTCCAATGGTGTGCTTAGGTTGGGAAATGGTGGCGTGGCTGCAAAGTTATGCCATGAGGAACCTACTCGGCCACTTTTGCCTAAGGAAGGGGTGACCCAGTGGTGGGGATGACGGTGCGGTGCTTCCAGGTAGACCGCATATGAAGCTGGTCATAAGGCTGGTGGTGGGGACGACGGTGCGGTGCGTCCAGGCAGACCGCATAGAAAGCTGGTCATAAGGCAGGAGCTACTGCTGCACACGATCATGAGTAGTCTCTTTACTTCTCATACACAGCGCATGCATGTACTCCAGCACTTTAGATCCCAAGTGAATGCCACAAAAGGCGCCAGTGCAGGGCTGTGACGGCTGGCTGTTTTGATCAAGCTTGTTGCAAGGAGCGCAATGGCCACGAAATGAGTGGATAAATATTTGCCTGCACCCAGCCTGAAAATTGTCCCTTTTGGAACATTTTGAATTGCTGGCGGGTGATGCACCTATTGCTAGTTTTGTTTGATTAATGGAAGATCTGTCAGTTGTCATACATTCAGCACCACACTCACACACACAAACAAGAATAAAGTGAATAAAGGAAGTAGCTGGGTTCAGGACAAGACGGGGCTAATTTGTTGTTCTCACTCATCTACTTGGTACTTGGGTCAAAGAGAGGTGCACATTTCAACTTATTCCTTCCACATACTTTTCGGAACAAGTAGCCGAGTCACAATGGCCCTCCTTATGCAGAAGAACGTGGCGCTCAAGTCTGCCTCCGCCAGGCCCCTCGCCAGGCCTGCTGCGTTCTCACGCGTCCCTCGCGGCATGACCATCCGTGCCGCATCTGAGGAGAAGGTATTGATCCAGCTCAGACACCTGCTCTGCTCGACGTGCGGAAGGGCAGCTTGCAAGCAAAACACGGCCCCGGAAGAAGGATCCTCACACGGGGGAACCTGCGCAATGGCCAGCACGAGCTCGCCTCATTGGCTGCATGGACTGCCGCTGCTGGATGGTCGGGAGAAGGCTCGCTGCTCCATCAGGGCAGGGCAACGCCCTAGCCGGTGCAAGGATCCCCGGTGCTCAGCAAGGGTGTTTCTCACTCACCCACCTAGCAATTGTTGGTCTTCCCCCTCCACCCTCCCACCCTGCAATCATGTGTCGTCGTGCAGGCCCAGATTATCCAGCCCCTGAACGGTGACCCGTTCGTGGGCATGCTGGAGACACCTGTGACCTCCGCGCCCATCGTGGCCAACTACCTGTCCAACCTGCCCGCCTACCGCACTGGCGTTGCTCCCAGCTTGCGAGGCGTGGAGATCGGACTGGCCCACGGCTTTTTGCTCATGGGTCCATTCACCAAGGTGAGCGTCATTCAGGGGGGCACCAGGCCGGGCAGCTGCTGCTGCTTCCGGGATATCGTGGTGTGACCTTGACATGGTGTTGATGACGGGGTGTGTATCGGACCTAGTGCATAGACTGTTCCCCTTGCCATGCACGGTGCATGGCCTACCTGTGTGTGTCCTGGATGACCACGGCGAGTGCCTCCTGCCTGGGATTGCTTGCTCGCTGAATGAGGGAACACTGCGTGGTATGAGATTCACGGACACCCCCACACTTCTGTGCCCCGATAGATAGTTTTGGAGCAATTCCCTTGGTACACAGACCAGCCTTGGCTAGCCAAGCTTGTTTCTGGAACAGGCTTGGCCTTCCAAGGCTGCAGTTCTGGCTGCTTGCATCATGCCCATACGCCATTTTGAGAGGTTCCTTGACCCATGTGCCATATCATCGGCTGACCTGCTGCTGCTGCGTGCAGCTTGGCCCTCTGAGGGACATCCCTGGCACTGCTGAGGTGGCTGGCTCCCTGTCCGCGGCCGGCCTGGTGCTCATCCTGGCCCTGTGCCTGTCCCTGTACGGCAACGCCTCTTTTCAGAGCACCCCCAACATGGGTGTGAAGACCCTGTCTGGCCGCTCCATCCAGCGCGACCCTCTGCAGTCTGCTGATGGGTAAGTTGGGGGCTCACCATTGTATGGGCTTGTCAATCCCTAGGAAGCTGGGCGTCACAGGTGCACATTTCTCTCCCAGTGCTTCAGCCAGCAGGCGAAGCTCCCTCAAGAACGCCTGTATAGCCTTACTCAGATTTATCTGCACATTGCTGAAGCTGAGCAGGTGATATTACATCCAATGCTTGCATGGTCGCGTCATTTTTCAAGGAAATGTCTGTTTAGTTAGTGTTGCGTCATGTGACAGTCGTGGGTGATGACTACGTGATGAATTATGTAGCTGCCATAATCTGATTCTTATCACTCCTGGCAGTGTATTGGCTGGCTTCAATGGTGCTGCACTGTTGAGAAATGGTTGTCAGCACTGTCACTTGTTTGAATTCCATTTGCCTCTTTGGAATCGTATAAGCACTTGCAGCTATGCACAGCCCATTTTTTATGGCACCCTCACCCCTTGGTTCACATGCTGCTGATCACTCCTGAATAATTGCAGCTGGGCTAGCTTCACTGCCGGCTTTACTGTGGGTGGCCTGTCTGGTGTGGCATGGGCCTACATCCTGTCCCAGATCCTGCCCTACTACAGCTAGATCAGTGATTGATGGTGGTACTGTACCTTGGCCACCAGCGCGTGTGGCCACGCATGTCATACATGCTACAGCTTTTCACTGCCCTGCCATCCTGTCTGTCAACTGGCAGCTAAATGGTCAGGCATATGATGATTGTGGACTGGCCTGCCACCTCTTCGTGGTTGGTTCACTGTAAATTTTGTTGGACTCAGTGCTGGTGTATGTCTGCGCATGATGGTGTTTTCCAGCTTCTGCTGACACCACATTTTTTGTGGCCGAGAGGCCCTTCCCATAGGCTAGCCCCCTTGATACATGTACCCCTAGGTTCCCAGTGTCTGGACATTCATACCATGTAAATTGATTGACTCATCTGAGGCAGCTGTGCAAGATTTAAGGGTCACAAGGAAATCTGCCAGCCTAGCTCATCAGAGGCAGCTGTGCATGAGCGGTACTGGGTGCTTTTTGTGAGGTTGCTTACCCATGGAACCGAATGATAATGGTCACCTTGCCATGTCTCCCTGCTAACAACTTGGTGCATCTCAAAAAGCAAGGTAATGGACAGTTTGGTTTCTACATACTGTATGTAACATACGCCAGAACACTCAACAGCCCATGTTCACTCTGAAGTACCTGCAGCTCGCTGCCCGCACTGTTAAGCCAAGCAGCTCTTCCAGGCTACATACTGCATTGGGAGGGAGAGAGAGAGAGAGAGAGAGAGAGTTACAATGGGTTTAGACCTTCAGCCAAATGGGTTGACTGCTGGGCTTGCTGGACTCTGCCAGCCCGACAAAAAGTATAGTCTCAGGAAGAAAAAGGAATGATTTGTTTGTCTGCTTCAAGAGGAACAATTTCACATCCTCAGCTCCAATGCTGTCAAAATGAATAGTGCCTGTGTCTCCAATGTAAGTCTTACCAGTAAAATCAGCAAACTGTTCTTCGAATCTCCTCAAATAGCACATTTCTAAGCAGGGGAATAGAAAAGGACATACTTTTCGTCCTAGCACTTTCATACTAGTTCTCAGATACTATGGACCATTCTTCAGCTTGCAAAGAACAGCAACAAACCGATCAGCCTAATGACCAGGCTGGCGGTTACCCCCAACATATAAACTTGACTCTTCTCATAGAGGCCAGTAACCTTTCCAACACATTTCACTAGCCCAAAAAGTCATTACTGCTCCCTCATAAGGTATGGAGCTGAAAATTGCAATAGATGCCCCAAGGTGCGGGGAGGGGAAAATGCACAGATGGAGGGGCATCCATGATAGTGATGTAGTCTTTCTTTAGTTCATGATGGACTTTCAAGGCGGTCGAAGACCAGCAACAGACCAATCAGCCTAACCATCTCGCAGGCGGTTAAGCCTAACTCGTAAACTTGTTCATGGGATGTTCCTCGGCCTTCTTACCTCGATCACATGTAGGATACAACAAAAGGTCTAAAAGCAGGCCAGACCATGTCATGGTGTCTAAAACTTTTTTTGCTCATGTCCTCCAATCAGAGATTACTGTCACGCCGAGAGACTGCTGCATCCAAACTAGACTCGTGGCATGACCATAACTAACAGGGTGTGTGGACTGGCTGCGGACAGCGACAGTGTACACCAAGCAGACAACAGGTTGCCCGCGATGAGACTGAGGAGCC